>Ga0081538_10000285_pt1 | contig 57944 bp, 56 predicted proteins | sample TabmetS5T2R1_FD_71022 | JGI IMG/M metagenome (GOLD analysis project Ga0081538, IMG submission 71022) | Tabebuia heterophylla rhizosphere microbial communities from the University of Puerto Rico - S5T2R1 | ecosystem: Host-associated > Plants > Roots > Rhizosphere ...
GCCCCAGTGGGTCCCCGTGTGTTCCCCTTCGCGGACGAACTGCATGTAGAACCCGTCGGCGGGAATGGTGGCGATGACCTCGAGCGTGAACGCCGGGTCCCCGGGGAACAGGCTCGTCGTCGCCGGGTCGTTCAGGTGCGACAGGTACACGAGTCCGAGCCGGCTCAGCGCGCCGTGGCCGCCACCGGCCGGGGTCGCGCCCGCGATGCCTGCGGCCCCCAACGCGTGCCCGCCGACGACGCCCGCCATCCCGACAGCGGACTTTCGCATCAGATCTCGTCGTTCCACCGGACTCACCGCTCCCCTTCTCGACGGCCCGCTCGGAGGTCACCTTAAGCGACCGAATCGGCGGGGTCGCCTTGCGGCGGATGCGGTAGCGCAGGACGAGGAACGGGAACCTGAACACCCAGAAAGGCGGCGGTTCGCGGCCACCCACCGAGGTCACGGGCTCCGCCGGCCTGCGGATACCCGCCCCATGGCCCGGGTAGGAACGCGACGGCGGGCGATGCCAATGGAGAAGGAGCCGGATGACATGGCTGTCACCCCCTTCCAGGATCTTCCGCTGGCCGATCGGGAGCGCGAGTGGGACGCCGACGCCGCCGGCAAGCGGGTCCGTCGGTGGGCCGACGCGGACGACGGACCGAACACCAAGTACCGCGACGCGCACGTCTGGTACGACGCGGACCAGAAGGACGAGTTCGGCTCGTACAAGCTGCTGATCGCCGACGTAGTCGACGGCCGCCTCACCGCCGTGCCCCGGGCTGTGATGGCGGCCGCCGGGGTCATGCAGGGCGCTCGCGGCGGTGTCGATCTCCCGAAGGACGACATCGATCGCGTCAAGTCCCACCTGGCCAAGTACTACGCCAAGATGGACGACACGGCCCCCTGGGAACGGGGCTCGTAGCCGCCACCGGGCGAACCGCCGACCGGTTGGCGTTCCCCCTGGAGTCGAGGCCGCCTGATTCCTGCCGCGGAATCGGTGGCTGGGGCCACCAATCCCGCGGCAGGTTCCGGTGTCAGGCCGCCCGCCGGGCTCAGGCCGACTTGCGGGCACGGCGCCGGGGCTTGCGGCGGCCCCGCCGGTCAGCCCTGGCTCCCTTGACGCTGTCCTCCAGGGCCTGCATCAGATCGATGACCTTGGGCTCGGCGCCCTCGTCCGGCTCGATCTCGAGCTTCCTCCCCGCTCGCTTGGCCTGGATCCGCTCCCGGAGCTCCTCCGTGAACGTGTCGTGGTAGCGCCGGGGGTCCCAGTCGGTCGTGAGCGAGTCGACGAGCTGGTTCGCCATCCGCAGCATCTTCGGATCGGGCTTGGTCCGGCGATCGGGGACGCCGTCCACGTCCGACCGGGGCACGACCTCGTCCGCGAAGCGCATCGTCGACATCGCGAGCGCGCCGTCGAGCGGCCGGATGGCGGTGAGGTACTGCTTGTTGCGCATGATCACGGTGCCGATGGCCACCAGGCCCCGGTCCTCCATGGCAGCGCGCAACAACTGGTAGGGCCTCGCGGCGGCGTCATCGGCGGGTGCCAGCCAGTACGTGCGCTCGTAGTAGATCGGGTCGATGTCGTCGAGCGAGACGAAGTCGCCGACCTCGACCGCACGCGTCGATGACGGTCGGAGGTCGTCCAGCTCAGGTTTGCTGAACGTGACGTAGCGGCCCTTGCTGGTCTCGAACCCCATCTCGATGTCGGCGTTGTCGACCTCCCTGCCCGTCTTCGCCGACACCTTGCGGTTGCGGATCCGCGAGCCCGAGCCCTTGTCGATCTGGTGGAAGTGGACGTCGTGGTCGCGCACCGCGGGGTAGGCCTTCACCGGCACGCTCACCAACCCGAAGCTGATCACACCGCTCCATACGGGCCGGGCCATGCCTACCCCCTACCCCAGAAGTGGGAGCGCCGATCACCCGGATCGGATGATGCCGAGTGTCGTCGCCCGCTCCCCACTTCGTCCATCGACCACCGAACGAAGGCCGCAAGCGGGCGGGCGCCCCGTCGGCGGGCGGGGCTCACGGTGCCGGCGCGGTGCGCCTCCTGCCGGAGCGGACGCACGGCGACGACGCCGACGAGGGCACGGGTGTTGATCCCTCCGGCCCGGGAGGCCAACGTGTCCAGCGGCACCGGACATGACCATCTCGGCCCCTGACCTGCATCGCTCGCCGCCGATCACCCTGCGGCGCATCTGGGAGCGGTTTCCCTGGCTGCTGGTGGGGGCTGCCGCCCTTGCGGTCGTCCTGGGGGTCCTCGCCGCCATCGATGGGGGTCGACTGCTGGTCTGGGACCGCCCCATCACCGACGCTGTAGTCGAGCATCGGTCGCGCGGCGTCGACCGGGTGGCGCTGTGGACCTCACGACTGGGTTCGACGCCGGTCGTCCTCATGGTCGGCGCCGTCGGTGTCGCCCTGGCGGCCGCGCGCTGTCGCTGGGTCGCGCTCGTGATGTTCGTCGTGCTGGCCGCTCGCCCACCGTTCGAGTGGCTCGTCAAGGAGATCGTCGCACGTCCCCGTCCGAGCGGCGCACGGCTCGTACCGGGGACGGGGTTCTCCTACCCGGGCGGACACGTGCTCGCCGCGGCGGCGACCTGGGGCTTCGTGCCCGCCATCGCCGGTCTCTACGTAACCCGCCGCTGGCTGTGGGTGGCGCTCGCGGTTGCGGCTTGGTCCGTGATCGTGCTCGTCGCCTGGTGCCGGGTGTGGCTCGGCGTCCACTGGACGTCCGACGTGGTCGGCAGCCTCGCCATCGTGTTGGTGGCCCTGACGGCGGCCGAGACGGCGATCTATCGACGCCACCAATCGACCTGAGCCGCCCGCCATCGACTCGGGAGCCGGCGTCGCGCCAAGGCGAGGGCCATCCGGCGCCGAGGAGCCCCTAGCCTCGAACCATGCTCCCCAGAGCCAAGCACGCAGCCGAGACCGTGGTCACCGGGATCGACGAGGCACGACGTCGTCGCACCGCCGACCTCGTCCTGGAGCTCGATCTCACCGAGCGGTTGATGGAAGAGACGCCGCAGGATCCGATGGGTGCCGTTCTCGCCCGGCGCCGCTCGTCGCTACGGACGGTCCTGCGAGGCCTGCGCCGGGCGGCGCGGGACCCCAGGGTCGGGGCCCTGGTGGTCAAGCTGGGAGGGTCGGGCTCGGCGGTCGGCCTGGCGCAGGCCCAGGAGCTGCAGGACGCGGTCCGGGACCTCCGCGACCACGGCAAGCTCACGGTTGCGTGGGCGGAGACCTTCGGGGAGTTCGGCAACGGGAGCGTCTCGTACGTCCTGGCCACGAGCTTCGAGGAGATCTGGCTGCAGCCCTCGGGAGATCTGGGCCTCACGGGCGTCGCCACCGTGGTGCCCTTCCTGCGGGGCGTGCTCGACAAGGCCGGGATCACGCCCCAGATCGCCCAACGCCACGAGTACAAGAACGCCGCCAACGTCTTCACCGAGCGGGGGTTCACCGCCGCTCACCGGGAGGCGACCGAGCGCGTCGTGCAGTCGGTCATGGACCAGCTCGTGACCACCATCGCCGCCAACCGGGACCTCGACCCCGGCGTGGTCCGGGGCCTGATCGACCGGGCGCCGCTGTTCTCCAGCGAGGCCCTCGAGTCGGGTCTGGTCGACCGCCTCGGCTACCGCGACGACGTCTACGCCGCGGTCCGGGCCAGGGCGGGGGCCGACGTGGTCCTGCAGTACCTCGGCCGCTACCGCCGCTCGAGGCTGGCCGAGCTGTCGACCCGCGTTTCCGGGTCCGCGCCGGACACCGTGGCGCTCGTGCAGGTGACCGGTCCGATCCACCTCGGCCGAAGCCGGCGCCAGCCGCTCGTGGGCGCGAGCGCGGGGGCCGACACGGTGGCCGCGGCGCTGCGGTCGGCGACCAAGGCGGACGACGTCAAGGCGATCGTGCTCCGGGTGGCAAGCCCCGGTGGCTCGTACGTGGCGTCCGACGCCATCTGGCGTGAGGTGGCCGTGACCCGGCGGGCCGGAAAGCCCGTGGTGGTGTCGATGGGAGACGTGGCGGCCTCGGGCGGCTACTTCGTGTCGATGGGGGCGGACGTGATCGTCGCCGAGCCGGGGACCCTGACGGGGTCGATCGGCGTCGTCTCCGGCAAGCAGGTCGTCGAGGAACTGGTGGACCGGCTGGACATCGGCCACGAGGGGGTCGCCGGCGGCAGGCACGGGCTGATGTTCTCGCCGCTCCATGCGTTCACTGAGGACGAGTGGGAGCGGCTCAACGCCTGGCTCGACCGGATCTACGACGACTTCACGGCCAAGGTGGCGGCGGGTCGCAACCAGCCCCGCGATCGCGTCGACGAGATCGCCCGGGGGCGCGTCTGGACCGGCGCCGACGCGAAGGAGCGCGGGGTGGTCGACGAGCTCGGCGGGCTCAGGGTGGCGCTCGACGTGGCGAGGGAGCGGGCCGGTCTTGCGCCCTCCGAAGAGCTCGACGCGCGCGTGTACCCCCGGGTGCCGCTCGCGGCACGGGTCCGCCCGGCTCAGTCGAGCGAGGATCCCGCCGCCGCCAGCGCCCGCCTCCGGATCGAGGCCTGGGGACCGTTCGCCGATGTCGCCAGCAGCCTGGGCCTCTCGACATATGGGCCCCTGATGCTTCCCGCCGAGCACCACCTCGCCTGGTAGCGACCGGATCGGCGCGGGCACGTCACGTCGACTCGCGGACGACCAGATCCGGCATGAGGATGACGGCCCGCTGGCCGACCGGTCCACCGCCGATGAGGGCCATGAGCAGCCGGGCCATGTGCCGGCCCATGGCCTCGGCGGGTTGGTGCACGGTCGTGAGCGGCGGCTCGGTATTCCCGGCCGCCGGCGATCCGTCGAAGCCGACCACGGCGATGTCGTCGGGGATGCGCCACCCAGCCTGCTTGATGGCGCGCATCGCGCCGAAGGCCATGGGGTCCGACGCGGCGAAGACCGCGTCGATGTCCGCCCGGGACAGCAGCTCCTGCATCGCGACCTGGCCGCTCGACTCGCTGAACTGGCCGTAGGCCACCAGCTCCTCGGACTCGTCGCCGAGCACCCCGGCGCCGCGCAGTGCGTCTCGGTAGCCCTCGAGCCGGGCCACCCCGGCCGACATGTCCTGGGGGCCGGCGATGGTGGCGATGCGCCGCCGGCCGCGGGCCAGCAGGTGATCGACGGCCAGCCGGGCGCCCGCGTGGTTGTCGACGTCGACGTAGCTCGTCGGCACGAACCCCGTGGGCCGGCCTCCGAGGACCGTCGGCAACCCGCTGTCCTCGAGCAAGCTCGGCAACGAGTCGTCGCCGTGGATCGACAGCAACATGGCGCCGTCGACGTGCTGGGCGGTGAGGTGCCTGCCGAGCCGGCTCCGGTCGGTCGAGCTGTTGATCATCGCCAACCACAGTTGGAACGCGGTACCTGCGATCTCGGCACTGACCCCGCGCACCACGCCGGCGAAGAACGGCTCGGCGAACACCCGGTCCTCCGACTCCGACACGACCAGGGCGATGCAGTCGGTGCGGCGCGTGACCAGCGAGCGAGCGGCGCGGTTGGGGACGTAGCCGAGCTCCTCGATGGCGCTGAGCACCGCCTCGCGGGCCCTGGCGCTCACCTGCGCGGACCCGTTGATCACCCGCGACACGGTGCCGCGACCGACGCCGGCCCGAGCCGCCACCGCCTCCAGCGTCGGCCGGTGGGCCGGCTGGTTACCTGCATCCGCCATGGGAAGATCCTCGCGCCCGACCGGGCCGGCCAGCTGTCGAGACGGCCGCCGGACACGTCCAAGGAGGCTGGCCGGGGCTCGATCGCTCGACCGCAGGTAGCCCGAGCGCCGGTCTGATCGCGTCAGTCGAGCACGCGCACCGGATCCACGGCGCCGAAGATGATGTCGAGTTCGCCCTGCCTCCACGGGCCGCTGGTGACGAGGACGATGTGCTGGATCCCGCGCTCGGCGAGCTGGCCACACCGGTTGGTGAAGGCCCCCACGGTCTCGTCGCTACCCAGCCGGCTGCTGAGGGTCACCTCGATGTCCTGGGGATCCCTGCCGACGGCGTCGCAGGCCCGGGCCAGGACCTCGAGCTTGTGCTGCAGGGTGGCACCACCGTCGGGGATGTCGAAGAGGTTGCACGCGTCGCCGTAGCGGGCCACGAGCGGCAGGGTCCGCCGCTCACCCATCCCGCCGATCAGCACTCGCGGTCGCGAGACCGGCTCCGGGCTGCTGATGGGTTGTTCGAGCCGGTGGCGGGGCCCGTCGAACGGCCGGCGATCCCCGTCCCACATGTGTACGGCGAGCTGCAGGAGCTCCTCCATGAGCACGAACCGTTCCGCGGTGTCGGGGAAGGGCAGGCCCATCATCACCGCCTCGTCGCGCTGGTAGCCGGCACCGACACCCAGCCATGCCCGGCCGCCCGAGAGCACGTCGAGCGTCGTGACCGCCTTGACGACGAGGGCGGGTGGGCGGATCGACGCCCAGGTGACCATGGTGCCCAGGTTCACGCTGCCGGTGGTGGCAGCGAGGTAGCCGAGGGTGGTGTACGCCTCGAGCATCGGTTCGTCGATCGTGGCGGTGGGGTCCATCTGCAGGAGGTGGTCCGCAACCCACAGGGTGTCGATGCCCCCGTCGTCGACACGCCTGGCCAGGTCGAGCAGATGGCCCGTGAGTTGAACGGGCCCGTCCGACCAGGAGTAGTTGGTGAGGGCGATGCTGATCTTCACGGCACCTCCATGATGGGGGCGCGACGCATCCCGGCGGCGCAGTCGCCGGCGATGGTGATGGGTGGTTCCCCTGACTACTCGGCAGATGTCAGGGCGAACGGTGCGTCAACCGGACTGTGCGGTTTCCCAGAGGCCGACCAGGTTGCCCTCGGGGTCCCTGAAGTAGGCGGCGAAGCCCATATCCCCCACGGCCTGCCGTTCGGAGACCGTGGTCCCGCCCGCCTCGTTGACCGCCTTGAGCGCGTCCTCGAGGTTGTCGACGTCGATGACGATGTTGGGCGCCGTGAACGGCTCCTGGCGCTGCATCATCCCGCCGTTGATGAAGCCCGCTTCGGTCGGGCCCTGATCTCCGCTCGGCCCGGACATCACTAGCGTGTAGCCCATCTCCGGCAGCGGCATGAGGTTCCACCCGAACGCCTTCTGGTAGAAGCCACGGGCGCGGTCGCCATCGTCGTAGGGGATCTCGAAGTGCACTACGCGACCTGACATGGAGCACCTCCCTCGCTTCGAGGCGCGACTTCGCGTCGCCTTCCGAGCCAAGCCCGGCCGCGCCCTGGTGTCAAGCCGCGCGGGATGGGTGCACGCTGGTAGGCACGCCGACGCCCGAGGGAGCAACGATGCGAGCGCTGCAGCTGACTGCCTGGAAGTCCCCGCCCGAGCTTCGGGAGGTTCCGGATCCCGAACCGGGGCCCGGTCAGGTCGTGGTGCGCATCGCGGCGGCGGGCGCGTGCCATTCCGACCTTCACCTGATGCACGACTTCGACGCCGAGCTGCTCCCGTTCGCGCTGCCGTTCACCCTGGGCCACGAGAACGCGGGATTCGTCGAGGCGGTGGGCGCCGGCGTGGACCACGTGTCGCCCGGTGAGCCCGTCGCCGTGTACGGGGCGTGGGGATGCGGGCGGTGCCATCGATGCCATCTCGGCGCGGAGAACTATTGCCAGCGGGCGGCCGAGCTCGATGGCGCCGGCGCCGGTCTCGGCCGCGACGGGGGGATGGCCCCACTGATGCTCGTGCCGCAGGCCCGGTGGCTCGTCCCACTCGGCGACCTCGACCCCGTCGAGGCGGCCCCGCTCACCGACGCCGCTCTCACGCCGTATCACGCGATCAAGCGCTCGCTGCACCTGCTGCACGGGGGCTCGACGGCGGTGGTGATCGGAGCCGGTGGCCTCGGGCATCTGGCCATCCAGATCCTGAAGGCGACCAGCGCGACCACGGTGGTAGCAGTCGACACGAAGCCGGAGGCGCTCGAGCTGGCCGCCGCGCTCGGTGCCGATCACGTCGTCGCATCCGACGACGGCACCGCGAGCGTCATCAGGGACATCACGCGGAACCAGGGGGCGGACCTCGTCCTCGACTGCGTCGGCGTCGACTCGACCATCGGCCTCGCCGCCCAGGTCAGCCGCCCGCTCGCCCACGTCACCATGGTCGGTCTCGGTGGCGGCACGTTCGGCTTCAGCTTCTTCTCCCTGCCCTACGAGGCATCCCTGGCCACGACCTACTGGGGGACGCTGCCCGAGTTGAGCGAGGTGCTCGACCTGGCTCGTCGAGACCTCGTCAAGGCCCACGTCCGACGCTTCGGCCTCGATGCCGCCGGCGACGCCTACGACGCGCTCGCCGCAGGAACGTTGGAAGGGCGGGCCGTCGTCGTCCCTTAGGACCGCAGGATCAGCGCTGGACGGGCTCCCTGGGCCCGAGCCGTCGAACCCGGAGGCACTGGTCGACCCCGAACACACCATGGGCGCGCCGATCCTGGGGGGAGAAATAGCGGTCGGCCTCGGCCATGGGAAGGACCTCCGGCCGGTCCACGTCGTAGGTGCTCCCCTCGTCCACGATCGTGGCGGACCCGCTCGCGAGCACGTTCTTGAGCCAATCGGTGTTCGGTCCGTAGGGCAGTGCGATCACGAACCCGTCGTCGGTCGCCACGGCCCCCACCGGCGTCTCGTAGGCGCGGCCCGTCGTCCGGCCGACGTGCCGGATCACGGACGCGTAAGCGCCGGGCGTTCCGGCGGAGCGCAGCGCGAGCGGCTTCATGGCCCGGCTGGTCCGGCGGACCGTATCGAGCACGAGCGGTGACTTCGTCCGCATGCCGACGACGAAGACGATTCCGGTCGCGACGAGCACGAGGAGCATGCCGGCTATGAGCCTGGCGAACATGCGACCCATGGCCACCTCCTTATTGGAACAGCAACGAGTAATCGGCGCCCGACCGCAGGTGGTGACCACCATCGATCGGCAGGCAGGCACCGGTGATCCACGATGATTCGGGGCCGGCCAGGAAGCGCACGGCCTCCGCGACGTCGTTCACCGTGCCCACCCGGCCGAGAGGCATGTTGGAGAGGTAATGGTCGAGCAGCTTCCCCCCACCAGTGATTGGTGCCATTAGCTCGTCGTCGATGATGCCCGGCTGCACGACATTGACGCGGATGCCGTCGCCGCCGAGCTCCTCGGCGGCGTAGCGGCACACCTCCTCGACGCCGGCCTTGGAGGCGCCGTAGGCCCACAACCAGCGATGCGGAAAGTGGCCGGCGCCCGACGACATCCCGATGATCGAACCCCCACCCCGATCCCGCATCGCCGGCACCGCGTGCTTGATACAGATGATCGTTCCCACGAGGTTGAGGTCGATCGTCGTACGGACGTGGTCCAGGTCCGCGGCGTCGAACGGGCCGACGTGATGGGATCCGCCGGCGTTGGCGAACATGATGTCGAGCCCGCCCGCCGGCTGGGCAGCAAAGCTGACGGCCGCAGCCACCTGCTCCTCGATCGTGACATCGGCGACGGTCGAGCGGATCGACCCCCCGTCACCCACGTCGGGGGCGATCGCAGCCTCGGCCTTGGCGAGCTTGTCCTCGGTGCGGCCGCAGATGACGACGTGGGCGCCGTCCCCCGCCAGTCGGGCCGCCGTCGCCAGCCCGATACCGCTACCGCCCCCGGTCACCAGTGCGGTGCGTCCGCGGACGCTCACCAAGCCACCTTCATCGTCTCGTAGCCGCTGACGAAGTTCGCGGGCCGGTAGTCGGGCTCGTCTCGATCGACCAGGCGAATGCCGGGGAGCCGCTCCAGCAGCTGCTCGAACAGAACCCGCAGTTCGAGGCGTGCCAGCGAGTTACCGAGGCAGAAGTGGGTCCCGAACCCGAACGCCACGTGCTCGTTGGGGGTCCGCCTGATGTCGAACGCGAAGGGATCCGGGAACTGCTCCTCGTCGCGGTTGGCGGACGGGTAGAGCAGGAGCACCTTCTGGCCTTCGCGGATCCGGCGGCCACGCAGCTCCACGTCACGCGTCGCGGTGCGCGCCATGTTCTTGATCGGCGAGACCCAGCGCAGCATCTCCTCGACCGCACCCGGCAGCAGCGAACGATCCGCCAGCAGGGCGTCCCAGTGCCGGCGGTCGCTGAGCAGTTGGTAGAGGCCACCGGTGATCACGTGACGTGTCGTCTCGTCCCCGCCGATGAGCAACAGCAGCGTCTCGTGGACGAGCGTCGCATCGTCGAAGCTCTCGCCGTCAACCTCCGCGTGCACCAGGATGCTGGTGAGGTCGTCGGCCGGGTGAGCCCGGCGGCCGACGATGACCCCGGCCATGTAGGTGGTGTAGCCCTCGAATGCGGCCATCATCGCCGCGAGCTTGTCGGGATCGTCCTGGCCGAGCCCCCGCATCAGGTCGTCGCTCCAGCGCAGCAACGTCGGATGGTCGGCCTCCTCGAAGCCCAGCGCGTCGCCGATCATCACCAGCGGGAGCCACGCCGCGACGTCGGCGACGAAGTCGCACTGGCCCCGGCCGACCACCTGGTCGAGGAGGCGGTCGACGATCGAGCGCACCTTGTCCTCCTGGCGCCGGATCTGCAGTGGGGTGAAGCCCTTGCTCACGAGCTGGCGGCGCTGGCGGTGTACCGGATCGTCCTGTTCGATCATCATGCCCGTCGGCCCGCTGTCGGGACGGATGCCCCCCACGCTCGACCACACGTCGGGCCGCCGCGAGATCTCCCTCACGTCGTCGTACTTCGTGATGCCCCACACGCCGGCGGGCGCGTTCCAGTGGACCGGATCGTGCTCACGCAGCCAGGCGAGCGCCGCATGGGGATCGTCGGCCCAGAAGTCGCCGCGCACGTAGTTCAGGTCGAGCTGGTCCGGTCCCACTGCCGCGTCGTCACCACCTCGTCCACGGACACCGACCCGAGCAGGCTAGTCACAACGGCCCGGGCCCGAGCCGCCGGTCTGGCCCGGTCACGTGCTCGTGAACGACGCCAGGGACTGGCCGCGGTCGCTCCCCGCGGCCACCTCGACCGCAACGAGTCCGCGAGAAAGGGAGGAGCAGGGAGGCCTCCGGCGAGGCGCCGGTTCCTGGAGCGGAAATGGTTGGTCAGCAACCACCCCTGCGCCAGGAAGCCAGGCGGCGCCACCGAGGGCCTCGGCACCTGGCGCCCGTAACCGACGACTCAGCCGACCTCGCGAGCGACGGCGAGGACCTGGCCCCCGGCCGCCAGGACGTCCTCGAAGCCAGCCTCCATGCAGCGGCTCAGGTCGTCGCAGTCGGCGACCGCCGCGGGGTCGGCGTGGAGTCCCATGTCGAAGCTGCCGTCGTAGGACATGGCGGTGAGGTTGAACGCCGTGCCGGCGACGGGCCCGAGCGTGCCCGTCCACAGGATCCGGGCGCCAGACACGTACGTCGGCACGGGCGCGCCCCGCATGTTGCTCGTGGCGAAGTCCATGTTCGCGGTCTGCGAGCGGGCCACGCCCGTGATCAGCGACGTCGGGAGCAGGCTGGCCAACCCCGCGACGCTGCCCATGGCGCCGCCCGTACGGGCACCCTCGCGGCCGGCCCCCATGATCGTGCGGATCGCTGCGAACCGTTCCTCCACCGACATCGGTCCGGCGGGAACCTGGACGCGCGTGGGCGCGAACGCGTTGGTGCCGTCCCCGCCGGTCCCCCTCGTGCTGACCACGAAGCTGATGTTCAGCGCCTCCAGCGGCGTCTCCCGGCGCTCGTGGTAGCGGATGGCGCCGAGCACGGCCCCGGTGACGAACGCGTCGTTGACGGTGCCGCCGAGCGTCTTGGCCGACGTACGCAGTACGTCGAACGGCACCCTGATGACGTCGAACTGGCGGTGCCGGCTCCGTCCTCGCCACAGCGGTGACCCTCCCGCAACACCGCCGGTGGCGTCCACCTGGCTGCGCACCTGTCCGATCGTCGCCAGCGTCCGTGTCACGAGGTCCAGCGGACGCCGGGGATCCGCTCCCCACAGCACCACCTCGCCGGCTGCGCGGCGGGCGCGTCCGAGTTGGCGCTGCCCGAGCTCCCGGGCCATCCCGATGGCCGACGCGGCGGCGTCCGCGAGCCCCCCGCCACTCCCCGACGCGCCGCGGGCCTCGGCGGCCGACTCGCGCACCACGCCGTCGAGGTCGACGTCGGGCGGTGGTGGCGCGTCCCGTTCCAGGGTGAGGTAGAGCTCGGCCAAGCGGAGCGCGGCGTGGCCATCGGCGATCGTGTGGTGGAGCTTGGCGAACATGGCGCCGCGACCGTCCTCGAGGCCGTCGACGATCGCGAAGAACCACAGCGGGCGGGTGCGGTCGAACGGGTCCTGCATCAGGCGGGCGGCCAGGTCGTACAGCTGCCGCAGCGACCCCGGCGCGGGCAGGGCGACGTGGCGGACGTGGTAGTCGAGGTCGAACTCGGGGTCGGGCGCCCAGTGCGGTGGCGACAGCGGTCCGGCGCCGGGCACCACCCGCTCCCGGAGCCGCGGTATCTCGACGACCGCGTGGGCGATGCGGCGTCGGTAGTCATCGACATCCGGCGGTCGGTCGCAGACGACGACCACACCGCCGCTCGGGTTGAGCCACGGGTCCTTCTCGACCCTCCACATGAGGGCCTCGAAGTCCGACATCCGGCGCTCGAAGGTGACTCCCCGAACCGGTTCGTCGGCCATCGCACCACGGTAGCGCCACCGGCCGGCGCAGCGGCCTGCCCGCCCTAGAGTGAGCGGATGGCGCGAGCCGCCGCCATCGTGGACGTCGACCGGACCCTGCTCACCGGCCGCCCCGGGCGAATCCTGCGTGACGCCCTGCACCGCGCCGGCGTCATCGCACCGCCCGGGCCGCTGCTCCCGCTGGTGGACGTGACCGCCACCGCGTTCCTGTCCACGCACCTGTCGTTGCTCGCGGCCCATGCCGGCCGTGGCTGGCCGGACCCCGCCGTGCGGCAGGCGGCCACGACGGCCGCCGAGGCGGTCGTCGACGACGCGGCGCCCTACCTCCGCCCGCTGCTCGACGAGCACCGCTCCGCGGGCGCACGTGTCCTTGTCGTCAGCGCCGCACCGCCGCCCGTCGCCGAGCCGCTCGCGGGTCTGCTGGGGGCCGAGGACGTCGTCGGGACCGCGTGGGCCGAGGGCGGGGGTCCGCTCGCCCCGATCCAGGGCCCGCTGGTCTGGGCGCGGTCCAAGGCCGACGCCGGCGCGGCGTGGTTGCGCACGGCTCGCGTCGCGGCCCGGTCGGCTCACGCATACGCGGACAACTTCTTCGCGGGGCCACTGCTGGCCTCCGTCGGCCACGCCACGGCGGTCCACCCCGACGCTCGCCTGACCGCGTTGGCCCGCACAATGGGCTGGCCCATCCGCCACCTCGACGTTCCGGACGGTGTCGTCAAGGTGGCCGGCCGCGAGCTCCAGGAGTGGCTCCGGCCCTTCGCCCGAGTCGAGGCGATGCCGAACGCCCGCATCGAGATCGAAGGCCTCGAGCATGTGCCCGGACGGGGCGGGGCGATCCTCGCCTTCAACCACCGCAGCTACTTCGACGCAGCGGTCACCAGCCTCGTCGCTGCCCAGGCCGGTCGGGCCATCCGTGGGCTCGGCAAGAAGGAGGTGCTCGACGCGCCGGTCCTGGGTCCGCTCGCCCGGGCGGTCGGGACCATCCGCGTCGATCGGGGCACCGGCTCGGACGAGCCCCTCGAGGCGGCGGCACTAGCGTTGCGGGCCGGCGAGGCGGTGATGATCGCGCCCCAGGGCACGATCCCCCGGGGGCCGGCGTTCTTCGAGCCGGAGCTGAGGGGCCGGTGGGGTGCTGGCCGCCTTGCGGCGATGACCAGGGCGCCCGTGATCCCGATCGCCCTCTGGGGGACCGAGCGGGTCTGGCCGAGGAACGCCCGGCTGCCTCGGATCGACCCGCTCCGCCGGCCACGTGTGAGCGTGCGGATCGGCCCGCCGGTCACGCTGACGTACGACGACCCGGACACGGACACCAAGCGGATCATGTCTGCGATCGTGGACCTCTTACCGCAGGAGGCCCGCGAACACCGAACCCCCACCGAGGAGGAGATCCGCCGCACGTACCCGCCGGGGTATCGCGGCGACCCGGACCGCGAGACCGAGCGGCGGCCCGGACGCGACGTCTGACCGGTCGGGCGACGGTCCGAGCAGGCAGCAAACTGAGACGCAGTCGTTGAAGCAAGCGGAAGGGAGCAGCCATGCCCGAGCGAGACGGATACATCCCCGGGGTCCCCTGCTGGGTGGACACGAGCCAACCCGACCCGGAGGCCGCGGTCGACTTCTACAGGGGGGTCTTCGGCTGGGAGTTCGAGGACGTCATGCCGCCGGAGTCGGAGGGCAGGTACTTCATGGCCCGGCTGCGTGGCGGCGACGTGGCCGCGGTCGGGTCGATCCCGGAGGGCGCACCGCCGATGGCGATGTGGAACACCTACATCTGGGTCGACAGCGCCGACGACGCGGTGTCGAAGGTCCGGGATGCGGGCGGGGGCGTCTTGATGGAGCCATTCGACGTGATGGACGCCGGGCGCATGGCGGTCGTCACCGATCGTGAGGGCGCCGCGTTCTCCCTCTGGCAGGCGAAGCGGAACAAGGGCGCCCAGATCGTCAACGAGCCGGGCTCGTTGAGCTTCAACGGCTTGGGGACCCGCGACGTCGAGGCCGCGAAGTCCTTCTACGGCTCGGTCTTCGGCTGGAGCACCCTGGACGTGGGGGGTGGCACGGAGATGTGGACCTTGCCGGGCTACGGCGATCATCTCGAACGCGACAACCCCGACCTTCGCAAGCAGCTGGCGGAGACCGGTGGCCCACCGGGATTCGAGGACGTGGTCGCCAGCATCAATCCCCTGCCGGACGACCAGCCCGACACGCCGCCGCACTGGAGCGTGACGTTGGCGACTGGGGACGCAGACGCCACGGCGTCGAGGGCGACCGAGCTGGGAGGAACGCTGGTCGTCCCGCCTCTCGACGCTCCCTGGGTCCGGATGACGATCATCAACGACCCGCAGGGCGCGACGTTCATCGCCAGCCAGTTCGTGCTCGAGAACAAGGACCTCGGCGGCCCCTAGGGTCTCCGTCCTACCGCGGCCGGCCGGCTCCCCCGAGGCTCAGGAGGCGGCCGGCTCGATGATCGTGACCGTGCCGCGCGCACCGTCGACCTCCACGAGGTCGCCGGTGCGGATGCGGGTCGTCGCCACCGAGCATCCGACGACGCACGGGATGCCGTACTCCCGGCTGACGATGGCGGCGTGGGTGAGCGACCCACCGCCGTCGCAGACGCAGCCGGCGATGACGGCGAACGCCGGCGTCCAGTTGGGCGAGGTGGCCTCGCAGACCAGGATCTCGCCCTCGCGGAGGTCGACCAGCTCGGTTGCGGAGACCATGACCCGGGCACGTCCCGTCACGGTGCCGGCCGATGCCGGGAAACCCCTGAGCACCGAGCTGTCGGTGTCGGTCCTCAACGCCTCGAACCAGTGGTGGTGCAGGCCGAAGATCTCGATGAGGACCGGGTCATCGACGTTCTCGGGAACGGTCCCTACGGCCTTCGGGAGGGTCTCACGGATGGCGTTGTAATGGTCGTAGTACTCGCGCCGAGCGGTGATCAGCGACCGGAGGGCGCGCCACGGCCGCCGTCCGGCGCAAACGTCCATCGCCTCCGGGAAGAACAGGAACAGCGCGTCGTCATAGACGTCGGCGCCGCACGCCGCGCCGATGGCCAGGGCGGCCCGCCTCAGCGGAATGGTCGCCCGCAGGTCGATGCAATAGTTGTGGTCCTCGTTCCACCAGGCGAAGTTGGCTACCTGCGTCACGCCCAGCAGTTCGTCGAAGGCGGTGAGCGTCTCACCCGACAGCTGGGTGCGGGCGGCGTCGACCGCCTCGTCCCTCTCTTGCCGGGCGGCGGCGGCCGCCTTGTCGAAGTCGTGGGGCTCTTCCATCGCCAGGAAGTTGCGGATCTGCCCTAGTGGTGACACCGGGTCTTCGATCCAGGGTGGGAGGTTGGCGTCGGCGATGCCCTCGGTCCGCCACCCATACACCCGCAAGAAGTCGTCGAACTTGGTCAGCCAGACCGAGGCGTTGCCTCCCGCCCGTGCCAGCTGGTCTCGAATGTGGTCAGGCGCCGTGGCGAACAGATCGGCGATGCCGAGGCGCTTGGCGTCCGCCACGAGGTCCCACATGGCCCGGTCGGTTTCCATGATCTTCGAATCACGGCCCTGTAGGAACCTCGAGATGTTGGCGGGGTCGAGTCCGTTGCTGGCACACAACCCGTAGAGCTGCAGGTAGATCGCCAGGAGGGGATACATGATCTCGAAGTGGATCTCCCAGGCCCGGCGATGGAACGAGCGGGCATCCGCGAGGTACTGCCCGACGTCTTCGAGCGACTTGCCCTCGAAGTCGTAGGTCTCGAAGTAGTCGAGCCCCAGCTCCAGCTCCCACTTGCGTTCGTCCCAAATGGCGTCGAAGCGTTGGAGGAAGCTCGGCATCGTGCGCCCGATCCGCGCAGCGCGGAAACCGACCTCCCACGCCGAGGGGTTGGGCACCGCCGACTCGTACGGGAAGGGCCCGCCCATGCGCTGGACCAGTCCCTTGCCGGGTGGCAGCGGCAGCCAGTGGGCCGCCGTCTGGGTTCCCCACGCCGCACAGTCCGTGATGTACAGGTACCCCAGCGGCGAGAAGCCGCGGGGCCAGTGGAAGTCGATGAACCAGAAGCGATCCTCGTCCTCCTTGACGAACGGCCCGCTCGGCTCGGCCACCCACGGCGACGCCGTCAGCGCCGGTGTCCACCCCGGGTACCACTCCAGAAACTGGTCCGCTGGGACGACCTCTGCCACCTCACCACCCCCTTGGATCGAGCTCGGGCAGGCTGGCACCGGACGTGGCGGGCTCCGGCGACCAGGTACGTGACTTCGGGCGGGCGATTGTGCGGTGAAGGTAGCGCCGGGTGCGGAGGCCAGTCATTAGTGTCTTGGCCGCGTACCCAACGCCGGGAGCCACATCCGGGAGGCACGATGGCGGTTGACACGTTCATGGCATACGTCGGGGTCTATCCGAGCGTCGGCGACGCCGAGGCCGACTACGAGCTGGTCAAGGACCTTCACACCGAGGCGGGACTGGTTGACGCGTACGACGCCGCGCTGATCGAGCGACGAGCCGATGGCAAGGTGAAGATCACCAAGAAGCACGAGACCCCGACACGGGTCGGCGGTGTGCTCGGCGCCGGCGTGGGCCTGGCCACGGGCCTGGTCGTCGCCCTGTTCCCGTTCGCCGCCATCGGCGGTGGGCTGCTCGCCGCCACCACGGCCGGCGGGGCCGCGCTCGGGGCGGTCGCGGGGCACGCGGCCGCGGGCATGAGCCGCAACGACCTCAAGGACCTGGGCGAGCAGCTCGACGCCGGCCAGGCTGGCCTCGTCGTCGTTGCCGTCTCGGACATGGGCGCCAAGGTCGAGGAGGCGATGCGCCGGGCGCGGACCGTCGAGGCGAAGGAGCTCAAGGCCGATACGGCCGACATCGAGCGCGACGCCAACGCGGCCGCTCAGGGGGGCGGAGCGGCCACCGGCTGAATCGACGCCAGCCGAGTGGGCGTGGGCGGACCCGCTGAACGCCTCGCGGTTCGCCGTACGCGGGGTTCGGGTTGCCTTGCCGGCGCCGTGGTGGATGATGGCAGGGGACGCCGCTGATCATCGTGGCGATCGCGCCACGGAATCGGCGGGGTTGGAGGTGTGACGGTGACGCCCGAGCAGATCATGGCCGCATGCAGGGACGCCGGCGTGCGGCTGGTGCGGTTCCTCTACTGCGACAACGGCGGGATCGTGCGGGGCAAGGTCGTGCACGTCGACCGGCTGGCCGAGCGGATGCGCAGCGGCATCGGCCTGACGGTGGCGATGCAGGCGATGAACTCGCTGGACCAGCTGCAGCCCGTCGAGGGCATGGGCCCGGTCGGTGAGGTACGGCTCGTCCCCGACCTCGACACCTTTGCCGTGGCCCCCTACGCGCCGGGGACCGCCGTGCTGCTCGTCGACATGATCGACCTCGACCGCCGCCCCTACGCCGCCTGCCCTCGTGGCTTCCTGACGCGGATGTCGAGACGGCTCCGCGAGCGTGGCTGGGAGCTGCGTGCCGCGGTCGAGAACGAGTTCAGCCTCGCTCGACCCGGGGACGACGGCCCCGTGCCGATCGATCGCAGCCTGTGCTTCTCGACGGTCGGGATGACGGCTGCCCACCAGGTGGCGGACGCGATCGTCGGCGCGCTGGGCGCGCAGGGCATCCAGGTCGAGCAGTACTACCCGGAGCTCGGCCACGGCCAGCAGGAACTGTCGGTCGTCCCCCGGCCGGTCCTGGCCGCCGCCGACACCCAGGTGCTCGTACGGGAGACCATCCGGGCGGTGAGCGCCGGCTTCGGATTGACCGCGTCGCTCGCCCCGAAGCCCTGGCCGGACGTGGCCGGCAACGGTGCGCACATCCACTTCAGCCTGTGGGAGGGCGAGCGGAACGTCTTCCACGACCCGGCGGGCCTGCTCGGCCTGTCGGAGCTCGCAGTGCACTTCACGGCCGGCGTCCTCGCCCATGCTCCGGGCGTGCTCGGTCTCACCGCGCCGTCGGTGAACTCGTACCACCGGCTCCTACCGCAGCAGTGGAGCTCGGCATTCACGTGTTGGGGTCCCGACAACCGGGAGGCAACCGTGCGGGTGCCCTCGACCTTTTGGGATGCCGAGCACACGTCGACGAATCTCGAGTTCAAGCCCACGGATGCCTCCAGCAACCCGTACCTGGCGTTCGGAGCGCTGATCGCGGCCGGCCTCGACGGGATCGACCGCCAGCTCGAACCATCCGACCCGCTGCTGGTCGACCCGGCGACCCTCAGCGACCAGGAGCGCACGCGAGCCGGCGTCGAGCGCTATCCCCAGGCCCCGCTCGAGGCGCTCGATCTCCTGGGCAAGGACGAGGTCTTGCTGGACGCGTTGGGCGAGCCACTCGCCCGGTCGTACCTGGCGGTGCGCCGCTCGGAGGCCGAGGCGTATGCCGCACTCGGCCAAAACGCCCAGTACGCAGGCCACTTTGACAAGTACTGACGACTCGGGCTCCCCCGAACCGACCATGGCGGGCACGGAGCTCTGCGAGGCCGTCCGCCTGCTGCCGTTCTTCGACCACCACGCCCATCTGCTCGCGCACCCGTCGGCGGGCTACAAGCTCGAGGAGGTGCTGACCGAGGCCCCCGGTTCGGTCCCCCAGACCCCGGACAGCCTGACGTGGCTGCGGGCGCAGCGCGACCTCGACAGCGGGCCGGCCACCGCTCGGGACCTGCTCGACGGCTGCCGCTTCGAGGCGATGCTCGTCGACGACGGCTACCGGTTCCCCGGGGCGATGACCATCGCCGAGCATGCCGCGACCGTTGGCTGCCCGGTGGAGCGGATCCTACGCATCGAGACCGTGGCCGAGGACGCAGCCGCAGACTGGCGGCCCTGGCGTGGCGTGCGGGAGCGATTCCGGGAATCCTTGACGGCGGGCCTGTCGGCAGGCGCCGCCGCGCTGAAGACGATCGCCGCCTACCGGTGCGGGCTCGACCTTCCGCCGCCCGACAACCGGGAGGCGGCCGCCGCCTACCGGCGCTGGCGGCGGAGGGGTGGCCGGCTCGATGAGGCCGAGCTGGTGTCGTGGTTTCTGGCCGAGGCCCTCGACGTGCTGAGATCCGACCCGCGCCCGCTCCAGGTCCACACCGGCATCGGCGACGCCGACCTGTCGCTGCCGCGGGCCGACCCCGCACTGCTGGGTCCACTGCTGAGCGATCCCCGCAACGCATCGATCCCCGTGGTCGCGCTCCATTGCTACCCGTTCGTCCGCCAGGCATCGTGGCTCGCCAGCGTGCACGCCAACGCCTTCGTCGACCTGTCGCTCGCACTGACGCTGGCCCCCCATCGGGGCGCCGACCTCGTCCTCGAGGCGCTGGACCTGGCGCCGGCGTCGAAGGTTCTCGTGGCCACCGACGCGACCAAGCTGGCGGAGGCGTTCTACCTCGCCGCCCGATGGTGCCGCGACGCGGTTGCCGGGGCGCTCGGTCGCCTGGTCGCCACCACCGCGCTCGACGAGGCCACGGCAGTCGAGTGGGCCGGCATGCTGCTCGCCGGTAACGCCCGCCGGATCTATCGGCCCTGATCCCGATGCACCGCAGGCCGTGCCGGAGCTGGGTCCACGGACCGCCCAGCCGATCGCAGAGACGATGACGTCGGAGGTAATCGCCCCGGCGACCTGCGCCCGTCATCGTATTGGGAACGACCAGCCCGCCTGACGAATCGAACCACCATGCCCGCCTACGCCCTCGCCCATCTCCGCACCCCCCGCATCAACGACGAGGTGCTCGAGTACATCGAGCGGATCCAGGCGACACTCGACCCCTTCGGCGGCCGGTTCCTCGTGCACGGCGCCGAGGTCGACGTGAAGGAGGGGACCTGGCCCGGCACCGTCGTCATCGTCGAGTTCCCCGACGTGGATGCCGCCCAGGCCTGGTACGAATCGCCCGCCTACCAGGCGATCCTGCCGCTGCGCACCCGCAACGTCGAGGGGTCGACGCTGATCGTCGACGGCGTCGCCCCCGGCTACGACGCCGCCCACACGGCGGCGGTCCTCCGGGAACGGGCTGGCTGACGCCGCCGGCCAGCTGGCGGCCCGGCGACCGACGTGGCCCGGGCGGGCTCGGTTACGGTCACGTTTGACCCCAGCGACCGCCCTCGAACCAGGGGAGCGAAGCCGATGGCAGAGTTCTTCACCGACGTCACCCAGCGCATCCCGTACGTGGGGCCCGAGGGCGACGAGCCGCTCGCCTTCCACTGGTACGACGCCGACCGCGTGGTCGCCGGCCGCCGGATGGAGGACCACCTGCGCTTCGCCGCGTGCTACTGGCACTCGTTCAACTGGGACGGCTTCGACATCTTCGGGTCCGGCACGCTGGATCGGCCCTGGCACCCCACGTTCGCCGTAGGGCTGGACCCGCTCGAGGCGGCGCGCTGGAAGATGGAGGCCGCGTTCGAGTTCTTCGCCAAGCTGGGGGTGCCCTTCTACTGCTTCCACGACCGCGACATCGCTCCCGAGGGGGCCTCGTTCAAGGAGTCGGCGGCGCTGCTCGACGAGATGGTGGACCTGGCCGCCGGGCACCAGGAACGCACGGGCGTCACGCCGTTGTGGGGCACGGCGAACCTGTTCACCAACCCGCGCTACCAGGCGGGCGCGGCCACGAACCCCGACCCCGAGGTCTTCGCGTACGCCGCGGCCCAGGTGACCCACTGCCTCGACGCGACCCACCGCCTGGGGGGCCACAACTACGTGCTGTGGGGCGGGCGCGAGGGCTACGACACGCTGCTGAACACCGACCTGCGCCGCGAGCTCGACCAGCTCGGCCTGTTCCTGACCATGGTCGTCGAGCACAAGCACAGCATCGGGTTCCCCGGCACGATCCTCATCGAGCCCAAGCCGTTCGAGCCCACCAAGCACCAGTACGACTACGACGTCGCCGCGGTCCACGCCTTCCTGCAGCGCTACGACCTCGACGACGAGGTCAAGGTCAACATCGAGGTCAACCACGCCACGCTGGCGGGTCACGACTTCGCCCACGAGGTCGCCGTCGCCGCCGACGCCGGGATCTTCGGCTCGGTCGACGCGAACGCCGGCGACGACCGGCTCGGCTGGGACGTCGACCGGTTCCCGGTCTCGGTCGAGCAGATGACGCTCGGGATGCTCGAGATCCTCCGCGCCGGCGGGTTCACCACCGGTGGGTTCAACTTCGATGCCAAGCTGCGCCGTCAGTCGACCGACCGTACCGACCTCTTCCACGGACACATCGGCGGGATGGACGCCCTGGCGCGGGCGCTCCTCGTCGCCGCCGCGATCCTGGAGGATGGCGACCTCGACGCCAACCGTGCCGCCCGCTACGCCGACTGGGACCGGGACCTGGGGCGATCCATACTCGGCGGCGACAGCACCCTGGCCTCGCTCCACGAGCGCGCCCTCGACCATGGCGAACCCACCCGGGTGTCGGGTGGCCAGGAGAGGTTGGAGAACCTCGTCGGCCGCTACGTCGCCCGGGTGCGCTGAGCCCGCGCCAGCCGCGCCACCGCCGTGCCCCTCGTCGCCGGCGTCGACTCGTCCACCACGGCCACCAAGGTCGAGGTGCGCGACCTCGACACCGGCCACGTCGTCGGGGGCGGCTCCGCGCCGCACCCTCCGACCCAGCCGCCGCGGTCCGAGCAGCAACCGGACGCATGGTTGGCGGCGCTCGAGGCCGCCTGGCGTCAGGCCGGCGACCCCGACGTGGCCGCCATCAGCGTCGCCGGCCAGCAGCACGGGATGGTGGCGCTCGACGCCGACCGGCGTGTGATCCGCCCGGCCAAGCTCTGGAACGACACCGAGTCGGCACCCGAGGCGGCGTGGCTGATCGGCCGACTTCCCGGCGGGCGGCGGGCGTGGGCCGACGCGTGCGGGCTGGTCCCCGTGGCGAGCTTCACCATCACCAAGCTCGCGTGGCTGCAGCGTCACGAGCCGAGCGCCTGGGAGCGGATGGCCCACGTGGTCCTACCCCACGACTGGCTGACGCTCGAGCTGACCGGCCGGCTCGTCACCGACCGGGGTGACGCCTCGGGGACCGGGTACTGGTCGGCGGCGAGCGGGACCTACCGGTACGACCTGCTCGCTCTCGTCGATCCCGCGCGCGACTGGTCGACAGCCGTCCCCCGGGTGCTCGGGCCGCTCGAGGCGGCCGGTGAGTGGCACGGCGCACTGGTGGGCCCCGGAACCGGCGACAACATGGCGGGCGCGTTGGGCGTCGGGCTGCGGCCCGGCGACGTGGTCGTGTCGATCGGCACCTCGGGGACCGTCTACGGCGTCAGCGACGAACCGACCGCGGACGCGTCGGGCATCGTCGCCGGGTTCGCGGACGCCACCGGGCGCCACCTCCCGCTCGTCTGCACGCTCAACGCCACGAAGGTGACGGACGCCGTGCGCCGGCTGCTCGGCGTCGACCACGGGGAGCTCGACAGCCTGGCCCTGGCGGGCGCGCCCGGCGCCGCCGGGCTGACCCTGCTCCCCTACCTGGACGGCGAGAGGACCCCCGACCGGCCGAACGCCACGGGCGTCCTCGCCGGGCTGCGGAGCGACGTCGGGCGCGAGCAGCTGGCGCGCGCCGCCGTCGAGGGTGTCGTCTGCGGGCTGCTCGACGGGCTCGACGCCCTGGCGGCGTTCGCCCCCACCGGGGGGCAGCTCATCGTCGTGGGCGGCGGCGCGCGCTCGCGTGCCTACCGCCGGGTGCTCGCCGATCTGAGCGGACGGGAGGTGCTGGTTCCCCACGTCCGTGAGCAGGTCGCGACCGGGGCCTGCGTGCAGGCGGCCGCCGTGGCGGCGACCAGCGAGCCGGCCGACGTCGCGGACGCCTGGAAGCTCGGCGCCGGCGACATCGTGGAGCCCGGCCCGGGCGCGACGACAGCGAGCGACGTCCGCGCCGCCTACGCCGCCCTGCGCGACATAACCGCCGAGTGACGCCGGCGCGGTGCCGCCAGCTTCTGGCGCCGGTTTGGCTGCTCAGCAACCTCATTGGCGCCAGGGATGGAGCCGCTCGAGGCGGCGTCGCCATCCGTCTCGACTCGAGGTAGCCGTGGGGCGGGTCCATCCCGCCCCACGGCCGTGCTCGGCTCAGGGATCGAGCGGCGGGACGGCGTTGGCCGCCAGTTGCAGCGCCTGTTCGGGGAACCAGTCGCCGGCGCCGGGATCGATGATCCCCCACTCCGGGTCGACGGTCTCACCGGCCGGACCGAGACCGCGGGTGCACTCGCCGTCGGACTCGCCGGGGGTCTTCACCCACAGATACGCGTCGAGCAGCGGCGTGCCGGTGTCGAGGGTGGGCACCGCCCCCAGCCCGCGGTCGGGCGGGTTGCACCAGTCCTGCGGGTCGGGATAGGCGGGGGGTGCCCACGGTCCCTGCCCGTTGCGGCTGGTGTCGATCACGTAGTGGGCGGTGGGCTCGACGTCGCCCAGCATGTTGGCGTAGCGGAGGTTGATCCCCGAGGTGTTGAGCGCGGGGTCGTCGGCGTCGTCGCTCCACACGCCGAAGCGATCGAGGGCCACGCCGTTCCACTCGCCCAACAGCGTGGCGATCTTGGCCGGGAGCGGGCCGCCGTTCCAGTACTGGTTCGGGCAGTTGAAGAAGTCGCCCGGGACCACCTCGGTGGCGTAGGCGATGCACTGGGAGATCCAGCGGCCGTACTGCGCGTTGTTCGCGGTGAACTGATAGTTGGAGACGTTGAGGAAGAACCCGTCGGCGTCGGCCACGCCCGCACGGACCAGGCGATCGGCGATGTCGCCCGACCCCAGCCAGGCGCTGTGGGTTCCGTCGAGGTAGGTGGTCACGTTGGGCAGGCCGGCCAGGGCGTCCACGGCGTGGTTGAGCATGGCGAACCGCTCGGACGCCGCCGTGGCGGGGTCGGCCTCCGCCGGCTGGCACCACTCCAGCGCGTTGGACCCGTCGGCGCTGCCGTACGGGTCGTACCACGGGATGATGCCCAGCCCGTCGGGCTCGAGGACCACGATGGCCGGGTCGTCGCCGATCCCGGCGGCGAACCCGTCGATCCACGCCTCGTACTCGGCCCGGGTCGTGGCCCCGCCGGCAGAGAACTGGGCGCAATCGCGGAACGGGATGTTGTAGGTCACCAGCACGGGCACGGAGCGCTTGGCGGCGGCCCGGCTGACGGTCAGCCGCACATCCTGCATCACCGACATGGGCGTCCCGGCCTCGAACCAGACGGCCTGGGGCGTGTCAGTGATCGCCCGGATCTGGGCCGCCGCCTCCTTGTCCCCTCGGGAGGTCAGCTCCGCGATCTGCTCCTTCGCCCCCTTCTGCGCGGGTGGCACGTACAGCTGATCGCCCGGAGCCGGGGGCTCCGCCGATGCGGGCGTCGCGATGAACGCTCCGATCATCAGCCCTGCCACCAGGGCGACGATGCGTCGCGACGAACCCGGCGTCCTGCTCTGCATGGCCCCTCCCTCCATTTTCGAGCCTTGGGAGCGCTCCCATACTACGCCATCGCACAGGGTCGCCCCGGCCGGGCAGTCCGGGCACATGTGGGGAAGATGGCGGCGGGCCCGCCAGGGTCAGACCGCCTCGAACGGGCCGGCGAGCCTCGAGGCGTCGGGATGGTCGAGGCGGCCCGAGGGCGGAGCTCCCGGGCGCTACCCCGACACAGCTACGAGGCCGACCGCTTATGGTTCCCCGGCATGGCGCAACTCGGCTCGGCAGAGCGCGCGAGGCTCCCCGACAGCGCCTTCGCATACATCGATTCACGCGGCCGCCGGCGGCTGCCGATCCATGACGCCGGCCATGTCCGCAACGCGCTCGCGCGCTTCAACCAGGTCGCGTTCGAGGACGACGCCGCCCGCGACCGGGCGCGGAAGCGGCTCCTCAACGCGGCCAAGAGGTTCAAGATCGTGCCCGTCGGGTTCATCACCAACCAGCTGCAGTCCGAGCGAGAGCTCGGGCGCCTCGGCGACGCAGCGGTCCCGCTGCCCTCCGGCTTCGTGACGATGCTCCTCACCGACATCGAGGGCTCGACGGCGCTGGTCCACCGCCTCGGCGACCGCTACGGCGACCTGCTCGAGCGGGTGAGGGCCCTCCTGCGCGACACCGCAGTCGCCTCGGACGGTCACGTCGTCGAGACGCGCGCCGACGAGTTCTTCGCCGCGTTCGAACGACCGGCGGCCGCGCTCACCACCGCGCTGACCGTGCAGCGCCAGCTGGGCGCATGGGCGTCGACCGGGGACGAGGACGTACGCATACGGGTGGGGATCCACAGCGGCTACCCCCGGCTGGCCAAGGCGAACTACATCGGGATGGCGGTGCACACCGCAGCACGGATCTGCAGTGCGTCGCACGGAGGGCAGATCGTCGTGTCCGGCGACTTCCGGACCGCGGTCGGTGTGCCGCTGCCGGGCGGCGTGCGCCTGCGCAGGCTCGGCGCGTTCGCGCTGCGCGGCCTACCCGACGAGGTGGAGCTGTACCAGGTGGCGGCCAAGGGGCTCCCCAGCCGCTTCCCGCCGCTCAGGATTTCACTCTAGTGGGCGCTCGCGGAGGTTCCGGATCGCCGGAGCCGGCCCGGCGAGACGCCACGCCGACTTCTTCGGCAGCCACCTAGGCCTCGACGCCGACCTGCGACCGGATCTCGTCGAGCACTCGGGCGACGACCAGCGACTCGTCCAGCGGCATGACCTTGCTCTCGAGCCGGCCGGCGGCGAGGCACTCGTGGACCTCTGTCACCTGGAAGCGGAGCCCTTCGCCTTCGTAGCCCGCCTCGATCCGCTCGCTGCCGGCGGTTCCGCCCACCTCGAGCCATTCGGGGCGGTGCATGAACGCAGGCAGGTCTATCCAGCCCTGCGTGCCGCTGACGCGACCGCGGCACGCCAACCCCGCCCGTATCGCCGCCTTGATCACGCCGAGCCGGCCGCCGGGGTGGTGGAGGACCGCGGCGACGACCTCGTCGACCGCGGTCGAGCCGATCACGCCGTCGGCGACAACACGTTCGGGAGGGCCGAGCACGAGCGTGCAGAGCTGTACGGGGTACACCCCGAGGTCGAGCGTCGCGCCCCCGCCGAGGGTGGGGGCGAACAACCGGTGGTCGGGATCGACTGGAACGCGGAAACCGAAGTCGCCCTCCACCAGGAGCGGGTCCCCGATCCGCCCTTCGCCGAGGAGGTCGACGAGGATCCGGTAGGCCGGCAGGAAGCGGCTCCACATCGCTTCCATGAGGAACACGCCGTTGTCCCGCGCCGCCTGCACCATGGTCGCGGCCTCGTGCGCGCTGACCGCGAGCGGCTTCTCGCACAGCACGTGCTTGTGCGCCCCGACGAACAAAATCGTGTTCTCGGCATGCCGTGAGTTCGGGGTCCCCACGTAGACCGCGTCGACGTCGGCATCCGCCGCCAGGCTCTCGTAGTCGCCGTAGCGGCTGCCGATGCCGAAGCGGTCGGCGAAGGCGTCGGCCCGCTCGATGGCTCGGGAGGCCACCGCCACGATCGTGCCATCCGGCACCATCGTCATGCCCTCGGCGAACTGCGCCGCGATCTTGCCCGGCCCGACGACGCCCCAGCGGATCACGCGCCGATCTTCGCGCGCTGTGGCTCAGCGGTGGGGTCCAACATCGGGCTGACGACGGCGAGCTCGGGGCCGAGGACACCCCCAGGGCGGCCTCGGCGCAGGCGAGGCGCGCTCGTCGCCGGCCTGACGGCGCAGGGAGCCCCGGCCGGGCCCGCCATCGCCGGCGTGCTGGTGTTCCGGCTCCCGACCTTCTGGCTGCCGATCGCCCCGGGCTGGTTCGCCTTCCGCCGCCTGCGCCGGAGCGGTGCCATCTGACGGCCTGCATGTGTGACCCGGGGGCGACCCCGACTCGGGCGGGTGTGGTCTCGGGCTTGGACTGTCGCGCGTTGTCGGCTTGGCTTGTGTCATGCGGATGGTGCTCGGGCTTCCAGTCGAGTGCTCGGACGGACGGGGCGGCAAGGTCCGCGACCTCGTGGTCGACCCCGGGCGCCGGCGGTTGACGCACATCGTCGTCGAACGCCACGCCCATCTCGCCCACCTCGTACCGATCGAGGACGTGCAGTGGACGAGTGCCGACGAGGGCGACGCGCTCCTGCTCAAGTGCACGGTCGCCGAGTTCGAGCGGCGCTACCCGGAGGTCGAGGAGACCGCCCTCGTGCGCATCGGCGAGTTGCCGACACTCGATGAGGACGACTGGGAGGTCGGCGTGTCGACCGTCCTGTCGGCCCCGTTCTTCGACAGCGACGGCTTCGAGCTGACCACCACCGCCGCCCCCGCCGCCGACGACCGCCTGCTGATGGCCTACGACCGCATCCCGGCCCATGAGGTCGAGATTCGGCGTGGTTCGACGGTCGAGGCTGCGGATGAAACCTTTCTCGGCCACGTGGACAGCTTCCTCGTCGACGACGACGGACGCATCACGCACCTGGTCCTCGAGCGTGGCCACCTGTGGCGCCGCCGCGACGTCACGATCCCCATGACGGCGGTGGCACAACTCAGCACGGACAAGGTCCAGCTGTCGCTGAGCAGCGACGAGGTTGGCGCGCTTCCCGCAGTCCGCGGCCACGGCCACCGCCGGGTGCGCCACCCCGGGGCGAGCACCTAGTGGCCCGGGACGGCCGCCGCCCAGCAGCCGTCAGCGTGATCTCTGTCCTCGCGGCAACGGTCCGAATGGGGCCTGCATGCCATCACCGACTGTTCGAGCGTGGGAATGACCGGAAGGGCCACGCCATCGGGCTCCCGCTGGGCCGCCAGCTCGCACAGGTCGACCTGGGATCCCTGGACCTCCTCACCTACCGGCCGTGGGTCTTCCGGCTCCGGTTGCCGGGCCCGGACGACGACGTGCCCGAGGCTCCCACCCCGACCGGTGCCGACGAGGCTTGACCGAAGAGTGACGCAAGCCTGACTCAACGCCGGCCGACCACTGACGGGCTCCTCCGTACCGTGCCAGGTGAGACAAATCGCATCCGAGGAGTTTGCCGACGTGACCATGACGACCGATCCGACCGGCAGCACAGGCACGGGCACCACGGGCGCCGCAGGGACCGACGCCACCACCCCCACACCACCCGCACCGCCGCCGCCACCGGCGCCGCCACAGCCGCCCGACGCCGATGCCCGCCGGCCTCGACGCCGTGGCTTCGCCGCCGCCGCGCTCGCCGGGGCGGTGGCCGGCGCCCTCGTAGCCGGGTCGATCGCACTCGCGACCGACAACACAGCAGGGTGCAGGTGACCCTCTCCAACGGCGCCACAGAGTCCGCCAAGGTCCTCGGTGCCGATCCCAACGCCGACCTGGCCGTGCTCAAGATCGACGGCACGAACCTGCCCACCGGGAAGCTGGGCACCTCCGACGACGTTGGTGTGGGCGATCCCCAACGCCGTGTCCGACACCTCGCCGGGCGGCCACGTCACCGTGGTCCTCCAGCGGGGGGCCAGCAGATGACCGTCACTGACGAGATCGGGCAGCGACCCGCGTCGAACGGCTGACGTTCGCTGGGGACCGAGCGCCGGACGCCACGGTCCCCGGCAACAGGGCCCCCGCCGTTCCCGCCCCGCGGGGGCCCGCCCGCGACTCCTGGACGAGCGCGGCCGTTTGGCCCGAGCTCGAAGATGCGGGTGTGCCCTCGTTGGAGCCTCAGCACTGAGCGGCGCCTCCGGCCATGCTGGTCGGACGGGTCGCCGCGTCCGCAGCCGTTGAATGACGTGCCCGCCCGACGGCGTCTTGGCCGGGTCAGGTGCCGCGCCGGTGCAGCGTCAGTTGTCGAGCTCGACCGCCAAGGGTTAGGCCATCTCGCCGTTCTCGCGAACCTCCACCTGAGCGATTGCGCAGAAGCGGCAGCCTTGTGGGTCTGGGATGTCCAGGCCATTCCGGAGGTAGAGTCATTCGGTGGTCGGCTCCACGGCCAGTCTCGACGGCTCGGTGAGCCCGGGGAACTGGCCAGCCGCTGGACGGGGGTGACGTCTACGAACCCCACGACGACCGTCTGCTCGAGGGCATCGTCGCGATCAACCTGCTCGCGCCAGCGTTCAATCGCATCGGCGGCTTCGTCGAGCGGTCCCACCGCCGAGGTCGTGCGGCCGTCCACCTCAACTGGCCGAACATCGTCGCCGCCCTGGGCAGGGTGTCGGACGATGTCCCGGCTTTCGTAAGGAGGGGGTTTCGTATGCATCGCTCGAGAAGCAAGGTCATCGCGCTGGGTGCATCCATGGCGGTTCTGGCCGTGGTCGGCTCCGTTCCGGCTACGGCTGACCCGTCCACAACCGGGCCGCTGGTCCCTGTCTCGGGGGCCAGCCCGATCGCTGCCTGTGAGGGTGACACCGGGTTCCGCGATGTTGGCGGGGTGCCGGCGAGGCAGTTCGTCAATAGCGAGGTCGAGCCCCACGTGGTGGTGGATCCGTCGAACCCGGACATCATCATCGGGGCCTGGCAGCAGGACCGGTGGAACAACGGCGGAGCGGAGGGCAACGTCAGCGCCACCAGCCTCGACGGTGGGTTGAGCTGGACGATCAACGCCCTGACGAAGTCGTCGAACTGCACCGGGGGAACCCCAGCCAACGGGGGGAACTTCGAGCGGGCCTCCGACCCGTGGGTGGCCATCTCCCCGGACGGGACCGCGTACTTGATGAGCCTGTCCACCGACACCGCCCCCGGGGGCTTCGACACCAATCCCGATGACATGCTGGTCTCGCGCTCGACCGATCACGGCGCGACGTGGGAGGACCCGGTCTCGCTCAACCGCGATGAGAGCCCGAACGCGTTCAACGACAAGAACGCCATCACCGCGGATCCGAACGACTCCAGCTTGGTGTATGCGGTGTGGGATCTGGTGGTGTCGCCGCCGAGCGGCAACCAGAACCAGGAGGCGTTCGAGAACGCCAGGGCGTTCGGCGGCGACCCCCTGTTCGCTCGGACCACCGACGGCGGCGAGACCTGGGAGCCGGCCCGGAGGATCTTCAGGGCCGGGGTGATCGCCCAGACCATTGGCAACCAGATCGCGGTGCTGCCGGACAACGACGAGTTCGACGGCGAGCTGATCAACGTGATGACGATGTTCCGGGGGACCAGGAACGACCAGGGAACCCGGGGCTTCCACATCGCCGTGATCCGGTCGTCGGACCACGGTGCGACCTGGGACAAGCAGGAAACCGTCGTCGACCGGTTCTTCCGGGGGATCGTGATCGACCCGGATTCGCCGCTGCCCGCAGGCGTCGTGGCTAGCCACCGCACGGGAGACATCAACGCCGAGATCGCCGTCGACCGGACCACGGGCGCGGTGTACCTGGTGTGGCAGGACAGCCGGTTCGGCCCCCGGTCCAGCATCGCGTTCAGTCAGTCGCTCGACGGAGGCCTCACCTGGTCGGCGCCGATCAAGGTGAACCAGACGCCGGATCTGGCCAACAACCTGAACGAGCAGGCGTTCACGCCGATGGTCCACGTGCTCGACGACGGCACCGTAGGTGTTTCGTACTACGACTTCCGCAGCAACACGGCCGACAGCGGTGCGACCACCCCCACCGAGGCGTTCGTCGTCCACTGCCACGCCGCATCCGAGGACTGCTCGGTGGCGGCGAGCTGGGGTGATGAGGTCGCGGTGACCGACGCGCCGTTCGATAGCCGGAGGGCGCCGGTGGCCCGGGGGTTCTTCCTGGGCGACTACGTCGGCCTCGGGCAGAGCGGGACTGCCTTCCACCCCTTCTTCACCGTCACGACGGCGACCGATCCCGCCAACATCGTCACCAGGGAGGTGGGCCAGTAGCCCGAACCCGTCGCGGAAGGGCCCCGGCGTTCACGATCGGGGCCCTTCCCTGGCCAGCGGATCCTCAGGACAGAACGCCGAAGCGCGAGATCGGCAGAGGGCAATCGCGGGCAACGCCGCACGTTCCGGGAACAGGAATGGGTGCCAGCAACCAATTTCGCTCCAGGAACGCCCGGTGGAGCCCATGGGTGGGGCCGGCCGCCCGGTCAGGTCAGCTGCAGCGCCTCGTAGATGGCGATGTGCTGCCGTGCCGTGGTTTCCCAGCTGAACCTCGCCGCCACCTCGAGCCCGCTCTGGCGCAGCTTCTCCCTCACCCCGTCGTCGTGCGCCACGGTGTCCAATGCGTCGGCGAGGCCCTCGTCGTCGCCGGGAGCCACCGCGAGAGCATCCACGCCGAAGCGCAGGTACTCGGCGAACACCGGCAAGCGCGTGAGCACGACCGGGAGCCCGGCGGCCATCGCCTCGAGCACGGCGAGACCGAAGCCCTCGTTGACGGAGGGGAAGGCAAGGGCGTCGGCGGCGCGGTACCACGCCGCCATCTCGTCGTCGGGGACGGTGCCCAGGAGCGCCACGTCGCGGCCGAACTCGAGGTCGAGGTCGGCCATCGACGCGATGACGCGGTCGCGATAAGGCGTGTGGTCCTGGAACGAATGGCCGCCGATGATGGCGAGCACCGGCGGACGAACCCAGCGTCGGCGCAGGAGCGACAAGGCGCGAAACAGGTGGTCGGTGCCCTTGCGGGGCTCGATGCCGCCGACGGTCAGGATGAGGAACCGATCGGCCGCCCCGGCGCGAGCGCGCAGTGCGGTGGTTGTCGCGGGGGGCGGATCGGCCCCGAACCGGTCGATGTCGACGCCGTTCGTCACCAAGTCGGCGTCGACGCCGTAGTCGTCGGCGAGGCGCTGCTGCCAGATCGGGCTGACCACCAGCACGCGGTCGGGATCAACGATCGAACGTCGTTGGCACTCGACCAGTGCGGGCGTGGTGAAGTCGTCGACGTGGTGCACCGTCCGCACGACGCGGACCGGCGCGCCCCCATCCCGGACGCGGAGGGCGGCGCGGGCGGCGATGCAGTCCTGCACGTGCAGCATCGGGGGCAGTGGGCCGGCCCGCGCCATCAGGCCCGCCTCGAGGGCGTCGATCGCAACGAACACGCGCGCCTCGAGCTCGGGGGCCGGCTCGGGGGGTGCAACGAAGGAGCACGGCACCGCGACGGGGCGGTAGAAGCCGCCCCCCTCGTCGCCGAGGGCGATGACCTCGACCGGGAACGAGCGCCTCGCCAGGGCCTCCGCCAACGCCAGCATGTGCACGACCCCGCCCCGGGGCTTGGTGGAGTACGTGACCATCCCGACCGGGGTCACGACACGTCCCCGGCGACGATCGGCGGCTGCCGGCCCGCAATCGCGGCGGCGGCGAGTGCCGCCCGCGCGGCCGTGGGGGCAACGAGGCAACCGGCCTCCTCGAACGCCCGGCGCTGGCGCCCCAGGTCCTGCGGATCCTTGTCGGTGCCGAGCAGGTAGACCACGACCCGGGGCCCTTCGGGCCTGGCCACCGCCGCGCAAGCGGGCGCCAGGACCGACGCCGGGTCGTCGTGCCCGCCGTAGCCCAACACCACGTCGAGGAGCACCACCGCCACGTCGTCGTCCTCGCCCGCCTCGGCCAGCAACCCCAGCCGGGCCTCGGCGTCGATCATCGGGTGTGGCCGCCCCTTTGTGAATTCCTCGTCACCCAGGTCGAGGCACACGTGCGCGCCCGCGGGCGCAGGCACCCGGTGGCGGTCGTCGAGCGGCGCGTTCGACCACACCTCGCCGAGCCAGCGCTGCAGCAGCGTCTGCGCCTCATAGCAGAGCGTCCCGCCCGAGAAGAGCCCTCGAACGATGCGCCGCGCCGGTTCGAGGTCGACCAGGCTGAGCGCCACGTGCGAGCGCCACTCCGACCAGTCGGAGGGCGGTGATCCCCCCCGTTGCCGCACCGCGTGGGCCGCTGCCGCCTCGAGGGTGGTCGCCACCACTGCGGCCCCCGGCACCGAGGTGCCGGGCGCAAGGCCGATCAGCGCCGCGATCACGGGCTTCGCGGCACCGGCACCCACCACCTCGCGCGCCACGTCCGCTGACGGCGGCTTGGACACCAGCACGATCACGTCGGTGCCCGGGTCACGGGCGAGGGCCTGCATCGCCAGCCGCGCGGACCGGCCGGCGACCTGCCCGGACAGGTCGCGGCCGCCCACACCGATCACGTGCGACACCCCCTCCCCCCAGCGGTCGAGCAGCGCCATGACCTCCTGCGCCCCGGTGCCGGCCGCCGCGACAACGCCGACGCGCCCCGGCGAGACGGCGTTGGCAAAGCCGAGGCCGCAACCTCCGATGCTGGCGGTACCTGCACCGGGCCCCATCACCAACCGGCCGACGGTGGCCGCGTGGTCCTTCAGCGCGATCTCGTCGGCGAGGCTCACGGCGTCGCTGAACAGCAGCACATGCAGTCCGGCGGACAGGGCTTTGTGCGCCTCGAGTGGGGCGTACTCGCCGGCGACCGACACGACGGCGACGTTGGGGTCGTCGGGCCCGTCGAGCACCGCCTGGAGCGACCGGGGCGCGCGCTCGGCGGGCATGGCCGCCGCCGATCGCGGCGCAGAAAGCGCCTGCTCGGCCTGTTCGAGCGCGTGGTCGGCCAACGCCGCATCCGCCGCCCGCGCCGCGAGCACGAGATCGTTGGGGCCCGCCGTCAGCGCCTCTCCCCCGACCCCCTGCTCCCGGAGCGCCTCGAGGTTGGCCGGCGTCCCCATCAACGCAGTGGCGAAGTCGACGCCCTCGGCTTCGCGCATCCGGCGCGTGATCGCCAGCAGCTCGACGGAGTCGACATAGCGGTCGTGGAGGACACGCACGCCGGCGACCACGGCAGACCCGCTCAAGGACTGACCGGCCGACCCGACCTGGCGGTGACCAGGGTTCCCGCCGGCCTCCCGTCCGACGGCGCCATGGTGGATGCCAGCAGGTCCGGGGTGGTGATCGCCACGGCGTCGCCGCCCTCACGGACGAAGCGGATGGCGGCGGCGATCTTCGGGGCCATGCTTCCCGCCGCGAACTGACCCTCGGCGAGGTAGCGCGCGGCGTCGTCGACGCTCAGCTCGTGGAGGTCGTGCTGCCGGCGGGTGCCGTGTCGCAGCTGGACCGCCGGCACGCTGGTCACCAGCGCGAGGACGTCGACCCCCAGCACGGACGCCAGTCGTTGGGCGGCGAGGTCCTTGTCGATCACCGCGTCGACACCCACGTAGCCATCGACGGTCATGGTGACAGGCACACCGCCACCGCCGCAGGCGACGACGACGAGGCCGGCATCGAAGAGCCGGCGGATGGTGTCGGCCTCGAGGATGGCGAGCGGCTCCGGCGATGGCACGACGCGCCGGAACCCTCGCCCGGCGTCGTCCACCATCGTCCAGCGCCTCTCCTCGGCGAGCCGGCGGGCCTCGCTCGCCGAGTAGAAGGGCCCGATCGGCTTCGACGGCTCGGCGAATGCCGGGTCGTCGCCATGGACGACCACATGGCTCACCACGCTCACCACCTGGCGGTCCCGGCCGAGCCGCTCGTTGAGGGCGAGTGCGATGAGGCTGCCGAGGTAGCCCTGCGTCATCGCCGAGAGCGAGAACAGGGGCTGCGGGGGCACGACCTCGCCTGCGGCCTCCTGCTGCACCCCGAGGGCCCCCACCTGGGGACCGTTGCCGTGGACCACCGCGACGCGCCATCCGGCATCGATAAGCTCGCCGATCGAAGCGGCCATGGCGCGCGCGTTGTCGCGCTGCTCCGCGTAGGTGCCCGTCTGGTCGGCACCGCACAACGCGTTGCCCCCCAGGGCGATGAGGGCACGACCACCCACGCCATCACCTCGCTGGCTGGCCTGGCGAAACGTTGAGGATAGTAGACATGACCTCCAGCATGGTCAATCGATGGCGCCGATGAGGGGCGACGATCTCGCGCGCGCCCGCCAGTCGTGGCGGGCGGCCGAGGCACGCCTGTACCCGCTGGCGATGACCAACGTCGACGGCTACCAGCGCGCCCTGATGCTCGTCGCCGCCGTCTGCGAGCAGCTGCGGGCCGTGACCACCACGGCCGCCGAGCTCGTGGCCTGCCAGCCGCGAGCGGTCGAGTACGTGGCCCAGGCGTGCGATGCCACGGGCACCAGTGCGCAGGGCCTGGAACCGGACGACATCTTCGGATCCGCGGCCGCGGCGAGGGATCGCGAACTGGCAGGAGAGGACCGGCGGCTGGCCAGGTTGGCTGCGGTCGAGCAGGCCCGGTCGGCGGGCGAGGACTGGGCCGACCTCCACGCCGACCCGCTCGGCCCGCGCGTGCCGGAGCTGCGGATCCACGTCGGCACGGGGTGGGCCATCCTCACCGAGATGGGTGCCGATCAGGCCACCGGGGCGCCCGTCCTCATCGTCACCACGGCGCGGGTCGATCCGGCGACCGGCGAGCTCAGCGCCCATGAGGGCGGCGCGGTCCACACGGTCGGCACCGCCGAGGAATGGGAACGGGTGGCCACCGAGCTCCGGGCGGACATGACCTGACCCGTCTTCTATGGTGGGCGCGGTCGTCGTAGTATCCGACACGTCCCCGACGGGAGCGGAGGCAGCGTTGGAGCGAGACACCGCCGAACTCGTCCTCCGGTTGCAGGCCCACGGGTTGCGAACCGAGGTGGCGACCGAGGGCCGGGCGGGGGGTGCCGGCCCATCCGACGTCAGCATGGTCTGGGTCGACGACTACGCCGTCACGCTCGACGCCAACCCCGCCCGGACCGCCTCGTCGCCCTTCGAGCTGCGAGACGACGGCACCGGCGTGGGCATCTACGAGCGCGGGCGATGGGTTGCCGCCGCCCGCTCGCAGGCCCGGCCCCGCTACTACGACCTCACCACCGCCGACGGGATCCCCTACTGGAAGATCGCGCTGCTGCACCTCGACTCGCTGGCCAGCACGGTGCTGCAGACGTGCGCCTACTGGGGCAACGACGACCAGTGCGCGTTCTGCGGCATCGGGGTCTCGCTGGACGCCGGTCGCACCACGGCGAAGAAGACGCCGGCACAGCTCGCCGAGGTGGCCGTCGCCGCCCGCGACCTCGACGGTGCGGTCGACGTGACCCTCACGACCGGAAGCACCCGCGCCCCGGACCGCGGCGCGTTGTACGTCGCCCAGTGCGCCGCCGCCGTGAAGGAGGCGAGCGGCCTAGCCGTCGAGACGCAGTTCGAACCGCCCGAAGATCTCGATGCGATCGACCGGGTAGCCGACCTCGGCGTCGACACCGTGGGCATCCACGTCGAGTCGTTCGATCCCGCCGTGCTCGCCCGCGTGGCGCCCGCCAAGGCGCGTACCGGCATCGAGGGCTACTTCCGGGCGTGGGAACGCGCCGTGCGCCTGTTCGGCGAGGGGCAGGTCACCACCTACGTGATCCTCGGCATGGGCGAAGACCCGGAGCTGACGGTCGAGGGGTGCAGGCGAGCCGTCGACATCGGCGTCTACCCGTTCGTGGTGCCGCTGAGGCCGGTGGCCGGCAGCCTCATGGCCGACTGGTCGCCACCGGCACACGAGTACGTCGAACGCATCGTGCGCAGGGTGACGCCGTACCTGACCGACCGCGGCCTCGGTGCGGAGACGGCCAAGGCGGGGTGCTCGCGCTGCCAGGCGTGCTCGCCGATGGCCGCCGTCCAGGACCGCCTCCAGATCGGGCCCAAGCCCGTCGCGACGCGTGGCTGACGTCCTGCACCGCACCCACGTCGCCTGCCGCGTGGCGGACGACCCCTGGACGCTCGCGGAGCACCACCGCATCCGCGAGGAGGTGTTCGTGCGCGAGCAGTGCCTGTTCCAGGGCTCGGATCGCGATGACCGCGACGACGACACAGCCACGATCAAGGTCCTCGGGTTCCGAGACGACGTCGCCGGCGGCGCGGTGCGCCTGTATCCCCTCGACGACGCCGGCCGCTGGCAGGGCGATCGCCTTGCCGTCCTCCCCGGCACTCGCGGCCACGGCCTCGGTGCCCCGCTCGTGTGGTTCGCGGTCGCCGCTGCCGCGAGGGAAGGCGGAAGCCTGATGACCGCCCACATCCAGCCCCGCAACGTCGCGTTCTTCGCACGCCTGGGCTGGCGCGTGTCCGGGGAGCAGGACATCTACGTCGGGGTCCCCCACGTCCCGATGGCGATCGACCTGTCGACAGTGGACGCTCGCGGGAGTCCCGTGGATGTATCGCCGAGTCAGATTCGTCGCTGGCAAGGACGCAGGAGGAAGGCGCAGCCGTAGCTGCGGCGACGACGAGGACGCAGTCCAGCGGCGGATCTGGCCGGCGAGACGCCACGATGACTTCCGCGAGGGTCCACTACAAGCCGGTAACGGGGTCGGCGTTCAGGTCGACGAGCACGGCTGCGTCCTCGCCGTCGACCAGCCGGAGCACGCCCGACCCGTCGATGCTCGCCAGCGTCGCGTACGTGAGCCCCCGCCGTTCCACCACCCGACGGCAGCGGTCCTCGTGCTCGGGTGCCATCGTCACGAGGAACGCGAAGCACGGGAAGCACGACGACCACACGTGGAATTCGATCCCGGCGGGTACCGGAACGGCATCGACGGGGATCGATGCGCCACAGCGGGTCGGCTCCAGCAACATCGCGATCGAGCCGAAGATGCCGGCCATGCTGACGTCCTTCGCCGCCTCCACGACTCCGTCGGCGGCGAGCTCGGCGAGCAGGCGCACGTCCCCCGCGAGCCGGTGGCCGCGCTCGTCGAACGACGGGAAGAACGGGAAGTCGGGCCGCATCTTGCCGTCGAGGCACACGACGAGCGCCAGCGCCTGGCCGGGCCTGACGCGCAGCGCCGACAGGGGCCGGCCGGGGCACCGTCCCAGGGCGAACGCCGACAGCGCGACCCGATCGACGCTCCTCGTCAGATGGCCGCCCACCACGGGCACGTCGTAGAGCGAGGACGCGAAGCGCATCCCGTCCAGCACCACGCGGCAGGTGTCGGGCGGCCCCACCACGGTGTCGACGATGGCAAGGGGAACCGCCCCCATGGCGGCCACGTCGTTCACGTTGGTCAGGACCGCCGCCAACCCGGCGCCGTGGGGATCGCGCTCGACGAACGACGGCAGGATCGCCTCGCCGCACGCGATGACCTCTTCGGCGCCAACCCTCACGGCCGCACCGTCGTCACCGGGCCCGCGCAGCCAATCGCTCGTGCCGAACACGTCGCGCACGACGGCGATGTCCGCCTTGGCCCGCCAGCCAGGCGACGAGCGCAGCACCTCGGCCAGCTCGGCAAGGGCCTGCACCATAGTGAACGATCCTCTAGTATCGGAACAGTGCCTGCGGCGGCATTCCTACGCCTGCCCGACCGGTCACGCAAGCCTCGCCGGCGGGGCCTGTCCTGTGTGATCGATGCCGGCCTGCCCCTACCGGACGTACGCGCCATCCTGGGCGTGGCCGCGCCCTACATCGATGTCTGGAAGCTCGGCTGGGGCAGCGCCTACCTCGACACTGCGCTCGACGCCAAGCTCCGGCTCCTCCGGCGCCACGACGTGGCCGCCTGCCCGGGGGGGACCTTGCTCGAGGTCGCTGCCCTTCAGGGGCGCGCCGACGCGTGCCTCGAGTGGGCGGCCGCCTGCGGGTTCACGCAGGTCGAGGTGAGCGACGGGCTCGGCCTGCTCGGCGAGGATGCCAAGGCCGCCCTCATCCGCCGGGCCGCGGCGACGTTCGCCGTCGTCTCCGAGGTGGGGATGAAGGATCCGTCGTCGGTGTTGACGCCGGCCACCTGGGTCGAGCTCGCGCGCGCCGATCTCGATGCCGGGGCGAGCGCGGTCCTCACCGAGGGGCGGGAGAGCGGCACCGTCGGGCTGTACGCCGCCGACGGGTCGGTCCGCGCCGAGGTCGTCGACGCGCTCGTCGACGGCATCGGCCCCGACCACCTGATCTTCGAGGCGCCCCACCGGCACCAGCAGGCATGGCTGATCCGTCGCATCGGCCCCGATGTCAACCTGGCGAACGTGGCGCCGCGCGAGGCGGTGGGCCTGGAGGCACTCAGGCTCGGGCTTCGGGCCGACACGACGATCGCCCTCCATGCCCTCCCGGCCCGCTCGCCGGTGGGCGGGGTCCCGAGGGGATGACCGCCAACCGGAGGCCAGGTGCCTACCGCGAGGTCTCCGTCGCACGGGTCGAGATGCCGCTGACCGCCGCGAGCCTGACCGACCACTTCCTCGGGCGCGAGTGCTACCGGCGCACCCGCTACGTGGTGGTGCGCAACGGCGGGGCGACCGCCCTCGTGGCCGTCGAGCCCGCCGACCCGGAGCCGCTGTTCTCCCCCGCCGCGTCGGTGGAGGTGCTGGCGCTGCCGGGCGAGACCGTGTACCTGCGGCTCCCGGAGATCGACACGGGCGTGCCCTCGCAGCTGGCGAAGGTCGCCCGCAGCCGACCCGGGGCGCGAGCCGTCGTCGTCGAGGGGCGGTACTCGCACGTGAGCTTCCTGCTCGATCCCGACCCCTTGCGGGTCCGCGTGTGCGAGGTCGTGCCGCCGCATCCCCCCAAGCTGCTCGACCAGGCGCAGCGGGTCCTGGACGTCGCCGAGGACCTGCCGCCGACGGTGCTCGAGCCCGAGCTGATCGAGCTGGAATCGCTCGTCGCAGATGCCGCGGTGGTGTTGCTGCCCTGCCGCGGGGCGGGCATCCGGCTCGGGGATCGGGAGGCCCACTACCTCGACGAGCGTCCCGCCGAACGCGACTGGACGTTGCTCGGCTGCGCGCGCTCCCGCCAGCTGCACCGCTGGTTCTACGGGCGTGGCGCACCCGGCCCGGACACCTGCCCGAGGGCGCTCGCCTCGGGCTCCGGGCCGTTGCTCACCAAGTGCTGCCTGCTCGAGGACCGCACGGAGATCGATGGTGACGTCGCCGTGGTTCCCTGGGGTGCGAGCCTCGAGCAGGTCGGGCAGGCCCTGGCCGCGCTGGCCCGTCGATGCGACCCGGCATGGGCGCCCGCCTGACCGACAGCGCCGCGTACGCCCACCTGTGGGCGACCGACGAGACGCGCGCCCTGTTCGACGAGCGAGCGCGCTGGCAGCGGTGGCTCGACATCCTCGTCGCGTTGGCGGCCGCGCAGGCCGACCTTGCCCTGATCCCCACCCCGTCGGCCGAGGCGATCGCCGAGCTCGCACGGGTCGACGACCTCGACCTCGACCTCGTGGCCGAGGAGACGCGCCGCACTGCGCACTCGACGCTCGGCCTGATCCGGGCCCTGCTGAGGGTCCTGCCGGACGACGCCGCCGAGCACGTGTACTACGGCGCCACAGTGCAGGACCTGACCGACACCTGGTTCGCACTGACCATGCGTGACGTCGGCGACCTCGTCCACCGGGACCTGCGTCGGCTCGTCGGCGCGGTCACCGGCCTGGCGGCAAAACACGAGCACACGGTGATGCCCGGCCGGACGCACGCCCAGCCCGGCGGGCCGATCTCGCTCGCGTTCAAGCTCGCCACGTGGGCCGACGAGCTCGGGCGCCACCTGGAGCGCCTGCACGAGGGCCGGGGCCGCTGGTCGACGGTGCAGCTCGGCGGGGCGGTCGGCACGCTCGCGTTCCACGGCGAGGTCGGTCCCGCCCTCCGGGCGCGCTTCGCGGAGCGGCTGGGCCTCCGGGATCCGGGCATCTCATGGTTCACCAGCCGCGACCGAATCGCAGAGTTCGCCACGGTGATGGCGGGCATCACCGGCACGCTGGCGCGCATCGGCAACGAGGTGATGGAGCTGCAGCGGCCCGAGATCGGCGAGCTGCGGGAGGCGGCCGCCGCCGATGTCGTGGGCAGCATCATGATGCCGCACAAGCGAAACCCCGAGGCGAGCGAGCACCTCGACACGCTGGCCCGCCTCACCCGGGCCAACGCCCTGGTGTTGATGGAGGGCCAGGTGCAGCTCCACGAGCGCGACGGACGCCCCTGGAAGGCCGAGTGGGTGGCGCTCCCGGAGGTGTGCTTGCTGACCTCGGCCGCGCTCCGCCTCGGCATCGCCTGCGTCGACGGCCTCGAGGTCGACGCCGACCGGATGCGCGCCAACGTCGCCGCCGCCCAGGGGCTGCTGGCGTCCGAGCGGATCCTCGGCATCCTGTCCGCCCGCCTCGGCAAGCACCGCGCCCAGGCCGCACTCCAGGACGTGCTCGGCACGGACCGGCGCGACCGTCGGTCGGCGGCCGACGCGCTCGAGGCGGCCGGGCTGATGACCCGGGCCGAGGCGGAGTCCGCGGTGGCGGACCCGATCGCTCCGGGCGACGCCGCCGCCGTGCGGTCGGTGCTCGGCCGACTCCAGGGGGACCCGTGCTGACGAGGCCGACGCGCTTTCCGCTAGCCGTCCTCCCCACGCCGCTCGTACACGCCCCGCGGCTGACCGCAGCACTCGACCGCGAGGTGTGGATCAAGCGCGACGACCTGACCGGCTTCGCGCTCGGCGGCAACAAGGTGCGGACCCTGGAGGTTCTCGTGGCCGAGGCGCTCGACCAGCGCTGTGACCACCTCGTGGGCTGTGGTGGGCCGGGTTCCAACCTGTGTTCGGCGCTGGCGGCGGCCGCCGCGACGGCGGGGCTCGGCTGCACGCTCGTCCTGCACGGCAACGAACCGGCCGCCGCGCACCCGAACCTCGCGATGATGCGGGCGTTCGGCGCCCGCACCCGCTTCACCGGCGACCCCGATCGCGCCTCCACACCCGAGCATGCGGCGGCCGTCGCCGACCGGCTCCGCAGCCGCGGACGCCGTCCGTACGTCGTGCCCCGCGGCGCCGCCTCCGGGCCGGGGGCGACGGCGTACGCGCTGGCAGCCGAAGAGCTCGCCGCCCAGCTGACGCTCCGGCCGGCTCACGTGGTCGTGCCGGTCGGTTCCGGCGGCACGCTCGCCGGGCTGCTCGCCGGATGGACGACCTTCGACCTCCCCGGCACGCTCGTCGGGGTGGCCGTGAGCCGCCCCCTGGCGGAGACCCGTCGTGAGGTCATCCGCCTGTCCGCCGAAGCCGCCCGAGCGCTCGGCGCCGGTCGTCCCGACATCGACCGGCTGCGCCTGGTCGACGGCCTGGGCGCCGGCTTCGGCCGCCCCGACCGGACGACGTGCGACGCAGCACGCCTCGCCGCCCGCACCGAGGGCATCGTGGCGGACACGACGTACGTTGCCCGCGCCGTGGCCACCCTGGGATCGCTCCCGGGCCCCCTCGTGCTGTGGCACACGGGGGGCTGGCTGGGCTGTGTGGGCGATGCGATGGGGGCCGGGCACGGATGACCGGGACCGGCGGTTCCACCACCTCCGTTCCCGCTCCCGAGCTCATCGTCGCCGGCTTCGGGTACGAGTCACGGGGTGCCGCCACGCTGCACGACGGGCTCAACCAGGCCGACCTCGCCCACGTGCTCGATCTCCTCGATCGGGGCCTGATCCCCCGCTCGGCCGCGGTCGCCCTGCTCCGGGTGGTCCTCGACGCGTCGATGGATTCCATCGGCTACGACCCGGTCGACGGCGAGCCGTACAACTCCCGCGAGCGCGCCTTCGCAGCACGGATCGGCACGGCGGCGGGCTGGCTCCATGCCGGTCGTCCCCGGCGCGAGGCGACCCGGGTGGCCTTCCGGCTGGATGCCCGGCGCCGCACGGCCGGGGTCGTGCTCGCGGCCGCGGCGTTGGCGGCCGCGCTCGCGAAGCGGGCCGGCGACCATCGCGACACGTTGTTTCCCGAGCAGACTTACCTCCAGCACGCGCAGCCATCGACCGTCGGGCACTACCTGCTGTCGTTCGCCTACCCCGTGATCCGCGACGGGCGCCGCCTCCTCGACGTGTTCGACTGGCTCAACGCCAGCCCGGCCGGGGCCGGCTGCGTCAATGGCACCCGGCTCCAACGCGACCGCACCGCCGTCGCCAGCCGCCTCGGCTTCACGTCGGTGATCGCCAACACCCGGGACGCCATGTGGCAGGTCGACGGACTCGTCCAGCTGGCATCGACCCTCGCCAGCCTGGCCCTCACGCAGAGCTCGCTCGCCGAGGACCTGGAGATCTGGGCCAGTCCCGAGTTCGACTACGCGGCGGTCGCGGAGGAGTACACCCGCGGGAGCGTCCTCATGCCGCAGAAGCGCAACCCGTACTCGCTCTCGATGATCCGCGGCACCACGGGCGTGCTCATCGGGCACGTCGCCGGCGTCTTGGCGGTGCAGAAGAGTCCGTCGGCCCGCAGCGACAACCTGATCTTCGCCTACGGCGAGGTGCCCGGCGCGCTCGAGCACGCCCGGCTCATGACCGAACTGACGGCCGGCGTGGTCGCCACGCTGACCATCAACGAGGGACGGCTGCGAAAGGCGCTCGCGCTGGGCTCCAGCCAGTCGACCGACGTCGCCGAGCAGCTGATGGTGAGCTGTGGGGTCGACTACCGGACGGCGTACCAGATCGTCGGCACTGCGGTCCGGCGCCTGGCGGCGGATGGTGGCACCGCCGCCGATCTCACCCCGGCCCTGCTCCACCAGATCGCCGGCGAGCAGCTCGGGCGGCGGCTCGCCATCGACGCCGCGACCCTCGCCGACGCCCTAGATCCGGAGGCGATCGTCGCCACTCGGGTTGCGGTGGGCGGGGCGGCGCCGGAACCCATGGACGCGATGCTCGCCGACGTCGCCGCCGACGCGGACGAGCTCGCGGCTGCGGCGCGTCAGCGGCTCGACGCCGTGGACCACGCCGAGCGGCGCCTGGTCGCCGACGCCAGGCGGGTGGTCGAGGAGGCCTCGGAGTGACCGTCGGCGGCGACGGCGTGCCGCCGCTGCCCGAACGGGCACGGGTAGTGAACGTCGGGTTGTCGCTGTTCGCGGACGCCGTCGCCCGGCAGGGCTTCGACGTGGTCGACGTCGACTGGCGGATCCCCGGCGGCGGGGATCCCGCCGTCGTCGCCGCCCTGACGCGACTCTACGGACCGAGCTCGGCGGTGGTCGACGCGGCCAACGCCGAGGTCCTGCGGCGCATCGACCGCGGTGCCCCCAAGGCCACCGGCGTCCGCGTCGCCGCAGACGTCGTGCCGGGCTTCGAGGGCACGACGCTGCTGCACTGCGGGCCGCCCATCGACTACGCGGACGCCATCGATCCCCTGCGCCGCTCGATGCGCGCGGCGGTGGTCGCCGAGGGCTGGGCCGACGACGTCGCCGGCGCCGACCGGCTGCTGGCCGGCGGCCGGGTGGGGCTCGAGCCTGCGAACCGGCATGACGCCTGCGTGCCGATGGTCACGGCGATCGGGCCGTCGCAGCCGGTCTGGGTCGTCGAGAACGCGGCCCAGGGGAACCGCGCCTTCGCGCCGCTGAACCAGGGGCCGGGCGACACCGCATGGTTCGGCCGCGACACGGCCCCCGCGATCGACCGGCTGCGGTTCCTGGCGGCCGTGGCCGGACCGCTCCTCGACGACGCCCTCCGCTCGCACGGACCGGTCGACGTGATGGGCATCGCCGCACAGGGCCTGCACATGGGGGATGACGTGCACATCCGGCTGCAGGGGAGCACCAACCTGCTGTTGCGTGACCTGCTCCCGCACCTCGCAGCCCAAGAAGACCCGCGCCGGGTCGATCTCGCCCGCTTCCTGGCCGGCAACCACCTCTTCTTCCTTAACGTCGCCATGGCCGGGGCCCGGGCGCTGACCGGCTGGGCGATGGGCGTCCCCCGTTCGTCGATCGTCACCACCATGACGCGCAACGGCACCGAGTTCGGCGTCGCCCTCGCCGGGTCCGATGCCTGGCACCTGGCGCCCGCACCCGCCATCGGCCAGGCGCTGTACTACGCGGACTTCGGCCCCGAGGCGGCGGCGCCGGACGTCGGCGACAGCGCGGTGCTCGAGCTGGTCGGCCTCGGTGCCGCAGCGGCCGCCGGCTCGCCGGCCGTGGCCGCCTTCGTGGGCGGGACGATGGCGGACGCGCGGGCGACCACCGAGGAGCTGGACCTCGTGTGCGCCGGCCGCAGCACGCGCCTGCGCATGCCCACCCTCGACCTCCAGGGCACGCCGCTCGGCGTCGACGCGCGGCGGGTTGCCGAACTGGGCATCACGCCGAAGATCACGACCGGCGTCCTGCATGCGTCGGCCGGCGTCGGTCAGGTGGGTGCCGGCGTGGCCGAGGCGCCGCTCGCCTGCTTCGTCGACGCGGTGATTGCGCTCGACCGCGCCCTGTCGGGTCCTTGAAGAGGATCCCGGCCGTACCGCCGGAAGGTTCTCGAAAGGCGTCGCTCGCTCAGAAGGGGCGCAGCGCCAGCCAGACGGCCTTGATCGGGGACTTGCCGGCGTTGTGCCAGCGGTGGGGCCGATCGGTGCGGAAGTGGAGTGAGTCCCCCTCCGACAGGGCGAAGTGCTGGCCGTCGACGTCGACGTCGAAGGTGCCGTCGAGCACGAGGATCAGCTCCTCCCCGGGATGCTCCATCGGCTTGTCACCGCTGTTGGCTCCCGGCTGCACCGTGGCGACCGCGCCGGCCAGGAAGAACCGGCCGTAGGGACCGGAGATGCCGGCCAGCTCGATGCCGCTGTGGGCCGTGAAGATGGGCCCACGCTCGTCGCTGCGGATGTGCGCGACGGGCCGGTTCTCGCCGAGCTGCTCCTCGACGAAGTACGAGACCGGTCGGTTGAACGCGACGGCGATCTTCAGGAGCGTGGTGATGGTCGGCACCATGCCCCCGCGCTCGATCTTGTGGATGGCGGCGGCCGACACGTCCGACTGAGCGGCGAGCTGCTGGAGCGACATCCCCCGCTGGAGCCTCAGCTCGCGCAGCTTCGGCCCGATGGAGCTCACGATCTCGTGGAGCCCGCTCGCCCCGGTACCGACGTCGTCGGCCTCCAGCGTGGTCGCCTCGGTCTCGGAACGCTTCGGTGCGGTCATCAAAACACTTCGTAGCAAAGTACGAAGGGCGTGTTCTATGGTAGACGCCTCTAGCCGGGCCGGAGCGGACGCTTCGCTCGTCGGATCTCGAGGGGGTGTCGATGGCACCGAGGCTCGTCGTGGTCGGCGGCGGCGCGGGAGGGATCGGTGCCGCTGGTGCGTTCAAGGGCGCTCAGCCCGACGGTGAGGTCATCGTCTTCACCGAGTACGAGGACGCTGCGTACAGCCCCTGCGGCATCCCCTACGTCCACGGCAAGGAGATCGCCAGCTTCGAGGCGCTGTTCCTGGCCACGAAGGAGACCTATGTCGAGCAGGGCATCGACATCCGCTACGAGACGCGGGTCGCGGCCCTCGACCTGAAGGCCGGCACGGTCGCAGTCGAGGGCCAGGGAGACGTCGGCTACGACCGCCTGATCGTCGCCACCGGCTTCGACTACGCCGACCCGGGCGTACCCGGCACGGACCTCGACGGCCTGTACTACGTCAAGAACATCCGCGGGGCGATGGAGTGGGACAAGGTCCTCGACGACGTCAAGGTGGCGGTGGTGGTCGAGGCCACGCCGCTGGGTCTGGAGATGGTCACCGCGCTCGCCCACCGGGGCATCGAGACGCACGTCATCGATCACCGGCCCTGGGCGCTCAGCGACCTCGCCGACCCCGACATCGCCCAGCCCGTGGAGGATTCCTGGACCGAGCTGGGCGTCAAGATGCACTACGGCGTCACGCTCGAGGCGTTCCTCGGCGGCCCCCGGATCCGCGCGGTCCAGACGTCCGCCGGCGAGCTGCCCGCCGACATCGCCGTCATCTGCACGAAGAAGGTGCCGAACACCTCGCTGGGAACCGCCGCCGGCCTCAGGACCGGGCCGACCGGAGGGTTCATCGTCGACAACCGGATGCGCACGAGCGCCGACGCGGTGTTCGCGTGTGGCGACTGCGTCGAGGTGCCGCTGGGCGTCGGCAACCTGCCGGTCCAGGGCCTCTCGGGCTCGCACGCCTACGCCCAGGGCAAGGTGGCGGGGATCAACGCCGGCGGCGGGAAGCGTGAGTACCAGCCGGTGTACGTGCCCTGGGGGATGGTGGCGGGCCTGTGGATGATCGGCGGCGTCGCGTACGGCGAGACGGTCGCCAAGGCACTCGGGATCCCCCACGTGATGGGCGTCGCCCAGGGCATCTCGCGCGCCCGCTACTACCCCGGCGTCAAGACCGTCAAGATCAAGCTGCTGGCCGAGCCGGGGACGCTGCGGCTCATCGGCGCCCAGATGGTGGGTCAGGAAGGCATCAAGGAGCGCGCCGACTTCCTCGCCATGGCGGTCAAGACCGGCATCACGCTCGAGGACCTGGCCTACATGGAGAACGTGTACTCACCCCCGATCGGCGCGCTCAACGAACCCATCGCGCTCGCCGCCCAGAACGCCCTCGCCAACCTCTGACGACGATGAGATTCGCCCGTTGGCTCCGCACGAACTCCGAGCACTACCTGTTGATGGCCGCGCAGCGAGACGTCGCGGCGCGCTACGGCCATGCGTGCCCTCGGCCCAGCGAGGGCGTGAAGGGCCAGCTCTTCCTCCTGCTGTTCGCGCCCATCTACCGGCGGCTGCCGTGGCGGTTCCGATCACTCGTGCTCCAGTCGATGCCCGGCAGCCACCGCAAGACGTGGACGCCGCGTGCGCGCCACCCCCTGGGCCCCGCCGTGTAGCCGCCACCCGATCCGTAGCCACCTTGACCAGAAGGAGAATCAGGTGCCAAAGACGGTGCAAGTACCGCTTCCCGAGGAAGGCGAGACCCTTTTCGACACCGAGGCGAAGGTGTTCGAGGACATCCAGGCCGAGCCGGGCGAAAAGGCGTTCGTCTTCATCCATACCGTGCCCTACGAGGGTTCGGTCGCGCTCGTCAACCTGCTGACCGCGACCCGCCTCGTCCGCAAGGGCTTCGACGTCACGATCGTGCTGTACGGACCGGGGGTCCTGCTGGCCTCTGGTACCCGCGGCTATCCCTCGGTCGGCCAGGAGGCGTTTCCGGGCCACCTGGCCATCAACAATCAGATCAAGACGCTGCTCAAGGAAGGCGCCACGGTGCACGCCTGCCGGTTCGCCATGGGCGCCCTCTACGGGTTCCGCGAGGACGACCTGATCCCCGGCGTCAAGCCCTTCCATCCTCTCGACGTGCTCGACTCCGCCCTCACCGCCTGGCGCGCCGGCGCGTTCCAGCTCAACACCTGGACCGTTTGACGCCCGGCCGCCGTCAGGCGGGCGCCACGGTCACGGACAGGTCGGGCGCCCGCCGCAACGTGTTCGAGACGTAGCACACCCGCGATGCGCGCTCGACCAGCGCCTCGACCCCGTCGGGCGGCCCGTCGTCGAAGACCACCTCGACGTCGATGGCGCTGAACGAAGGTCCGTCGTACGTGGCGACGGCCTTCACGGTCAGCGGGCCGAGCGACACGTCGCGCTTGCGCGCGACGTGGGCGAGCGCCATCGCATAGCACGATGACAGGGCCACCAGCAGGTACTCGGTGGGCATCGCCCCGGCGTCCTGCCCACCGGACCCTGGCGGCTCGTCGGCGACGAACGTGAACTCGCGCACCGCGATGTCGGTGCGGTAGTCCGCCTCCCACCTGGCCTCGACCACGGCCGAGAGCCTGCGTTCACGGGCCATCGTGAGCGGCGGGACCCGGCTCGTGGTGATCGTGGCCGCGGCGATCGTGGCCGCGCTGATCGAGATGATCGTGGTGATCGGGATGATCGTGGCCGGCGGGCCGGGCCGCGAGGGCCAGTACCCGCGCGTCCGTCGCCTCGATGGCGACGATGCCGAGATCCGCCAGCAGCGATTCGAGCGCCTCGGCCCACCTTTCGTAGTAGCGGTACCCCTCCCCGCCGGGGTGGTCCGCCTCCCAGCGCCCGACGGCGGCGATGAGCCGTTGCTGGAACTCGCTCCACGGGAAGCGTTCGGCCTCCACGAGCGCCATGGTGACGCCGAACAGGCGGCTCTCCCAGGGGGCATCGAACACCATCTCGCCGTTGGAGCGCGGCGGTGCCGTGGGCCCGGTGGTCGGCAGGTCTACCGGAAGCTCGCTCAAGGCGCCGTCACCCGGGCGACGCCGACCATGGCGTCGCGGGTCACCAGGGCAGCCAGCTCCTCCTCCGCCAGGTCCGCCGTGCCGTCGGGCCGCTCGGGGAGCACGAGGTAGCGGACCTCGGAGCTGCTGTCCCACACTCGGATCTCGACATCGTCGTCGAGCTCCAGGCCCATGTCCGCCAGGACCTGGCGGGGTTCGCGCACGATGCGCGCCCGGTAGGCGGGATCCTTGTACCACGACGGCGGTAGGCCGAGCACCGGCCACGGGTAGCAGGAACACAGCGTGCACACGACGACGTTGTGCACCTGGCCGCTGTTCTCGAGCACCTCAATGTGCTCACCCTGCGGGCCCGAGTAGCCGAGCTCGCCTATGGCGGCGGTGCCGTCTTCCAGCAGCCGCTGCCGGTAGTCGGCGTCGGTCCACGCCTTGGCGATGACCCGAGCGCCGTTCATGGGACCGACGTCGTTCTCGTAGCGGCTGATCAGGCCGTCGACCACCTTCGGATCGATGAGCCCGCGCTCGAGCAGGAGCGACTCCAACGCCTCGGCCCGGAGCGCCACATCGGGATGGTCGTGCGCGCGCGGCACCGCGGTCATTCGATCGGCTCCAGATAGGCGTCATACAGGTCGAGCGTCAGCGTGAACCCCTCGGCGTCGTCGCCCCACAGTTCGGTCGAGTCGAAGGCCACGGCGTAGACGTGCTGGGCGTTCTCGGCGATGAAGTGGGCGTTGGTGTCGGGCAGGACCTGCGCCGGATGGATCGCCGCCACCGTGCCGACGTGGCTCCTCGTGTAGCGGGGGAGCCGGGTGTGGCCGGCGTGGGCGTGTGCCTTCGTCCGCACGCGGTCACCGACGGCGAACCGGGGCTCATCGTCGATCTGGCGGAGCGACCCGGCGGCCGTCGGCTGGTAGTCGGGCTTGTGGGGCGTCGGATCGTCCGGCTCGCCGACCTCCTCACCGCGCAGGTTGCGGGCCCGCGCCTCGACCGCCCCGGGGGCGAGCACGCCACTGTCCACCAGCATCGTCTCCACACACGCCAGCCACCGGCCGTAGTAGCCGTCGACCAGGTAGTCGTAGGGATGCTGGCGATCGATCGCATGGCGCATGGCGTCGAGGTTCCGGCCCGACAGTCGCGCCGACAGGGCACCGAAGGCGAACGCCTTCGCCTCCCACGGCTCGGCAAAGACCGGCTCGTCGGACGGGATCCTCACCGGGCCCCAACCTTGGGTGCCGCCCATGTCGTGTATCCCGTCCACGCGTACCTCCCCCGACGAGCGCAGTTCGCCGCGCCGTCCATCTTCGCGCGGGTGATGGGATGGGATGGCCTGCCACCCTCCCGAACTTGCGGCGGTCATCGACCCGATGACGGCGCTAACTGCCGCAAGTTCGGGGATGGGGCCCCGTCGGTGCGGGGACCTCGCCGGCTCGCGACCCCTCGGCCTCGGTCAGCCGGGTGGAACGGGCGGGTCGACGTGTACGACCGCCCCGTCTGCGCCTGCAGAGGCATAGATGGCGTCCACCACCCGATGGGCCGCCACCGCCTCGGCCAGCGACGGGTGCGCCGGGATGCCGTCACGCACCGCGGCGAGGAAGGCCGTGGCCGGATTGACCGTCTTCGAATCGCCGGCCTCCGCGATGGCGATCCGCAGATCGCGTCCGGCAAGCACCTTCTCCTCGTCGCCGGCGAACTGCCAGCGCACCGGGCCCGCGAAGTCGCCCTCGAGGGCGACGAACAGGCGCTCGCACAGCACCTCGACCCGACGGAGGCTTGGACGCTCGAGCACGTCGTGCCAGACCGACGTCAGGGACGCCGCCGGCCCGCCGGCGAAGTCGAGGCGTGCGACCGCCACATCGTCGATGCCGTCGTGGCCATGGACGGCGCGGGTCGTGGCGCTCACGGCCGTCACCGGCCCCATCAGCCATTGCAGGATGTCGACGTCGTGGATCGAGTGCTCGAGCAGCGTGCCCCGACCCGCGATGCTCACGTCGGTGCGCCACGTCGACCCGTACATGCCCTGGTCGGGGATGTACTGGTCGTCGCGGAACACCACCGCCAGCACACGCCCCGCCCGTTCGTCTCGCACCAGCCGGCGCACCCAGCGGAACGACGGCAGGAACCGGAGGACGAGGCCCACCTGGTTGACCACGCCGGCGCGTGCGACGGCGGCCGCCATCCGTTCGGCCGTCGCAGCGTCGAACGCCAGCGGCTTCTCGCAGAAGACGGCCACACCGGCGGCGGCCGCCCGCCCGACCAGGCGCGGGTGCGCCGCCGTCCACGCTGTGACGTAGACGGCATCGACGAGCCCCGGGAGATCGTCTTCGCCCACGACCGCGGCGCCGTGCTCGGCAGCGAAGCTCGCCGCCCGGGCCTCGTCGGGGTCGTGGACGGCGACGATCTCGTTGTCGACACGGCTTGCGGCGAGCGCCGAGACATGGATTCTGCTGATGAACCCTGCGCCATAGAAGCCGACTCGTACCGTCACCGGCCCATCCTCACGGAGGCGGAGGCTAACGGTCCACGTCGCGGGAGCCAGTGGCGCAGGGTCATCGTTGGGCCTGGCGCTGCTCGCCGGCGTCAACGGGGCAGCGATCGCTGTGGGCCCCCGAGAGGGGGTGGGGCCGCGGCTGGTGGCGCGAACCCGAGATTGATGCCGCGCCGGTCGAGCTCGGAAGCGCCTGCCACGGCAGGCCTGAATCTCACGTTGCTCTCGTCACCCTCGTCGTCGTCACGGTCCCGCAGTGCCAGTGCCGTCGGCGCTATCGACGACGCAATGAACGGTGTACTTCACCCAACTAGTCAACGAGTCGCCGCGAGCGTCGCCGTCAGCCTGTTCGACGAGCACGTGCGGTGCTGCGTCCGGAACGCGGGGCTGGAACGGAACGCACGCTGACGAGATGGGTCACCGAGGCCATCCGAGCCATCGACCACCCCTCAAGTCCTGACCCCGCTCGGCGGCGGGGGCTGGAGCTGGGTCCACGGGACCCTGGCCTTGAGGCGCTCGTGGACGCCGGCGATGAAGTTCGGGCAGGCGAGGATGTCGGGGGCGGGACAATCGAGGCCATGGGTCAGCGCTTCGCGGGCGATGTTGATCTCGACGGTCTTGCGGGCCAGCTCCTCGAGCTTGTAGGCCAGCAGGGCCCTGCGGGCCGGTCGGTCGGCGCTGGACGAGCGGAGTTGACCGATCTCGGTGAGCGTGAAGCCCACGTCCTGCAGGAACAGGATGCTCCCGACCGCCTCGACCGCAGAGCGGCGGTAGTACCGCCGTCCCGACCGGCGCTCGTCGGGCTCCAAGAGGCCGAGCTCCTCGTAGTAGCGCAGAGCGGATGTCGCCACGCCCGCCTGCTCGGCGAGCGCGCCGATCGTCAACAGGTCCGGCTCGGACCCAGCCATTGACTTCAAGTGTACTTGAAGAGGTTTGCTGACGCGATGAAACCCTCTGCTTCCGCCGACGCCTTGCTCTTGCTAGGAGCGAGGCGCTCGACTCGCCTCCGTCGGCTTTTCGTCCGCCAGTTCCATCATCCGTCCGGCCCGCTCGGCCGCGTCGTCGGCGGGGTCATGGCGACTCGGAGCTCCAACGTGCAGCGCAACCGCTGGGCCGTCGACCAGCTCGCCGTTCGCCCCACCGACCGGGTGCTGGAGATCGGCTTCGGCCCCGGCATCGCCATCGAGGCACTGGTCGCTCGGGTGACCGAGGGCATCGTCCACGGCATCGACCACTCCGAGCTCATGGTCCGGATGGCGGCCAGGCGTAACGCGAAGGCCCTCGCCGAGGGGCGGTTGCGATTGACCCAGGCCAGCGTGGCCGACCTCGACAAGGCGCTGGCCCCCCTCGATCTGATCCTCGCCGTGAACAACCTGGGCATGTGGCCGGACCCACCCGCCCAGCTCAAACACCTCGAGCGCCTGTTGAGGCCGGCGGGAAGGATCGCCATCGGACAGCAGCCCCGGACGCCGGGAGCGGACGCCGACACCGCTCGACGCGCCGGCGAGGAGCTCGCCGGGCTGCTCGCAGAGGCCGGGCTGGCCGATATCGAGACCCGTCAGCTCGACCTCCAGCCGCCGATGGTGCTCGTCATCGGCACCCGCAGTGGCTGACCCCGGTCATGCACCCGAACCCGACGTGCTTGTCAAGGAGTGCGGACGGGGGAGACAGGGAGACAGCTTCCGCGCGAGCAGGTAACCCGATAAGGCAGAAGCCGCGTCGTTCAACGTCGGCACCGCCCCGGCGGCAGAGCTAGGCAACGCGTGGCCCCTGGAGTCTGACCGACCGCCGGGCCAAGGTCAGCGCAGCGCCGCTTCGACCAGGTCGGCCATGGCGTCGGCGCAGGCGTCGAGGGCGTCCGTCCGCCGGGCGGCCCGGGCAAGGACGAACGCTCCTTCGAGGGCCGAGATGATCGTGTGGGCCAGGGCCCGGGCATGGGTCGGCTCGACGCCGCCGTTGGTCAGCATGGCCGTCAGCACCGCGACCCAGGACTCGAAGACCTCAGCGGTCGCCTGACGAAGCGGCTCGTTGGTGCTGGCGACCTCGAGCGCGACGGTCTCGATCGGACAGGCGTCGGCATAGCCGGTCTCCTCGAGCGCTTTCCCGGCGCTGATGAACGCAGCGCGAATCCCGGAGACCACGTCGGGGTGCTTGGCAATCTCCTCGGCCACCAGCTGCCCGTAGTAGGCGCCGGCGCGCTTGATCGTCTCGGCGGCGAGCTGGTCCTTGCCCCCGGGGAAGTGGTGGTAGAGCGAGCCGAAGGGGGCATTGGCCTGCGCCAGGATCTGCTTGATCCCGGTGCCGGTGAGACCCTGTCGCCGGAACAGCTCGGAGCTGGCGTCGAGAATCCGGTCTTTTGTCGTGGCCACGAACCCGAGCCTACGCTACGTTCTGGCTAGAGCGATCTATCTAGAGACTGTCCTGTAGTCGCCTGACGGTCGGGAGAGACACGATGGGACCTGCGCTGCGAACCGCCGACACGGAGCGCCATGCGACCGACGGCATCCGACCGGTCGACAGGCCGACCAGGGTGCTCCAGGTGCTGCTGGTCGCAGCGGTCATCGAGTCGTTCGTGCACTACGCCGACAACACGCTGCGCTACGACGACTACACCGCCGACGACCCGTCGCTGGTCGGCTCCCTCGTCACCCAGTGGCTCATCCCGGTGAGTTGGGTGCTCTTCACGGCCGCCGCGGTCATCGGCTACCGCCACTTCCGGCGCGGCAATTGGACCAAGGCGGCGGCGTGGATCGGCGCGTATTCGGCCAGCGGCCTGATCAGCCTCCTCCACTACGTCGATATATCGCCGTCAGATCTGAGCGCCTTCCAGAACACCTTCGTCTTCCTCGATGTGGTCCTCGGCGCACTCGTCCTCGCTTTCGCCCTCTGGGTCGCCCTCGTGCACGGCGCGGAGCAACGCCCGGCCGGTCCCTGACGGGCCTAGGCTCCGCTCGCGATGGCGACGAGCCTCGATTGGTACGGCTGCGCCACGTTTGCGCTGCGCACCGCGGGCCTCACCGTGCTCCTCGACGCGTACATCGACCGCGCGCCGAACGCCGCAGGCACCGGGCTCACCGCGGACGACGTCGACCACTGCGACTGGATCGTCGTCGGTCATTCCCACTTCGATCACCTGTACGGCGCCGAGCGGATCGCCTCCAACACGGGCGCCCGGATCGTCGGCAGCTACGAGACGGTCCGCATCATGGAGCAGGCGGGCGTGCCGGTCGATCGGATGATCTGCGTGGCCGGGGGCGAGACGATCGCGCTGTCCGACGACGTGCGCGTGTCGGCGTACCCCAGCCAGCACTCGTGCGTCTGGTCACAGGGCCAGATGACGCAGGCCGACGAGGTCTGCCTCGGCGACCTCGGCCTCACCTGGCAGGAGCAGCGGGCCCGCTTTGAGAAGCTACTGGCGCACCTCGGGAGCCTGGACCCCTCGTCGCGTGAGCACCTTCTCCGCGCACACCAGGGCGACCGAGGCGACGGTGGCGCACTGGTCTACGTGTTCGACACGCCCGACGGCCGCCTCTTCTACCAGGACACGTCCGGGCACTGGTCCGCCATCCTGCGCGACCTCCAGCCCAACGTGGCAATCGTGGCCGCCGCCGGCCGGGGGAACATCGACGGAGAGCCGATCCAGGGCTCTCTCGCCCAGTTCGTGGCGCGGGAGGTGGGGCTGCTCCAGCCGCGGCGGGTCGTGCTCTCGCACCACGACAACTGGCTTCCCGGGTTCTCGGTGGACACCGACGTGCGGCCGATCCGCAACGAGCTGGCACGCGTCGCACCCGGCACCGAGCTGATCGAGCTCGGCTACATCGACGGCACACGGATCCTGCCATGAGGATCGCGGCGATGCCCTCGCGATCCGGAGCACCGACGAACCCGCGCACGACACCATCGAGGCGGTCGCCGCGGCCGCAAGTCTGAGCGGCGCCACGGCCATGAACACGATCGGCAACACGGACTTCTACGACGCCGAGGTGCACCGGCACAACGTGCACTTCCGGGCTGCGGCCGCCGCGCGCACACACGACCGGGTGCTCGACATCGGATGCGGTGCGGGTCAGTCCACACGCGAAGCCGCGCGGGCCGCCGTCGACGGGAGCGCCGTCGGTGTCGACGTCTCGGCGTCCGTGCTCGAGCGTGCCCGCCGGCTCAGCCGAGCGGAGGGACTCGGCAACGTGGCCTTCGAGCTCGGCGACGCCCAGACGCACCCGTTCCCGGCGGCACACTTCGACCTCTGCATCAGCCGCTTCGGCACGATGTTCTTCGCCGACCCCGTCGCCGCCTTCACCAACATTCGACGCGCCCTCCGGCCCGGTGCCCGACTGGTGGCCATGGTCTGGCAGATGGCCGACCTCAACGAGTGGTTCACAGCCACCCGCCGGGCCATCGCCGGGTCGACGACACCGACCGCGTCCACGAGCGACATGGAGCCGTTCTCGCTGGCCGATACCGCCGGAACGCAGCGCATGCTCACCGCCGCCGGCTTCGCCGGGGTCGCCTTCGCCGACGTCCATGAACCGGTGCTGTACGGCCCGGACCCCGACGCGGCCTGCGACGCCGTGCTCGGCCTGCGGCATGCCCGCGATCTCCTCGCCAGCCTCGACGGGCCCACGGCCGAGCACGCGCTCGACCGGCTCCGAGCCCTGCTCGCCGCACACGACACGGGCAGTGGCGTGTACCTGGACTCGCGCGCCTGGATCGTCACTGCGCGTGTTGCCTGATGCACCGACCCCCCGGCGGGCGGAGCGGCCGCTCGTGGCACGGGGGCTCCGCGGCTACCCCGGCGGTGTCGGTACGGGATCGGTGGACCGGACCACGCGGGTGTCGGGATAGGCCTGGACGGCGGCGTGCTCGGCCACGTCGGGCGACACGTAGCTCTTGTTGCTGCGCAGCTCGAGGCCGTTCTCGCTGAGGCGGTACGACCAACGCCATCTGCCGTCGGGATCCGGGAAGACGACGATCTGGGCACCATCGACGCTCGGTGCGTACTCGGGTTCCTCCGGGCGCGCCGCCCCGTCGCCGGTCGGGTGGACAACGGCGCGCAGGGGCACCTCCGCGAACCGCTCGACGCCACTGGCCCTGAGCGCGGTCATGAGCCGGTAGGTCACGTAGCCGAGGATCAGCGGGAGGACCGGGACCAGGATGCGGAACGTCCAGCTGATCGTCGCGACCGACGCCGAGAGCCGGTGGGCGATCAGGTCGTTGCTGGCCGCCAGTTGCAGCAGCACGAAGAAGCTGAGGGCGGTGATGCCGAAGGCCGTCCGCACGGGATGGTCGCGTGCGCGATCCAGCAGGTGATGGGGCCGCCGATCACCGGTGAACCGCGCCTCCAGGAACGGCCACAGGAAGAGCGCGCCGAAGGTGACGGTCGGCACGAGCACCCCGGGATAGAAGGGGTTGGGTATCTCGTACGACAGGGCGCGGGTCTCCCATGGCGGGAATATCCGCAGCGCCCCCTCCAGCCATCCGAGCCACCAGTCGGGCTGCGCCGGCGACGGCACCTCGGAGACCCGGAACGGCCCATAGACCCACACCGGGTTGACCTGGACGAGCCCACCCATGGCCATGATCACCGCCGAGACCGCGAAGAACAGGCCCGTCGAGAACGCGGCGTACGTGGGCCACAGCTTGGGGCCCACGACGTTGCTCTCCCGCCGGCCGCGGGCCGCGAAGTCGCTGTGCTTTTGCCGCCAGATCAGCGCCAGGTGCACGGCGAGCAGGGCAACGATGGCGCCGGGGACCAGCAGGATGTGGGTCACGAAGAGGCGGGGAATGATCGCGTCGGCCGGGAATTCGCCGCCGAAGACGAGGAACGCCATCCAGGTGCCGATCACCGGGATGGACAGGGCGACCGAGTACGCGATCCGCAGCCCGGTCCCGGACAGCAGGTCGTCGGGCAGGGAGTAGCCGGTGAACCCGTTGAACAAGGCGAGGATGAGCAGCGTCACGCCCACGATCCAGTTGATCTCGCGGGGGCGGCGGAACGCTCCGGTGAAGAACACCCGCAGCAGGTGGACCACGATGGCGGCGATGAAGACGATGGCGGCCCAGTGGTGCCCCTGCCGCATGACCAGCCCGGCCCGGACGTCGTAGCTCAGCTCGACGGTCGACCGGTACGCCTCCGACATCGTGGTGCCCTGCAGGGGCTCGTACGACCCCGTGTAGGTGGTCTCCGCCACGCTGGGATCGAAGAAGAACGTCAGGAAGATGCCGGTGATGACGAGGACGACGAACGAGTAGAGCGCGATCTCGCCCAACATGAACGACCAGTGGTCGGG
>Ga0081538_10000286_pt1 | contig 57937 bp, 69 predicted proteins | sample TabmetS5T2R1_FD_71022 | JGI IMG/M metagenome (GOLD analysis project Ga0081538, IMG submission 71022) | Tabebuia heterophylla rhizosphere microbial communities from the University of Puerto Rico - S5T2R1 | ecosystem: Host-associated > Plants > Roots > Rhizosphere ...
GCCGGAAGGCGAAAGTCACCAGGATCGGTGGACGAAAGCGTGATCGGCTCGGCGAATGATCTGGCGCAGAGGGGCTCTCGGGTTCCTAGGCGCCAGATCCTTTATTGTGGACCGAGCGCCTCCCCCGCTCGCGGCGGCGGCCGCCGCTAGGATCGCCGCCATGATGCACCTCCGGCAGCCGAGCTTCGACCGCGGCGTCACGTCGTTCCTCTGGGCGGTCGGCCTGGGGCTCTATATCTGGCTCGGCTCGCTGGCCGTCGGCGTCGAGGGCGCCACAGCGTTCATCCTGAGCGCGATCGCGGCTTGCGTGATCTTTCTCCTCGTGCGCCTCTACGGCGGCGACGAGCCGCGTCAGCCGAGAAGGACGCGCGCAGGCAGCCGGTGATCGCCGGCGAGCGCGCCTACCAGCCGGCGCGCGAGCTCACCACCCACTGCAGCCTCGAGCCGCTCGCGCGCATGCGGCTTCGCCTCGGCGACGCCTGAGACACGCGAGCAGTGGTCGAGAAGGCGGCTGACGGCTTTCCCGTCGTCGGGCGGCAGGCTGTTCACGGCACTCTTCTTATCGTCGCCACCGCCGCCGGAAGCGATCCCTGGCGGGAGTGAGCGCGAAACCGCCGAAACCGAGACGAGCCTGCGCGAAACTGCTTCTAGTACGCGATCAACGAGTGGAGCGGGTACTTGGAGAGCCGCTCCCGACCGCCGAGGAACGTGAGCTCGATGATGAAGTTCACGCCAACGACCTCCCCACCGAGCTGCTCGACGAGCCCGCCGATCGCCTCGACCGTGCCGCCCGTCGCGAGGACGTCGTCATGGATCACGACCCGTGAGCCGGCGCGGATGGCGTCAGCGTTCAGCTCGAGTGCGTTCTGCCCGTACTCGAGCGCATAGGTCGCGCTCACCGTCTCGGGCGGCAGCTTTCCGGGCCTGCGCGCAGGCACGAAGCCGCACGGAACCTCCTTCGCGATCGCGGCGCCGAGGATGAACCCGCGAGCCTCAGCTCCGAGCACGAGGTCTGGGCTCTGGTCCCGCGTCCAGTCCGCGAGCTGGGAGACGGTCTGCGAGAGCGCATCGGGGTCGCGGAGGAGCGGGCTGACGTCCTTGAAGCCCACGCCCGGCTCGGGCCAGTCGGGGACCTCCCGGACGCGCGTCTTGAGGTCGATCACGCTCACGACGAGGCAACCTTACGCAGTAGGCGCCAAAAGAGGAGCTGCGACAGCTCCTGGCCGAGCTCGGCGAGCAGCTGGAGGTCCTCCAGCGCGCTCTGACGCCGCTCCGCGTTCCGCGAGCGTAGCGCCGGGGCCACGATCGCCTCGAGCAGGCCGACCTCGCGCTCCGCGGCCGATCGGAACGACCGGAGGTGGCGCGCGTCGATTCCGAACCGCGCCAGCTTCCCGCAGGCGGCGGCGATGTCGACGTCCCCCTCGCGGTAGAGCCGCTCGCCGCCCTCCGTCCGGGACTCGAGCAGCCCGTACTCCTCCAGCTGGCGCGCCAGCGCCGGTGAGATCTCGGCGCGCTCGCAGAGCTCGGAGAGCTCGACCTCCTCGTCGCCGCCGATAAGGCCGGTGCGGCGCCGGCGGGGCTTCGCGGCCGTCGTCGCCAGCTCCTGGCGAATCACGCGCAGCGGCAGGAACTCGTCGCGCTGGAGCCGCAGGATCGTCCGCAAGCGGTCGACGTCGTCCTCGCCGAAGAGCCGGTAGCGGCCGGGTGTCCGTCGCGGCGCGAGGAGCCCCTGGTCCTCGAGGTAGCGGATCTTCGAGATCGAGATGTCCGGGAACTCCTCCCGGAGAAGCCGGCAGACGGCTCCGATCGTGAGTGGCCTCTCCTCTGCCTGGCTGACCGCCGTAGCGCTCACTTCTCCAGGAAGGTCAGGCGGTACTTCCCGATCTGCACCTCGTCGCCGTCGCTGAGCGGCGAGGAATCGATCCGCCGGCGATTCACGAACGTGCCGTTCAGGCTGCCCTGGTCCTCGATCACATACGCGGCGTCCTGCCGCAGCAGCACGGCGTGCGTCCGGGACACCGTGACGTCGTCCAGGAAGATGTCGCAGTCGGGCGAGCGTCCGATCGTGGTGCGGTCGTTCTTCGGGACGAAGTGCTCGCCCGCGCGGCCGCCGCCGGAGCGGACGACCAGCGCAGGGCCCTCCATCCCGAGATCCTCGAGCGGCGACTGGTCGTCGAGCTCCTCGGGCGTGAAGGCGACCGTCGTGTCGCCCCCCGCGGGATCACGGACGAGCGCCGCGCCGCACTTCGAGCAGAAGTTCGCAGCCTCCGGGTTCTGGAACCCGCACTCCGGACAGTAGACGTGCGACAAGCTCAGGCCTCGGGCGGGGCGGCCTTGCCGGCGAGGATCGCCGCCAGCTTGTCGACGTCGACTTCGCTCAGCGGCCCCTCCCCCGCTCCTTCCTGCTTCTGCAGTCGCGAGACGAGCTCCGCGCGCAAGATGTCGATCTTCCCGTGCAGCAGCCGCCGCCGGTACGACACCTCCTGCTCTTCGCGCTGGAGATCGTCGATGAGCGACTTCAGCTCCTCGTCGGACAGGGATGCGAGATCGGGCAGCGGTTCCATGCAGGCCTTTCGGTCGGGGTCAGTAAACCAGTCGAGCGGCTAAGGGTCAACCTCAACTTGAGCGTTCAGGCTCACGTGCTGCTGTCTTCTTCGCCGTTCTGGAGCACATCCTCTACCAGCGAGCGCAGCTCGCGCTCCAGCTCTGCCGAGGCGTCCTCGCTCTCGCCCTCGGCGTAGACATGCACGAGCGGCTCGTCTGGATCGGGAAGCACCTGCGCCCAGCCGCGCTTGTCGAAGACCTTGATGCCGTCACGCAGGTCGACGTCGCGATCCTTCAGCCGCTCGGTCAGCACGCGCATGACCAGTCCCTTCTGCGCCCACGGGCACGGCACCTGCCTGTGTACCACGTGTGACACGGGAAGCTCGGAGACAAGTTCCGAGAGCGGACGATCGACCGGCGCGAGCAGCTCCAGCAGCTTGCAGAGGCTTGCGATCGCGTCGTAGGCAGGGAGGAACTCGGGGAAGACGTACCCGCCGCCGACGGCGCCGGCGAAGATCACGTCGTCCTCGGCAGCGGCCTTGGTCAGCTCGGCGAGCGATGCCGGCGTGCGGATGACCTCGAGGTCCGAGCCCTCGACGAGCCGCTCCACCTGGCTCGTCACCGTGACCGGGAAGGCGAGCTTTCCGACCCGTCCGTTGCTCCCGATCAGGCGGAGGTAGAGCAGCAGCGCCTGCTCGACGGGAATCTCCCGGGCCTGGTCGTCGATGAGGTAAAGGCGCTCGGCTGCTCGGTCGAAGACGACGCCGAGATCGGCTCCGATCGCGGCGACGAGGCGCTTCGTCTGCCCGACGAGGCTTCGAAGCGCCGCGGTCTCCCCCGGCGCCAGGTCCGGGGTGAACCCATGCGCGGCGACCGCCTCGACGCCGAGCGGTCCCAGCAGCAGCGGAAGGACGAACGACGCGGCCGAGTAGCCGTAGTCCACGACGATCCGGAAGCCTCGCCGGCGAATCGCCTCGACGTCGAGGTTCGTGAGCAGGTCGTCCGCGTAGCCCTCGCGCGCCCTGGCGGGGTAGCTGATCTCCCCCACGTCGCCAGCGGCGGCGAGGCGCAGCTCGTGGCGGCTGAAGTGCTTCTCGATCTCCTTCTGGAACGACGCGGACGCCTCGATGCCGGGATGCTCGAAGAACTTGATCCGAACGGCCTCCGGGTCGGTCGTGCTGAGGCCGACGTGGATGCCCGCCTCGTAGCCGTGGCTCTTCAGGAGATGTCTCGCGACGGCTGCCGGCAGGACGCGGAGGTCGGCGACGTTCACCCCGGTCGAGTTGAGCCCCGAGATCATCGCCCGCTTGATCATCCGGCAGGCAGGCGCCGACTCCCGGCTGGCGACGACCCGGGCGCCGCGCTTCAGCGCCGTCCCCATCGCGGCGGCGACCCGGAGCGCCATGTCGGGCGTCAGGTCGACGTTGACGAGCCCCGTCACGGCCCCCTGCCCGAAGAGCTGCGGCGTCGAGCGTGACTCGAAGATGAGGTTCTCGAAAACCTGCGAGCCCGATTCGACCTCCTTGAAGGGGAAGATCCGGATCCCGGGCATGACGACGCTCTCGGAGCCGATCGTCACCTCGTCGCCGATCGCCACGTCCTCGTGGATCCGCACGTGTGAACGGATGTCGCAATTCCGCCCGACGATCGCGTTCTCGATCAGGGCGCTGCGTCCGATGTGCGTGGAGGCGTCCACGACGGAGGCCACCGTTCGCGCGCGCTCGCGCAGCGTGACGCTCGAGGAGAGCGCCGAGTACGGCCCGACCGTCGCGTCCGCACTGATCCGGCAGTAGTTCCCGATGTACGCCGGCCCTTCGATCCGCTCGACGTCGTCGATCTCGACGCCCTCGCCGAGCCAGATGTTGCCCCGAAGCCTCACGCCGGGGAGGTTCAGACGCACGCTGCCGTCGAGCGCGTCGAAGTTCGCCTGCCGGTACTGCTGCAGGTTCCCGATGTCCTGCCAGTAGCCCTCGACGACATGGCCGTAGATCGGCCGACCCATCTCCAGGAGCAGCGGGAAGAGCTCCTTCGAGAAGTCGTACGGCCGGTCGGTCGGGACGTGGTTCAGCACCTCCGGCTCGATGACGTACACGCCCGTGTTGATGGTGTCGGAGAAGACCTGGCTCCAGGACGGCTTCTCCAGGAACCGCTCCACCCGGCCCTCGTCGTCGGTCACGACGATCCCGAACTCGAGCGGGTTCTCGACGGACTTCAGCGCGATCGTCGCGGCAGCGCCCTTCTCCTTGTGGAACTCGACCAGCTTCGAGAGGTCAAAGTCGCAGAGCGCGTCGCCCGAGATGACGATGAACGTCTCGTCGAGCCGGCCGCGCGCGAGACCGACCGAGCCCGCGGTGCCGAGCGGCGACTCCTCGACGGAGTACTCGACGTTCATCCCGACGTTCTCACCGTCCCCGAAGTAACCCCGGATCGCCTGCGGGAGGAAGGCCACCGTCACGATCACGTCCTCGAAGCCGTGCTTCTTCAGGAGCTCGAGGATGTGCTCCATGCACGGCTTGCCGACGATGGAGACCATCGGTTTCGGCTGGTTGGAGGTCAGCGGGCGGAGGCGCGTGCCCTCGCCGCCGGCCATGACGACCGCCTTCACGGCCGGCTCCTGACCGCGCCGACGACGTAGGCGACGCCCGCGACGAGCGAGAGCGCGAGGCCGATCCAGAAGAGGACGTACGGGAAGTCCGTCCCCTCGGTCGTTGCGAGCATCAGCGCCAGCGCCGCGTACAAGATCCAGGTCGCGGCCTTCCCGACCAAGCTGACCGAGAGCTCGTATCCACGCGGCACGATCAGCTTGTACCCGCCGATCAACACGGCGTCACGGGCCAGGATCAGCACGAGCCCCGGCCACGGCACGCGGCCGTGCAGGAAGAGGCCGATCACGGCTGCGTCGATCATCAGGCGGTCGGCCAGCGGGTCGGCGACGGTTCCGAACCTCGACTCCACGTGCCACCTACGCGCGAGCCAGCCGTCGAGCTGATCCGTCGCACCCGCGGCGGCGAACACGATCGCCGCGGGCCAGCTGTGGCCGCCGTCCGCGTTCACGAGCAGCACGATGAAGACCGGGATCGCCGCGAACCGCGCGATCGTCAGCGCGTTCGGAATCTGCGCGAGGCGCAGCGGGACGACTCGCTCAGCCATCCTCAGCAAGGATAGTTGGGTGGCCGAGCCGCTCGTTCTCCCCGGATTCGTCGACGCGCACTGCCACGCGTTCCAGCGCGCGCTGCGGGGGCGGCGGACCGGCGGCGATTTCTGGGCCTGGCGGGAAGCGATGATCGCCGAGGCGGAGCGCCAGACGCCGGAGACGGTGCGGGAGGAGTACGCGGAGACCTACCGCGAGCTCCGTGCAGCCGGCTACACGGCGGTCGGCGAGTTCCACTACCTCGGGCTAGCGGAGGCGCACGCGGCAGTCGAGGCGGCCGGCGAGGCCGGCGTCGAGATCGTGCTTCTGCTCAGCGCCTACGCCCGCGGCGGGGTCGGGCGCTTCCGTCAGGACTCGCCCGCCGAGTACTTCCGCCAGCTCGAAGAGCTTCGGGAGGCCGGCGTCCGAGTCGGCTGTGCCCCCCACTCCGTCCGCGCCTGTCCGCCCGACTGGCTGCGTGAGATCGGCGCCTACGCGGCCCGCGAGGGGCTGCCGCTGCACGTCCATGCCGACGAGCAGCCGCGCGAGATCGAGGAGTGTCTCGAGGAGCACGGCGTCCGTCCGATCGAGCTCTTGGCGCAGACGGGCTGCCTCGGCCCCCGGACGACCGTCGTCCATGCGACCCACGCCGACGACGGGGAGCTCGACCTCCTGGCCGACGCCGGCGCGAGGGTCTGCCTCTGCCCGACGACCGAGGCGAACCTCGGGGACGGCTTCGCGCCCTTCGAGCGCCTGCGCGAGCGCGGGATCGGGATCTGCATCGGCTCAGACTCGAACGTCCGGATCGACCCGCTCGAAGAGCTCAGGGAGCTCGAGACCACTGCACGGCGGCGCAGCCTCACCCGCGAGCTCTGCGATAGCGGGACGCTGCTTTGCTTCGGCGCGGACGAGGGCGCGGCCTCGCTCGGGCTCGAATCCTGGCCCGACACGGCCGTCGACCTCGAGCACCGGTCGCTCCGCGGGGTCGACCCAGGCGACCTGCTGGACGCCCTCGTGTTCGGCTGCGCCGCGGACGTCTTTCTCTAGCGGGCGCGGATGCGGACGCGCAGGGTGCCGACCAGGTACTGGCGCTTCGTCGCCTGGAAGTAGACGACACCCTTCCGCTTCGGCCGGAACCGGAAGACGACCTGGCCGCGCCGATTGGTCGCACGCCACCTCGGCCTGAGCCCCGAGCCGAGGCCGCGAACCTTCGCACCGGGCACCACTCGGCCGCCGGCCCTGACGGTCACGACGAGTCGGCTGAGCCGCCTGACGCGGGCGCGGCCCCTGACGGCGAGACGGAGGCGCTGCGCGGCCTGGATGCCGCCGGGGCGGTTCGCCGACGTCTTGGCCAGCGTGAACGAGTGAGGCCGCGAGAAGTCGCCGACGTTGTTGTCCTCGTCGAAGGCCGCGACCTTCCACCAGAACGTGCCGCCCTGGAGGTACAGCGTGGACGTCAGCGGCGGCGCGTACGACGTGTTGTCCGTGACCACGTTCTCGACGGTCGTCGCGAAGTCTTCGCGGTTCGCCACCAGGACGCGGTAGTGCTTCGTGCCGGGCTTCGGATCCCACGCGAAGAGCAGGTGGTTCGTCGACGCGTCGGTGCGTGCGCCCGTCGGCTCGCCCATCGTGCGGGTGAACCGCGCCGTGGCCGACCACGGGCCCGACGTGGTCTGCCCGGTCTTCGTCGGGAAGTTGGCGCGGACGCGGACACCGAGGATCCCCGTGCCGGTCATCTTCCCGAAGCTGGCGGCGGCCGAGCGGAAGTCGTTGTACTCGGCGTGGTCGCCGTCCGGCTCGTCGATCGCGACCTGGTACGAGACCGCGCCGGCAACGGGGTTCCAGGCGATCAGCGGGTACATGTCGCCCGTCGGCGGCTCGAACCTCGGCGTGGGCACCGGCAGGCGGCGCTGGAAGCTGCCGACCGAGGACCAACGCAGTCCGACGAGGTTCTCGTCGTCGGCGCGAACGCGCCAGTAGAGGACGGTGTCGGCGGGATACGAGGTTGCGCTCGTGTAGGCGGTCGACGCCGTCTGGACGTCGTCCAGCACGGTGCCGAAGCTCGGGTCATTCGAGACCTGGAGCCGGTAGCGCCGTGCCCCTTCGGCGGACGACCACTGGAACGTCGGCTGCCCGTTGACGTCCGCACCGGGCGACGGCGCGAGCTGTGTCGGCGGGTTCGAGAGCTTCTGGAAGTTCTCGGCTGCGGCCTGGAGCGGGTTCCCGACGGCCCCGTCGCCGTTCGCGCTGTTCGCGGGGAGAACGGCCCAGTAGTAGAGCGTCTCCTCGTCCGAGTACGTGGTCGACTGGGAAGCCGTCCGCGGCGCGTATGCCGGCTGCTGCGTGAAGGCGTAGTCGACGATGTTCGAGAAGGACGGGTCCTTCGCGACGAGCACGTAGTAGCTGTTCTTGCCGGCGAGCGGCTCCCAGGTGAAGAGCGGCATGCGGGTCGTCGTGACGCCGGTTGCCGGAAGCACGTAGTCGTCGGAGCCGAGGTACCCGGCGTTGCACGACGGCGAGCAGGCGCCGCCGGACGGCGGACCGACCCACGTGAAGGAAACTCCGGTGCCGTCGTCGAGATAGGTGTACTGGCCGTAGACCTCATCCGAGCCGCTGTCCCGGTCGGCGCGAGCGCGGACACGGGCGCAGTAGGACTTCCCGGCGATCGGGGCGTGGTTGCCGTCCGTCGAGACCGTGCGGGTGTCCGGGTACGGCTTCACGCCGCCCCAGCTGGAGCCGAGCATCGTCCACGCCGTGCCTGCCGTCTTGACGCGCCAGTTGTCCTCCGGGCCGTCCACGTCGCCCCAGTCGCAGATGCCGTTCTCGAACGGCCAGACGTCGACCTCGTAGCTCGACGCGCCCGGGACGGGGCTCCAGGTCAGGATCGGAACCGCGGTCTGGTACCCGTCGGTGCCGTCGACGTCGGCCCCCGGATCAGAGAGGTTGTCGCGCATCCGAAGGTTCTTGATTGGGTCACCCACGACGGGCGGGGCCTTGTCGAACGTCTTGGTGAACTGCGAGCCGAGGTTCCACTGGCCCGCGTTGCCGAACGCGTCGAGCGCGCGGACGCGCCAGTAGTAGGTGTTGTCGCGGAGCATCGACGTCGGCGCGTGCGAGGAGCCGATGATCGTGCCCGTGCAGCAGACCTTCGAGCCGGGCGAGAAGTCAGCCGTTGGGTTGACCTCGAGCTCGTACTTCGCAGCGCCCGCCACCGGCGTCCACGAGAAGAACGGATCGAAGACCTCGGTCTCGGTCATCAGGTCGCTGTACGCCGGGGTCGTGGCAGTCGGCCATGTCCAGGTGAACGACTGAACGGGCGACGGCTGGCCGCGATGGTCCTGCGCGTCCATCGGCGTGACGCCCCAGTAGTAGGTCCCGGGCGGAAGGAGGAGCGCGCGCGGCGCGTAGACCGTCCCGGACGTCTCGATGTTCTGCTGGCCGCCGACCGCGGAGCCGAGCATCGGGTCGCTCGCGATCGTCACGAGGTACTTCGCGGCGTGCGGCACAGCCGACCACCGCAGGACGAGCGGGTTCGTCGGGTGCGACACGACCGCCCCGTGTGCCGGCGCCTGCAAGGCGGGCGCGAGGGTCCAGCCCTTGCGCAGCTGCCGAGGCGCCGACCACGGGGAAACGGAGCCGTCCGCGGACACTGCGCGGACGCGCCAGTAGTACGTCCCGTTCGGGATCGTCTTCTTCAGGGTCGCCCGGGTGTTCCGGGTGAAGAACTGGTCCTCCCCGCGCCCGAGGACGGGAGCGTTGAAGCCCGCGTCGGCGGCGAACTGGAACTCGTACCGCGCGGCGCCCGCGACGGCGCTCCACGCGAACGAGGGGAGCGACTGGGAGCTGGCGCCGGCGCCCGGAGCGAGCGGGCTCGGGGTTGCGAGCGGTGCGGCCGCCGTCGAAGCGGTGACGGCGAGAAGCGCTGCGGCTGCCACGAGGGCGCCTGAGACAGTTCTGAAGGTTGCGGCCATGGTCTTGAACGGAGCTCAGCGGCCGCAGAGCTGTCTCGGTCCCTCTCCTTCCGTCGGGGCCTACGCGGCTGACATCGGGGCCGCGGGCAGAACCGCCAATCCCTCGTGCGAGGGGAACGCGGTGAGACGTGGTCGCACTCGTAAAGGTTTGGAAATGCCTTGCTTTCGACGCATAAACGCCCGTAGGCATGGGCATACGCAAAAACCATCGCACCACGATCTACTTGCAGCTGGAGGGGACACCGAATGAGGAAACTGGTCTCTTCGACCATCGCGGCGCTCAGCCTCGGTGCCGTGGCGCCGGCCGTCGCGCAGGCGCCCACCGTGAATCTCTCGATCTCACGGGTCGGCGGCGGGCCGCAGGGGACCACTACGACCGTCCGCTACGGCGAGCTCGTCCGGCTCTCGGGGGAGCTCTCGAACGGGCAGCCGAACCAGGCCGTCGACATCACCGTCACGCCCTATCGTGGCGAGACGAGGATCGTCCGCGTGACGACCGACTCGACCGGTGCGTTCCGGTTCACGCACCGGCCGACGATCCGCACCGGCTACACGGCGCGCTGGGGGAACGTCGCGAGCTCGCAGGAGCCGTTCACCCACGTTCGCCCGAAGGTCGGCCTCCGCGTGATCAGCGCGCGGCTCGGCCTCTTCCGGGTCACGATGGCCGCGCAGCCGGCGCACGTCTCCCGCGTCGTCTACATGGAGCGGCGCGTCGGCAGGCAGTGGCACACGATCAAGAGGGTCCGGCTCCGCACGAGGAGCCTGAGCGCTCGGTTCCGGGCGAATCTCCCGCCAGGGTTCCACCGCGTCCGGATGGTTGTACCGCAGACGCCTGGCTATCTCCGCGGCACCAGCGCCTTCGTGCGCGTCCGCGGCTTCTAGACCGCACCGCATCGATCCACGAGAGCGCCGGCCCTGCCGGCGCTCTTCTCTGGGGCGCGCTATCGTCTCGCGCGATGAACGCCCGGCTCGAGCGACAGGCGCGGAACGAGGGTCTCATTCGCACCGTGAACGAACAGATCGCCGCCATCGACCAGCAAGCCACCTCCTGGGCGGAAGCAGATCAGCAGTTCGAGTTCCTGTGCGAATGCGGAAGAAACAGCGGCTGTGACGATCGCGTTCTCATGACGCTCGAGGAGTACGAGCGTGTCCGAGGCCAGCGCGACCGTTTCGCCCTGGTACCCGGACATGAGAGCGACGAGATCGAGCGCGTCGTCGAGACGGCGGACCGCTACGTCATCGTCGACAAACTCGACGAAGCCGAGCCCTTCGTCCAGTAGCTCCCCGGCCGCTAGGAGCGCGGCTCGAGCGGATACAGGAACGCGTGGCGGTCCCAGCGTGCGATCTCGCAGCCGTCGGTCCGCGTGAACCTCGCGTCGACGGTCTCACCACGGAACAGCCCCTTCACCTCCGCGACGGCGGGGCCACCGTAGATCTCCGTACAGGCGGCGTCGCCTGGAGTCGGCGCGAATGGATCGTCCAAGTCGAGAAGCTGCTCGCAGGCCTTCTCGGGGGTCGGGTGCGTCCCGCCCGCCAGCTCGCAGTGGAGCCTCCACTTGCGTTCCGCCGCCGTCTCCTTGCCGTTCGGCCACGCCTTGATCTCGAGGACCGTCTGGGTGCCCGGCGTCTGGCCGCCCTCCCAGCCGCCGCAACCGGCCAGGATGAACGCCGCGAGAATCAGTGCGTACTTCGTCACGGCGCCGACACGTATCGAACCGTGGTGGCTTCTACCGGTCGCTCAACTGACCGTGCAGACGATCTTCCCGGCCACGGGCTCGGCATCCGGCGTCGCCTCTGAGTGGGTCACCCGACAGGTCCCGTACTTCGTCTCGATCAGCTCCCCCTCGCGGGGAAGTCGCGGGAGCTCGAGTTGCTGGACGTCGGCCCACCCCGCCCCCTCGATCGTGACCGTGAAACGCATCGGGAGCGATGATCGCAGAGCCCGGCGTTTGGTCGAGCTGGTGTGAGCCGACCGCAAATCTCAGCCATGGTCAGCTTGTACTTCTTGGCGCTACCTGGTTGAGTTGTGCCATCCGACACAAGGAGGGCACGCATGCGGACACGTGCTCTGGTTGCGGCATTAACTGCGGTCGTCGGCCTCATGGCGGTCGCCGCAGCGTCTGGTGCAGCACCAGTTCGATTCCACAACGCTTTCACCGAGGAAGAAGCAGACTTCTGCGGAACCGGCGGGCTCGTCCTCATCCAAGGGACGGAAGACGTGATGTTCTGGATAGGAACGACCGGCGGCGATCCAACCCAAGCGGTGAAATCAGTGGTCAAACGCCGAATCACCTACACGAACCCCGAGAACGGCCTGGCGGTAGTGGAGCAATGGGCGTTCTCCTCGACCAATGTGATCGTCACCGGGCTCGAATCCGGAGTGCACACGCACGAGTTCGTCGAGCGGGGCCTCAAGGCCAAGTTCAAACTGGCCAACGGTCGTCTCCTGACGCGCGACGCGGGCTCGCTTACCTACCGCGTGACGTTCGACGAGGACGACGAGGTCATCGACTTCGAAGTCGTGTCCATTCGTGGGCCGCATCCAGGCTTCGAAGGAGAGCTTTTCTGCTCCACCCTCGTACCTGCACTCGGCCTCGACTAAGAGACAGAGAGAGAAAAGCCCCGTGTAGGCGGGGCTTTTCTTTTCCGAAGTTGCGCACCCTTGAGGGTTCGAGCCGCTGTCACGCAGGAGGGCCTAGGGCCTCCCTAATCTTGTCGATTGCCCCCGTCTCACCGGGCTTGACGCCACCCTTCGCGCCGGCCACGGACTCAGCGACGTCGAGCACGAGCTGCCGATACTCGCCCGCCTCCTCCGGCGCCTTCGCGTCGAGCGTCGCAGTTGCCGAGCGCAGCGCCTCGAGCGTCTTCGCCTCGACTTCCTCGGGCGAGGCGGACAGGCCGAAGCCGCTTGGACGACCGCTTGCGAGCTCGCGCATGAGGTCGCTCGAGCTCTCCTTTCGCTCTTCACTCAAGCGCTTCGCGAGTGCCCCGACCTCCCCGAAGGTGTCGGTGAAATCGCGGTCGCCAATCGAGACGAGCATTCCAGCGCCTGTCACACCTTTCCTCATCGACTCCCACTCGTCATCGGTGAAATCAGCTCTCGTTGCCACGATCTCTCCTCCCTCCTTTGATCGTCGAGTATCGCAAGCTACTCGTAGGTGGGGGCGAAGCGCCCCGCAGCGGCCGCACCCGATCTACGGCCAGCGCTCCGCCCCCATACGTTCTCCCAGACGGCTAACGCGTTACCCGATCAGTCGTGCGGCCGAACCGGCCGTGGGCTTCTAGGTGGGGGGCGTGAGGTTGCGGCCTCCCCACGCCCCCTGTGAGCCGCGTACTCGCGGACGGGGAGAGAAGCTCGCGAGGACGCGCCAGAGATTCGAGGGTAGCGCGTTCCGTCGGGCGGTGTCTTCTACCTCGGGCGGCGAACGCTTCGCGTCGTCCGGGACCGTGGCGTCGTAAGCCCGATCATCGCCGCGCAATCAGGACGACGAGCCAGATCACAAGCAGCGCAACTACTGCGTAGAAGGTCGCGACTTCGTAAGCGATACGGGCTTGCGGGTCGTCGGTGAAGTTCGACTGTACGTCAGCCATGAGGAAGACCCAGGCCACGACGACCAGGGCGGAGAGCCAACCGGCGACCTTCACCATGAGCCTTTCTTCTCGGCGGGTCCCTCCGTCACCTCTTTTTCGCGAGAATCTGGCGTGCGGGTGGGCGCCCCGCGGTTTAGGGAGGAGACCTTATTGCTCAACCGCAGCCGCGGCACTGGGCACTGCAAAAACGCCGGATTTCAATCGGGGCGCCGAGATTTGAACTCGGGACCTCTAGTCCCCCAGACTAGCGCGCTAACCAGGCTGCGCCACGCCCCGCTTCGGCCATCGTAGCCGAGCGAGTTTGAACGAGCTGCGCTACTCGCCGATCGCCTTGAGCAGCACGCGCTTGCGCCGCCGGCCGTCGAACTCGGCGTAGAAGACCTGCTCCCACGGTCCGAGGTCGAGTCGGCCGTCGGTGATCGCCAGCACGACCTGGTGCGCCATGAGCTGGCGCTTCAGGTGCGCGTCGGCGTTGTCCTCGCCGTTGTTGTGCCGGTACTGCGAGGTCGGCTCGTGCGGAGCGAGCCGCTCGAGCCAGTCGTCGAAGTCCTGGATCAGCCCTCGCTCGTCATCGTTCACGTAAACCGCCGCGGTGATGTGCATCGGGTTCACGAGGCAGAGTCCGTTCGCGATTTCGCTCTCGTCGACGAACGACTGAACGTCGGGCGTGATGTTGAGGTACGCGCGCCGGTCGGGAACCTCGAACCAGAGCTCCTTGCGGGCGTGCTTCACGCCGCGAGCCTACCCCGCTCCGCCATCGGTCGAATTTCACGGAAAGAGCGGATGATTCGGGACCAACTCCGCAAGCCTATGAGACGCTGAGCGTCTTGAATGCGGAGGCGCAGTTTCGGTCTCCCCGTTGTCCACAGCCCCTCTCTGCGGACCCTTATGAGACGGCTCGGGCACGGAAGTTGCCAGCACCGACGATATCCACACCCCTGTGGAAAACTCGAAGGACACCCCAAAGCCCCCCAACGACGAGGAACGCGACGTGGAGAAGCCGCCGGGCCAGTTCGTGAGCGACGAGCTGGAGGAACAAACAAAGCGCTTTCTGGCAGAGGTGAAGGGTCTCGCGAAGCGCCGCCGAGAGGCCGCCGAGGACCAGCCCGGGCCCCCGCCGCCGAAAGATTCTCAGCGCTCCAGGCGCCGGTAGAGCCGGTCGATCAGCTCGGGCATCTGCTCGAGCTTCTGGGTGATGAGCCGCAGCCGGTACTCGCGGAAGTGCTCCGGCTCGACGCCGAGCGCCTTGGCGAGCTTGCGCACGATGTCGTCCGACGGGACCGGCCGGTTGCCGTGGACGAGATGGTTCAGGTAGCCGGCCGACAGCGAGGTCTGCTCGGCGAGCGCCCGGTATGTGACGCCCTTCTCTTGCATCAGCCGCTCGAGGGTCGGGCCGAACGGCTCGGTGCTGAATCTGCGGCGGCGGGCCAAGGGCCTATTAGTACCTAGTTTCCAACTTCGGCGACGGGGACCCGTCGCTCCTCGCCGGTCGTCCGGTCGCGGACGTCGACCATGCCGTCGTCGAGCGTCTTCTTGCCGACCGTGATCCGGGTCGGGCAGCCAATGAGGTCGGCGTCGGCGAACTTCTCGCCCGGGCGCTGATCCCGGTCGTCCAGCAGGACGCTCTTGCCGGCCGCGTCGAGATCGCCCGCGACGCGCTCGGCGACCTCCGCCACCTCGGCATTGCCCGCGGCGAGCGAGACGACGTGCACGTCGTAGGGCGCCACCGACTCGGGCCACTGAATTCCCTGCTCGTCGTGGTGTTGCTCGACGACGGCCGCCATCACGCGTCCCGGGCCGATCCCGTAGCTGCCCCCGAGCAACGGCTTCTCCTGACCGTCCTCGTCGAGGAACGTGGCGCCGAGCGGCTTCGAGTAGAAGCTGCCGAAGTTGAAGATGTGCCCGACCTCGATCGCGGTCTGGAACATCAGCGCACCGCCGCAGACGGGGCAGCGGTCACCCTCTCGAGGCTCCCGGAGGTCGGCGAAACGCGGCTGATAGTCACGTCCCGCTTCGACGCCGCGAAGATGCCAGCCGTCGCGATTCGCGCCGGCGACGAACTGCCCCTCGCGCAGGGTCTCGTCGGCGATCACCTCGCCGGAGAACTCGACCGGGCCGAGCGATCCGCCGCCCGCGCCGAACGCGTCGCGGATCTCCTCGTCCGTGGCGGGCCGCGAGGTTCCGGGCAGCGCGTCGTAGAGCTTCGTCTCGCTTAGCCGGTCGTCGCCGCGGACGAGCGCGAGCACGACCGTGCCGTCGGTCTTCACCACCGGCATCGCCTTCGACGTGGCCGACTGGTCGATTCCGAGGAACTCGGCCAGCCCCTCGATCGTCGTCACCCCCGGCGTCTCGATCTCCTCCGGCCCGTCGAGCGGCTCGGGGAGCACCGCGTTGCTCGGGACGGCCTCCGCGACCTCCAGGTCGCCGGCATAGTCGCCGTTCTCGCAGCGGACGAGCGTATTCTCGCCCGAGCCCGACGGCGCGAGGAAGTCGATGCTGAACTTCCCGCCCATGATCCCGCTTTCCGCCTGGACGTCGTAGGTCTCGAGGCCGCACCGGGCGAAGATCCGCTTGTACGCCTCGCGGTTCGCCTCGAAGCTGGCGCGGACGCCGTCCTCGTCCCGGTCGAACGAGTACCCGTCCTTCATGATGAACTCGCGCACCCGCAGGAGGCCGCCGCGCGGACGCGGCTCGTCGCGGTGCTTCGTCTGAAAGTGGTACCAGAGCTGCGGCAGCTCCCGGTAGCTGCGGATCTCGCGCGCGTGGTACGTGACCGTCTCCTCGTGGGTCAGCGGCAGGATGAAGTCCCGGCCGGTCCGGTCCTTGAGGTGGAAGATCTCGGGAATCCCGAGCCGGCCCGTCGCCTCCCATAGCTCGGGCGGGGTCAACACGGGCATGAGCATCTCCTGACCGCCGATGGCGTCCATCTCCTCGCGGACGATCTGCTCGATCTTCCGGTGGACGAGCCAGCCGAGCGGCATGAACGACCAGACGCCCGCCGAGACCTGGCGGATGAAGCCGCCGCGGGCGAGCAGGCCGTGCGAGACCGCCTCGGCGTCGGCCGGGGCCTCGCGCAGGGTCGGCAGGAACAGCTTGGAGGCGCGAGCGATCACGCCGTTATTCGACCGGGATCAGGGACGCTTCCGCCATGGCCAGCGCGGCTGGCTTGGCCATCTTCAAGCGCTTGGGACGCGGCATGCCCGCCTCGATCCAGGCGTCGATCTCGTGGAAGAGCTCGTCGATCAGGATGTCGGACGAGACCTTCTTCAGCACCCGGCCGTGCGCGTAGATGAAGCCGACGTCGCGGCCTCCGGCGATCCCGAAGTCGGCGTCGCCCGCCTCCCCCGGTCCGTTCACCGCGCAGCCCATCACCGCCACCTCGAACGGCTGCGAATAGGCGCGGAGGCGCTCCTCGACCACCTCGGCGAGATTCTGGACGCCGACGTTGTCGCGGCCGCACGAGGGGCAGGCGATCATCACCGGCCCGCGCTCGCGGAGATGGAGCGACTTGAGGATCTCCCAGGCCGTCTCGACCTCCTTGACCGGGTCGGCGGTGAGCGAGACGCGGATCGTGTCGCCGATGCCGTCGGCGAGCAGCGAGCCGATGCCGACGGCGCTCTTGATCGAGCCGGTGAACGGCGTTCCCGCCTCGGTGACGCCGAGGTGCAGCGGATACGGGACGCGCGCGGCGAGCATCCGGTACGCCCGGATCATCGTCGGGACGTGCGTCGCCTTCACCGAGATCTTGAAGTCTCGGTAGTCGAGCCTCTCGAGGAGCTCGACCTCCTCCAGGGCGGCGGTCACGAGTGCTTCGGCCTGGTCCTTCTGGGCCAGCTCGAGCAGGTGCTTCGGCAGGGAGCCCGAGTTGGCTCCGATCCGCATCGGGATGCCGGCCCGCTTTGCTGCGAGCACGACCTCGGCGACCTTCTCCGGGCCGCCGATGTTGCCCGGGTTGATCCGCACGGCCGCAACGCCGGCGTCGATCGCGCGTAGCGCCAGGCTCGCGTTGAAGTGGATGTCGGCGATGACCGGCAGCGGCGAGAGCCGGACGATCGTCTTCAGCGCCTCGGCGTCCTCGATCTTCGGCACCGCGCAGCGGACGATCTCGCAGCCAGCGGACGCCAGCGCCGCAATCTGTGCGGTCGTCGCCTGGACGTCGCGCGTCGGCGTGAGCGTCATCGACTGGACGACGACGGGTGCCCCTCCGCCGATCTGGACGTTGCCTACCTTGACGCTGCGCTCGGAAGACATGGTCCGAGTCTAGCCTTCGTGAAGTGACGAGGCGGGCCGACTCAGCGAGGCTGCGTGACCGGCTCGTCGCCGACCTCGAGCGGCGCGAGCTGATCCGAAGCACGGCTGTTCGGGAGGCGTTTCGGGCCGTGCCGCGGGAGCTCTTCGTTGCCGGGTTCGCGGCCAGGGAAGGGCTCGCGGCGGTCTATCGCGACGAAGCGATCGTCACGAAGACCGGGCAGCACGGGCTCCCACTGAGCTCGTCGTCCCAGCCGGCGATCATGGCGCTGATGCTCGAGCAACTCGAGGTTGGCGAGGGCATGCGCGTCCTCGAGATCGGAGCGGGCACGGGCTACAACGCCGCACTTCTCTCCCTGCTCGTCGGGGAGCGCGGGCGCGTCGTGAGCCTCGATGTGGATCGTGAGATCGCCGCCGGGGCTCGGCGTGCTCTCGGGGACGGTGGCTACCGGGTCCGGGTCGTTCACGCCGACGGCCGTGGCGGCTTTTCGAACGCAGCGCCGTACGACCGGATCATCGTGACGGCTAGCGCCGAGGAGGTTCCGCGCGCCTGGTCGGAACAGCTCGCCGACGACGGGCTACTCGAAGTGCCGCTGCGCCTCGACAGGGCCGGCATGCAGGTGATTCCCGTCCTTCGCAAGACGCCCGCCGGCTTCCGCTCGGTCCGTGCAGTCGCGGGCGGATTCATGCCGCTTCGCGACGCCGGGGACGAGAGCGGCGGCGCCCCGCCTCAGGAGCCGGCCCTCGTCGTGACGGACTTGTCCGGGAACGGACCAGAGTCGTTCGCGCACCTCTGCGGCGTCGGTCTACGGACCCTGTCCCAAGCGGCCAAGCGTCGCCTCCTCGCGACCGCACTCGGCAAGCCGCGCAGGCGCCGGCTCGGCCTGAAGGCGAACGGCGACGCCTTGGGTCTCTACCTGTCGCTGACCCTGCCGAAGAGCCGGCTCATCACGATGTTTCCGTCCTTCGCGATCGGCGCGATCGGTCGCGACGGGCGAAGTCTCGCGGTCGTCGAGCTGTTTCGGCCCGAGCGTCCGAAGGTCGCGGCTCTCCAAGCCTATGGTCGTCGCGAGGGTGAGCAAGTTCTCGTGGAGCACGTGCGTGAGTGGGCGCGGCGCGGTCGTCCCGGCCCGGCCGACCTTCGGATCAGCATCAAGTACGTGGGAGACCGGTCACGGCTCGTTCTCCGCTGGCCGCCGGCTCGACCCTAGCCGCCTGTTCTGCCGCCGATGTCGTTCGAGAGCCCGATGAAGAACAGCAGCAGCACGACCGCGATCCCGACGACCGAGACCCGCTCATACACCTCCCTCCCCACCGCGCGTCCGCGCACACCCTCGATGAGCGAGAACGCGATATGACCGCCGTCGAGCGGCAGCAGCGGGAGCAGGTTCAGGAGCGCCAGCGAGAGGCTGATCAGCCCTAACACCCACAGGTAGGTCTCCCACCCCCGGTCCAGCGCATCGGATGAGCCGCGGACGATGCCGATCGGGCTCGAGATCTCCTCCCGGCCGGAGCCCTGGACCAGCCGGCCGAGCACGCCACCGATCTCCCTCGTGATCAGCCAGGTGAGCCGGAAGGACTCGCCGACCGCGGTCAGCACCGGGAGATCCTCAAACCGCGGCCGGAAGCCGATTCGGTAGGCGCCGTCGGTGTCCTCGAACGGCCTGACCGGGCCGAGGACGAGGTCGCGGCCGTTCCGCTCCACCGTGACGCGGATCGGGTTGCCCTCCGACTCGACGATCAGCTCGAACATCCTCGAGGCGTTCACCGGGGTGCCGTTGATCGCGACGATGCGGTCGCCCGGTTGCAGGCCGATCTGCGACGCGGGAGTCGGCTGGCCCGGCCGGACCTCGCGCTCGACCTCGGCGACCGTGGTGGTCGCCCGCCCCGGCCCGAGGACCAGCAGGAGCGCGAACATCATGATCGCGAAGACCAGGTTGATCCCGGGCCCGGCGCCGATCACCGCGACCTTCTTCCAGGTCCGCTGGCGCCAGTAGGCGTCCATGCCGAGCTCGTCCGTGATCTCGGTCATGCCACGCTCGAGCGAGTTGCGGGCCGCCTCGGAGAGGTCCGCCTCGGCTGCCGAACGCTCGAGGGCCTTCAGCGCGCCGGCCGCCCCGTCGAAGTCGCCCTCGGCGAGCAGCCGCTTCAGGCGCTCGGCGGGGCCGACGAGCTGCGGTGCCTCCTGCACGGCCCGGCCGAAGTAGGCGTCCACCTCGGACGGCGCCGGGCGGTGCATGCCCGGGATCTTCACGTAGCCGCCCAGCGGGATCGCGCCGATCCCGTACTCGATGCCGTCGCGCCGGACCTTGGCGAGGGCGGGCGGGAAGCCGACGTAGAACTTCCTCGGCCGCATGCCGACGGCGCGGGCCGTGTAGAAGTGCCCGGCCTCGTGCAGGAGCACGAGGAAGGCGAGGCCGAGGATCGCGATCAGGCTGTTCATGCGGCCACCAGGGCCTGCTCGGCGAGGCGCCGGGCCTCTGCGTCCACGGCGATCAGCCCGTCGAGATCCGCCGCCGGGGCGCCCTCAGCCGCCTCGAGCGTGCGCTCGACGACCTCCGGGATGCCGAGAAACGGCAGCCGCCCCTCGAGGAACGCGGCGACGGCGACCTCGTTGGCGGCGTTGAACACGCAGGGGTAGCTGCCGCCCTGCTCGCCGGACCGTCGCGCCAGCCCGAGCATCGGAAACGCGTCGTGGTCGACCGGCTCGAACTCGAGGACGAGACCGGACGAGAAGTCCAGCCGCGGCAGGTCGACCTGCGCGCGCTCGGGGTAGGTGAGCGCGAACGAGATCGGCACCCGCATGTCTGGGTAGCCCACGTGCGCAAGTGCCGCGCCGTCGCGGTAGCGCACGAGTGCGTGGACGACCGAGGTCGGCTGGATCACGACGTCGATCCGCTCGTACGGGAGGCCGAAGAGGAAGTGCGCCTCGATGACCTCGAGGCCCTTGTTCGCAAGAGTGGCCGAGTCGACCGTGATCTTCGGCCCCATGCTCCACGTGGGATGGGCGAGCGCATCGTCGGGTGTTACGTCCTCCAGCTCGGATCGGTTGCGCCCGCGGAAGGGGCCGCCCGAGGCCGTCAGCACCACGGAATCGACCGTCTCCGGTGGGCGCCGTTCGAGGCACTGGAAGAGCGCGGAGTGCTCGCTGTCGACCGGGAGCAGCCGTCCTCCTCCCTGCTGCCAGACGGCGAGTGCGAGGTCGCCGGCCGCAACGAGGCTCTCCTTGTTCGCGAGCGCGAGGTCGACGCCGCGCTCGAGCGTCCACAGCGTGGCCTGGACGCCGGCGAATCCCACCACCGCGTTGAGGACGACGTCCGGTTCCGCCTGCTCCAGCAGGTCGACCGGGTCACCTCCGACCTGGGTCAGCGGCGCCATGCCGTCGAGCGGCTGAGAGCCTGACGACGCGGCCACGAGCTCGAGATCGTCGTGTTGCTCGATCACCTCGAGAGCCTGGCGTCCGATCGAGCCCGTCGCGCCGAGTACGGCGACACGCTTCATCTGCAAATCATGCCGCGCCGAAGGCGACAAGCAGGTAGTAGGCCGCAACCCCGGTGAACAGGAAGGCGTCCAGGCGGTCGAGCATTCCGCCGTGACCGAGCAGCAGCCGGCCGCTGTCCTTGACGCCCGCGTCCCGCTTCATCGCCGACTCGAACAGGTCTCCCACCGGGCCCGCGACTGCGATCACGGCCCCGAGCGCCAGCGACTCCGGCACGGTCAGGAAGTTCTCCTCGTAGAAGGCGAAAAACGGCACGAGGATCGCGACGAGCGTTCCTGCCGCGAACCCCTCCCACGTCTTTCCCGGCGAGGTCTCCGGCGCCATCTTGTGGCGCCCGATGATCCGGCCGGCGACGAAGGCCGCCGTGTCGGACGCGAAGACGGCCAGGACGACGGCGAAGATCGCGAGCACGCCGTGCTCAGGAAGCTCGCGGATGAGCACGAGATGCGCCAGCCCGAGGCCGATCCACGCCGCCCCGAGCACGGTCACGGCCACCGAAGCTGTCGACGGCATGGCGCCGGCAGCCGCCTTGAAGAGGAAGACCAGAGGCAGGGTCGAGAAGAACCCGGCCAGCGCCCACTCCGGCCCCCAGGCGGCGCCGATCAGCGTCGCTACTGTGCCCGCGTAGCCGGCGAGGAGCACCGGTCGCTGCTCGCGCGTCATCACGTACAGCTCGTGAAGCGCGATCACGCCGGCGACCGCCGCCAGGCCGACGAGCCACCAACCGCCCGCCCAGATGACGAGCAGGACGACCGGCAGCAGGACCGCGGCTACGAGGACCCGCGTGACGAGGGCCGTCATCGAGCGCCGAACCGGCGTTGCCGCGCCGAGTACTCGTCGATCGCGGACCGGAGGTCGTCCGTGCTGAACTCCGGCCAGCGGCGCTCCGTGAAGACGAGCTCCGAGTACGCGAGCTGCCAAAGGAGGAAGTTGGAGATGCGCAGCTCGCCGGACGTTCGGATCAGCAGGTCGGGATCCGGGAGCTCCGGCGCGTACAGGTGCTTGCCGACGACCTCCTCGTCGATCTCGTCCGGGCGGAGGCCGGCCTCGACGATCCGCCGCGCGGCGTGCGCGAGCTCCGCTCGGCCGCCGTAGTCGAAGGCGATCCAGAGGTTGAGCCGATCCCGGTGCGCGGTCTCGGCCTCGAGGTCGGCCATCTGCTCCTGCAACTCGGGCGAAACACGGTCGCGCCGGCCGACGAATCGCGTCCGAACCCCCTGCTCGGCCAGGTCGGGCAGCTCCCGCTCGATCGTCTCGCCGAAGATCTCCATCAGCGCGTCCACCTCCGCCGGAGGGCGGAGCCAGTTCTCCGTCGAGAATGCGTAGACGGTCAGTGACTCGATGCCGAGGTCGATCGCCGCCTCGACCGTGCGCCGCAGCGCCCTCGTCCCCTCGCGGTGGCCGTCGGCGACCGTCAGGCCGTTCTCCGCGGCCCACCGGCTGTTTCCGTCCATGATGATCGCGACCGACCGCGGGACCTCCGCGGGCTCGCTAGGGACCGCGGGCCGACGCCGCAAACGGGCGAGCAGCCCCAACTAGACCTCTGTGATCTCGGCTTCCTTGCGCTTCAGCAGGTCGTCGATGCGGTTCACGTGCTCGTCCGTCAGCTTCTGGACTCGCTCCTCGGCGCGGTGCTCCTCGTCTGCGCCGACGCTCTGCTCTTCCTTGAGGTGATGGATCACGTCTCGACGGACATTTCGTACGGCGACACGTCCCTCCTCCGCGATCTGCCGCGCCACCTTGACGAGCTCCTTCCGGCGCTCCTCGGTCAGCTGGGGAATCGGCAGGCGGATGATCTTGCCGTCGTTGGACGGGTTCAGCCCCAGGTCGGACTCCTGGATCGCGCGCTCGATCGCTCCGAGCGAGCTCGGGTCGAACGGCTGGACGGTCAGCATCCGCGGCTCGGGGACGTTCAGCGTCGCGAGCTGGTTCAGCGGCGTCTGCTGGCCGTAGTAGTCGACCGTCACGCGGTCGAGCAGCGCAGCCGATGCACGCCCCGTCCGGATCGTGTTCAGCTCGTGCTGCGTCGCGTCGACGGACTTGTCCATCCTCGTCGTTGCGTCCTTGATGAGGTCGTCGATCATGTGGTGGCTCCGGTCGTCGGTGTCGAGATGATCGTGCCGACGCGCTCCCCGAGGGCAACCCGCCGGATGTTGCCTTCGGCGAGCGCGAAGACGTAGATCGGAAGCGCATTGTCCATGCACAGGGACAGCGCCGTCGTGTCCATCACCTTCAGGCCGCGCTCGATCGCCTCGAGATGCGTGAGCTCAGGGATGAACGCCGCTTCCGGCTCGGCCCTCGGATCGCCGTCGTAGACGCCCTCGACCGCGTGCTTCGCCATCAGGATCGCCTCCGCCCCGATCTCGAGCGCCCGCAGCGCGGCGGCGGTGTCGGTCGTGAAGAACGGGTTGCCGGTACCGGCCGCGAAGATCACCACGCGACTCTTCTCGAGGTGGCGGATCGCCCGCCGGCGGATGTACGGCTCGGCCACCTCGGACACCTGGATTGCGGACAAGACTCGTGTGTGCATCCCGTGCCGCTCGAGAACGTCCTGGAGCGCCAGCGCGTTCAGGACGGTCGCCAGCATCCCGGCGTAGTCGGCGGTCGCCCGGTCCATCCCCTCAGCAGCCGCGGTCATGCCGCGGTAGATGTTCCCGGCCCCCACGACGACTGCGACCTGGACGCCGCTGTCGTGGACGTCCTTGAGCTCACGAGCGATCTGCTCGACCTCGTGGAGGTCGATCCCGTACTCCTGCTCTCCCATCAGCGCCTCGCCGGAGAGCTTCAACAGCACCCGGCCGAAGGCCGGCCGGGCGCTGTCGCCGTTGCTACCCGGCAAGGGCGTACCGGGCGAAGTCGCGTACCTCGGCGTCCTGCTCCTGGAGGACCTGACCCACGGTCTTGCCGCTCTCGTGGATCCACTCCTGGTCGAGCAAGGCGATCTGCGCGAAGAAGCGCTTGCGCAGCATCCCCTCGATGATGTTCGGGCGGACCTGCTCCGGCTTCGACTGCACCTCGTCGGAATTTTCGTAGATCGCGCGCTCGGCATCGACCTCTTCCGACGGGACCTCGTCACGGCTTCGGTACCGCGGCGCGGCGAACGAGATGTGCATCGCAAGCTGTCGCGCGAGCTCGGGTGAGCCCCCGCGAACCTTCACGAGCACGCCGATCTTGTTCGCCGGCGGGTGGACGTAGGCTGAGATCGTCTCCTCGCCGTCGCGATCGAAGCGCGATGCCCCGCGGACGACGATGTTCTCGCCGATCTTCCCGACGAGCCCTGCGCGCTCGTCCTCGAGAGAATCGGCCGCCTCCGGCCCTTCCTGCTCGACGGTGGCGAGCACCTTCTCGGCGAAGGCGAGGAACTCCTCGTTCTTCGAGACCGGCTCCGTCTCACTGCCGACGGCGACCAGCGTGCCGCGGTCGTCGCCGACGCGGGAGAGGACGATGCCCTCGGTTGTCTCGCGGCCGGCGCGCTTGCCGGCCTCCGCCATGCCGCGCTCGCGCAGGAGCCGCTTCGCGGCCTCGATGTCGCCGCCCGTCTCCTGCAGCGCGCGCTTGCTGTCCATCATCCCTGCGCCCGTCTCGTCGCGCAGCTGCTTGACGAGCTGGGCTGGGATCTCCGTCGTGCTCATTGGCCCTCCCCCTCCCGGGCTGGCGTCTCGGTGGTCGTTTCCGCGGCCTCGGTCTCTGCCGCACTCTCGGCCTGACCCATCGGCTCGTGCTCGACGGGCGTCTCGTCCGCCGCGGGCGGTGCCTCGGCCTCCGGCGCCGGCTCGGCCCGAGCCTGGGCCTGGCCGCCGTTCTGCTGGAAGTCTTCGACGGTGGCGCCCTGCTTCCCGGCCTCGATCGCGTCGCCGATCGCCCGCACGATCAGGCTGCATGAGCGAATGGCGTCGTCGTTTCCCGGAATGACGAGGTCGACCTCGTCCGGGTCGCAGTTCGTGTCGACGAGACCGATGATCGGCAGGCCGAGCCGCCGCGCCTCACGGACGGCGATCGCCTCCTTGCGCAGGTCCACGACGAACACGGCGTCGGGCTGGCGCTTCAGGTCGGCGACCCCGCCGAGGTTCGCCTCGAGCTTCTCCAGCTCGGCGAGCATCGTCAGGCGCTCCTTGGCGGGCAGCAGCTCCAGCTGGCCCTCCTCGTGGAGGCGGCGCAGCTCGTGGAGCCGCTCGATGCGGCTCGCCATCGTGCGCCAGTTCGTGATCAGGCCGCCGAGCCAGCGATGGTTCACGTACGGCATGCCGACCCGCTTGGCCGTCTCCTCGACGGCGTCCTGGGCCTGCTTCTTCGTGCCGACGAACAGCACGGTCCCGCCCTTCGCGGACAGGTCGCGGACGAAGTCCATCGCCTGCTCGAGCAGGTCGGAGGTCTTCTGCAGGTCGATGATGTAGATGCCGCCGCGCTCCGTGAAGATGAAGCGGCGCATCTTTGGGTTCCAGCGGCGAGTCTGGTGGCCGAAGTGGACGCCGGCCTCCAGCAGCTCTCGCATCGAGACAGCGGGCAAGGTCTTTCCCCCTTTGGTTGACGTGTGCTTCAGCCGGCGGGACGAGCGTGGAACCGGTGGCAAGGCACCGGCACCGACCACGTCGTGGATCCGCCGGGTCGGGTACGGAGCGCGAGATTCTAGCGGAGGTCTTCCAGGTAGCCGGCCAAGTCGTCCGGTAGCGGCGAGTGGACCTCGACGCGCTCGCCCGTCATCGGATGGTCGAACGCGAGCCGGGTGGCATGGAGGAACTGGCGGCCAAGAGCGGGGTCCGGGGCGCCGTAGACGGGGTCGCCGACGACCGGGAGGCCGATGGCGCCGAGATGGACGCGGATCTGGTGCGTGCGGCCCGTCTCGAGGTCGACGCGGAGAAGCGAGTGCTGGCCGAGCATCTCGAGGAGCTCGAAATGCGTCACCGCCTCACGCGGGCTGTCCGTGCTGAGGGACTGCCTGGTCGGGTCGCGGCGATCGCGGCCGATCGGCGCTTCGATCCGGCCCTTCCTCGAGCGCGGGCGCCCGCGGACCAGCGCCGTGTAGGTCCGTTCGAGCCCGTGCGCCTTGACGAGCGCTCTCAGCCGCTCGTAGCCGTCGTCCGACCGTGCGACGACGAGAAGTCCCGACGTGTCGCGGTCGAGGCGGTGGACGATGCCGGGCCGCTCGTCGTCGCCTCCTGCGGCGCCGTGGGCGAGCACGCCGTGGACGAGCGTCCCGCTGGCATGGCCCGGCGACGGATGGACGACGACCCCGGCCGGCTTGTCGACGACGAGCAGGTGCTCGTCCGCGTACGGGATGGCGAGCTCGATCTCCTCCGGCGCCAGCTCGGGCTCCGGCGACGGCGGCTCGAACTCGACGTCCTCTCCGCCGTGCAACCGGCGGCTCTTCGGTGCGCGCTCGCCGTCCACGGCCACGGCGCCGCGCTCGAGCAGGCGCTCGGCGGCGGCGCGAGAGCCGATCTCCGGCAGGTCGGCGAGAAAGCGGTCGAGCCGGAGCCCGGCCGCGGTGTTAGGAACGGTGACTCGAGCCAGGAGCGTGCCGGCGCGGCTCGCGGTCGGCCAGGAGCAGCGCGGCGATCAGGATGGCCACGCCGGCCACGATGAAGCTGTCGGCCAGGTTGAAGGCGGGCCAGTAGCGGAAGTCCAGGAAGTCGGTGACATGCCCGAGGCGGATGCGGTCGAGAAGGTTCGAGACGCTGCCGCCCAGGAGGAATCCGAGCGCCACGGGCAGGATCGGGTGGCGCCCGCCGGATCGTGCGAAGAAGACCAGCATCCAGACGACGGCGACCGCGGTGAGGACGATGACGACGGGCGTCGCAGTCGCGAAGAGGCCGAACGCGATTCCCGAGTTCTGCACGTGGTGGATCGAGAACGGGCCGACGACGTCGACCTCCTCACCGAGCGCGAGCTGCGACGAGACGATCCACTTCGTCAGCTGGTCGGCGGCGATCGCAGCGAGCGCGACGGCCGCCAGGCTGATCCACTGGCGGGTGTCAGCGGCCAGCGAGCGACGACCTGCGAGCACCGGGACGACGCCGTTTGTCGACGACCCCACCCGGATCTCGGTCGCCCTCGCCTCGGTCAGCCTCTCTCTTCCTTGCGCTTGCAATCGATGCAGAGAGTTGCCCAAGGCATCGCCTCGAGGCGTTCCTCGGGGATGGGGGCGCCGCAGTTGACGCACTTGCCGTACGTGCCGTCCTCGATCCGCTGAAGGGCGGCGTCGATTCCGTAAAGGAGCCGCTCGTCGTGCTCCTCGAGCGTGTTGCCGATCTCGCGCTCGACGGTCTCGGTGGCCGTGTCGGCCATGTGCTGGTCCGCGCTGCCGGAGACGAGCTCGCCGGTCTCCTCCTCGAGCGAGCCGGAGTTCTCGCGGTGCAGGTTGTCGAGGGCCGCCGTGACAGCCTTCCGCCTCCCCAGCAGCAGTTGCCGGAAGCGCTCGACGTCGATGGTGCTCACGCGGACAGTCTCCGCTCGGCCTCGGACGGCTCGATCCCGGACCTCTTCGCGCCCGAGACGACGCGCAGCCGTAGACGTGTCGCACCCCCTGCCACGGGATGATTCTAGGCAGCGGCGGCTTCGTCCGGAATGTCGTCCGGAACCTCGTCCCCGCCGTCGACCTCCTCGACGCTCGCGAGGGCAGTCCGCAGGAGCTCCCGAACGCGCCGGACGTCGGCCAGCAGCCGCTCCTTCTCGGCGGTCGCCGCGAAGGTGATCCGCCGGGCCTCGGCGTGTGCTTCGGCGACGACGAGCTCCGCATTTCGACGTGCCTGCTCCCGCTGCTCCTCCGCGGCCGCCTCGGCGGAGACGAGCGTCTGTCGCAGCAGCGCCTCGAGCTCGCGGTGGCGCTGGAGCTCGTCCTCCAGGTTCTCGATCCGGTCCGCCATCTCCGCGCGGTCGCGCCAGACGTCCTCGTAGCTGTCCGCGATCTCGTCGAGCAGCCGCTCGACGGCGCCGCGGCGGTACCCGCGGAGGCCGCGCGGGATCGGGATGTGCCGGATCTCGGTCGGTGCGAGGCCCATTAGTGCCGCTCCAAGTGGTGCCGTCGAGAGGGCGACATGTGTATCGCCTGGTGCGGCACCTAGCCGAGCTCCCCGAGGAGCCGGATGACGAGGCCGCTGACGATCCAGAGGACGAAGATCGCGACGATCGGCGAGATGTCGAGCGGGCCGATCGGCGGAATGAAGCGCCGGAAGATCCGCAGGTAGGGCTCCACGACGTCGTAGAGGAACCGCTGGATCCGGTTGAGCCAGATCGAGTAGGGCAGGCGCACCCACGACATGAGGATGTACGCGAAGATCAGGAGGAAGTAGACGAGCGTGAAGACCTGCACGAAGCTCTGGGCCGAATCGACCCAGTCGGCGAGCAGCATCGCGGTCGCGCCCGGCGCATCCATGCAGCGATTTTCGCGCTACTGAGAGGTTCCCCTGCGCAGCAGCGCGCTACGCCTGGTTGAAGAAGCCGCCGCGCTCGAGGAGTTGGGCGCGCTGCTCGGCCGAGACTTCCACATTGGCCGGTGTGAGGAGGAAGACCTTGTCGGCGATGCGCTGCATGCCGCCGTCGAGGGCGTACGTGAGGCCGCTGGCGAAGTCGATCAGGCGCTTGGAGAGCTCGGAGTCGACGCCCTGGAGGTTGAGGATCACGGGCGTGTAGTCCTTGAAGCGGTCGGCGATCGTCTTCGCGTCCTGGAACGTGTGCGGGACGACGAGGTGCACCTTGACGGACGCGCTGGGAGTCGCAGGAACCGGCGCGAGCTCCGGGCGCTGCCGCGGGCGGATCGCCGCCGTTCGCGCGGTCGGCGAGGGCTCGGGGTCGGTCCAGTCGTCGAAGTCGCGGCCGTTGCTGCGGCGTCGCGGAGCCAGCCGGCGGACGTTGGGGCGCTCGGAGTACGTCCGCTCGAGCTCCTCGTTCGTGACGTAGCCGTCCTCGTCCCAGTCGTCGTCGTCCTCCTCGGCGATGCCGAAGTAGACGAGCGTTCGGTTCCAGACGTCGGAAAAGGCCATCGAGCAGGGGATATTAGCCCGAGGGGCGGCTAGTCCTTGCCCCAGAGGACGGAACCGACGCGGACGTAGGTCGCGCCCTCCTCGGCGGCCACCCGGTAGTCCTGCGTCGTGCCCATCGAGAGCTCGCTGAGCCCGTGCTCCTCGGCCAGCTCGCGGAGCCGCCGGAAGTACGGCCGCGAGGCCTCAGGGTCGTCGGCGAACGGCGGCATCGTCGAGAGGCCGCGCACCTCGACGGGAGTCTGCTCCAGGAAGGCAGCGAGCTCCTCGAGCGGGATGCCGGACTTCGTCTCCTCGCCGGCGAGGTTCACCTGCACCAGCGCCGGGACGGACAGGCGCTTTGCCGCCGAGGCCGAGTCGAGCGAGTGGACGAGCTCCGTGAGCTCGCTGACCTTGGGGGCCTTCCGGCTCTGCAGGTGGCCGATGAAGTGCCAGCGGAAGGCGTCGCCGTAGCGGGCGTGCTTCGCCTCGAGGTCCTGCGCCCTGCTCTCCCCCACGACCTCGATGCCCGCCTCGGCCAGAGCGGCCATGTCCTCGACAGAGACGTACTTCGTGGCGGCGACGATCGTGACACCGGGGCCGACCTCTGCCCGCACCCGCTCGTACCGCCCGCGGATCTCGTCAGGTGACAGCCGCGATCACTCCCTGGCGGCCGGTGATCCCGCGGTCGCGCCGGTGCGAGAAGAAGAGCTCCGGGTGGCAGAAGGTGCAGAGGTCGGTGCGCTCGACGTCCGAGACGCCCGCCTCGTTCAGCGCCTGTTCCGTGGCGCGCCAGAGGTCGAGCTTGCGGTCGGCCACGACCTCCGGCCCGAATCGCTCCGCGAAGGGCTCGGCCACCTCCGGGCCGACCTCGTAGCAGCACGGGCCGATCCCCGGGCCGGTCGCAGCAGCCAGCGGTCCATCGCCGAGAGCGCCGACGCCGTTCTCCACGATGCCGGCGAGAAGGCCGCGCCAGCCGACGTGGAGCACCGCCAGCGCGGGTTCATCGCCGTTGGATCGCGCGATCGCCACGGGCAGACAGTCGGCGGTGAGCAGCATCATCCCCTGCCCGCGCTCGTCGCTCCACCACCCGTCGCATGCCTCATGGCGCGTGCCGGGGGTGAGGATCCCCTCCGCCGAGGCCTTCCTCACGACCGGGCCGTGCTGCTGCCACGCCATTCGTGCCCGCTCGGGGTCGATCCCGACCCGGTCGGCGAGGCGGCGGCGGTTCTCGACCGCCCGGGCCGGATCGTCAGCAGTGAGGATCCCGAGGTTCAGCGACTCGTACGGCCCCTCGCTGACGCCGCCGACGCGCGTCGAGAAGGCCACGACGTACGGGCCGGGGGCCTCCCAGAAGATCACGTGGCGGAGATCAGCTCCCGTGCCGCGGCGAGCTCGGACTCGCGCCCGTCGAGCTGACCGTTCAGCTTCCGGCGCCGGAGCTCGGCGAGGATCTCCCCCACCTCCGGCGACTCGCCGAGGCCGAGCTCGGCCAGGTCGGAGCCGCTGACCTCCAGCCGGACGTTGCGCAGGCGGCGGAAGTAGTCGTCCAGCTCCGGGCGCTCGTCGAGCGCCATGCCGAAGAGCGGCGCGTCGGGCGCGTAGGGGTCCGCCGCCGCGACGACCTCCGACGGCTCGAGCGAGTCGCCGCGGAGGCGCTCGACGAGCCTCGGGCCGACGGTGACCGCCGAGGCGATCCGCTCTGCGTCGCGCCGCTGGACCTTCAGCCGTTGCAGCCACGCGTAGACCTCGTCCGGGGTCATCTCCCGCGCGAGGGCGGCGAAGGCGAGGCGCCACGCAGGGATCGCCGTGTCGTACTCCTCGTTCAGCTTGCGCAGGCGTTCGAGCAGGGCGACTGCCTCCTCGTCGGCGGCGAGATGCGGGTGGATCGCCGCTCCGGCGCCGATCTCCGCGAGCCGGAGGATCGAGGCCCCGGCGTCGCCCTCCTCGAGCAGCGCCACGAGCTCGTCGCGCAGGCGGGCGGACGAGAGATCGCCGACGAGCCCCATCTCGATCGTCCCGCGCGCGAGCCGCTGCGTGTGCTCGTCCATCCGGAACCCGTACCGGCTCTCGTACCGGATCGCGCGGAAGATCCTCGTCGGGTCGTCGATGAACGACAGGTTGTGAAGGACGCGGATCGTCCTTGCCTCGAGGTCGCGGCGCCCGTGGAACGGGTCGACCAGCCGACCGAAGTCCTCGCCCTTCAGGGACACGGCCATGGCGTTGATCGTGAAGTCGCGGCGGAAGAGGTCCTCGCGGATCGTCGCGTGCTCGACGCTCGGCAGCGCAGCCGGCGCGTCGTAGAACTCGGTGCGGGCCGTGACGACGTCCACCCGCTCGTCGTTTCCGTACAGCACGACGGCGGTGCCGAACTTCTTGTGCGGGCGGACGCGACCGTCGAGCGCGTCGGCCAGGCTCCGCGCGAGCTCGATCGCGTCGCCCTCGACCGCGATGTCCACGTCGAAGTTCGGCTCGCCGAGCAGGATGTCGCGAACGGTGCCCCCGACGAGGTAGACACCGTCGTACGGGTCGCTGACCGCGGCGACCGCCTCGAAGACGCGCTGGAGCTGCTCCAGGTCGCCGAGCTCACGCTCGAGGCTCGCCTCGGCCTCGCCCTCCACCTCGGGCTGCTCGCCCAGCGCCCGCAGGACGTCGCTGCGCGTGACGACGCCGACGAGACGGTCGGCCTCCAGCACCGCGACCCGGCCGTCGGCCGATCCGGCCAGGGCCTCCTGGACCTCGGGCAGCGGCGCATCCGCCGGGATGGAAACGACCCGGGAGCTCATGATCCCCTTCACCGGCGCGTGCGACAGGCCGTGCGCGATCGCCTTGTCGAGGTCCTCCCGCCCGACGGCGCCGACGAGCCGCTCGTCGTCGACGACGAGGATCCCGCTCTGGCCGTAACGCTGACAGGCGACCATGGCCGAGGAGACGGTCTCGTCGGGCCCGACCGACCTGGCCGGCCGGGACATGACCTGGCGGGCGCGCACCGGCTCGCGAATCGCGTCCGCGAGCCCCGCCCTGAGCGCCTTCTCCGCGTCGGCGAGCGTCCCTCGGTAGAGCGCTGAGGCGGCCTCGAAGTGGCCGCCCCCGCCGAGGATCCGGGCGATCGCAGCCGCATCGACCTCCGGCGTCCGGCTCCGGGTGACGACGAAGACCCGCTCGTCCATCTCGACGAGCAGGACGAGCGCCCGGCAGTCGGTGAGGTCGACGATCTTGTGCGCCAGGTTCGAGACACCGTCGACGTGCCGCGGCCAGGCCACGGCGGAGACGAGCACGTCCACGCCGGCGACGCGAACCATCTCGGTCGCCTCCATCAGCGCGCCGAGCAGCTCGCGCTCGTCCTCGGTGAGCGGCGTGTGGAGGAAGCGCGCGAGGAGATCCTGGCGCGCGCCGTGGCGGAGGCACCAGGCGAGTGCGTCGGCGTCGCGCTGCGTCGCCGTCGGATACGTCAGCGAGCCGGTGTCCTCGTGGATCCCGAGCGCGAACGCCGTCGCCTCGAGGGGCGTCACGTCGATCTCGCGCTCGGCGAGGACCCCGACCAGCGTCGTGGTCAGTGCGCCGTCCTGTGAGATCACCGCGTTCTCGGACTTGACCCACTCGGGCAGCTCGCCGGCGTGGTGGTCGAAGACGACGGTCTCCACGCCCGGGTCGCGAGCGACGGCCTCCAGTTCCCCGAGCCGCGACGCCGAGGTCGTCTCGACGACGATCAGCCGCCGGATCGCGTCCGTCTCCAGCCGGGAGGCGTCGATCGCGTCCAGCTCGTCGGCGTGCAGGCGGTAGAACTCGCGCACGTTCCGGTTCAAGGTCCCCTGGATCGCCACGACGGCGTCCGGATAGAGCCGGCGCGCGGCGAGCAGGGACGCGAACGCGTCGAAATCCGTGTTCGCGTGGGTGGCGATGACCTCCGGTGCCTTCACACCGGAATTGTGGCTCAGAGGACTGCTATCGCCTCGATCTCGACCTTGGCGCCGGAGGGCAGGCCCGCCACCTCGACCGTCGAACGGGCGGGCGGATTGGCGCCGATTCGGCGCGCGTAGACCTCGTTCATCGCCGCGAAGTCGCCGAAGTCGTCGAGGAAGACCGTCGTCTTCACGATCCGGTCCAGCCCGGATCCAGCCTCTTCGAGGATCGCCTGCAGGTTGTCGAACGCCTGCTCCGTCTGCTCGGCGATCCCGTCGCCGACGAGCTCGGAGTGATCGGGCTGCAGGCCGACCTGGCCCGCGACGAACACGAAGCCGTTTGCGACGATCGCCTGCGAGTACGGCGCACCCTGGAACGGCGCCGGCGCACTCTCGGTGCGGACGACGGTCTTGTCTGCCATGCCTACTCCTTTCGCGGCGCCGCCGCGCTGGCGAGCGCTCCTCCGAGAGCCTTGAAGATCGCTTCGAGGACGTGCTGCGGGTCCTCGCCGTGCAGGAGACGGACGTGCATCGTCAGCCCGGCGGACTCGGCCAGCTCGCGCAGGAAGCCGCTGACGAGATCGCGCTCGAGGCCGGCGACGTGCGCGTCCGACAGGTCGACGTTGGAGACGAGGAGGGGCTGCTCCGAGACCTCGAGGACGACGTTCGCGAGCGCCTCCTGCGCGGGGACCATCGCGTAGCCCCAGCCGGCCGCCTCCTTCCGGCCGAGGAGGTCACGCAGCGCCTCGCCGAGCGCCTGTCCGGCGGAGATGGCCACGGCATCGGGCCCGCCGGGAGCGACCTCGAGCTGGAGATCGAAGCCGGCGCGTTCGGCGACGAGCTCGAGCAGGTGGTCCAGCACCGGCAGGCCCGTTGCGACGTTGGCTGTGCCGCTTCCACCCAACCCGATCCGCGCCGGGAGCCTGTCCCTTTCCGGTCGAGCGGCTTCCATAGCTCGAACGAGGGTATCGCAGGGGTCTCCGCGGGCCGATTTCGACCGGGCGAGCCACTCCGCGGCTCGAAGCGGCCCAGATGTCTACTCGACGCGCAAACCGTGCGGTTCGTGTTGTCGCGGCGCTTCTCCCGATCCTCGGGGCCGCGGCTCTCGGTGTGCCCGCGGCGCTCTCCGCGTCGTCCCCCTCCGGCCCCCACACGGCTGTTGTCACGTACGAGAGCCACACCGCCCTGCGCCGGGCGCTCGAGCGCTTCCCGGCGCGCATCGTTCGGCGTCTTCCAGACGTCCGTTCCGTGGAAGTCCGGCCTGCCAGCGTCAGCAGCTTTGCTGCCGGCGTCTCGCGGCTTTCCGGGATCGCGTCGGTGGAGACGCCCGAGCCTCGCTTCTCGGCCGCCGAGCCGGGCCTCACGGCGATGTACTCGGCGGGCGTCCCGTACCAGTGGCAGTACACCGCCACACGCGTCGGCACGGTGCCTGACGCCGTCCTCCGCGCGGCAGCCGGCGTCAAGATCGCGGTGATCGACACCGGCGCCGACGTCAACGCGCCAGACCTGGCCGCGAAGGCGCCGGAGACCTACAACGTCCTCAACGCGGGCACCGACGTCCGCGACTTCCACGGCCACGGGACGTTCGTCGCGTCGATCGCCGGCGGCTCGGTCTCGAACGCCGAGGGGATCGCAGGGTTCGGGGGCGACGCGCAGCTGCTGCTGATCCAGTCGGGCCGGGCGGACGGCTCGTTCACGGACGTCGACGAGGCCGACGCGATCGTCTACGCGGTCAACCACGGCGCGAAGGTGATCAACCTGTCGATCGGCGGGGTCCAGACCTCGTCCGTCGAGCGCAAGGCGCTCGAGTACGCAGCGGCGCACGGCGTCCTCGTCGTGGCCGCGGCGGGGAACGAGTACGAGGACGGCAACCCGATCGAGTATCCCGCCGCGCTCCTCCAGCCCGTCGGCTCGCGTGGCCGCGGCGGCATCGGGCTCTCCGTCGGCGCGTCGACGAAGGCCGGAAGGCGCGCGAGCTTCTCGAACACCGGCTCCTGGATCTCGATCGCGGCGCCCGGTGAGAACGTCCTCGGCGCGCTTTCCTCGTACTCGAAGGCGCGGGAATGGCCTCGCTATCCGCTTCCGGGCTCGACCCGCGGGCTCTACGGCTTCTCGAGCGGGACGTCGTTCGCCGCCCCGCAGGTCGCCGGCGCGGCGGCGCTCGTCTGGGCCGCGAACCCGAACCTGACACGCGACCAGGTCGCCTGGATCCTCAAGCGGACCGCGTCGGGTGACGGACGCTGGACGAAGGCGCTCGGCTACGGCGTCCTCGACGTCGGCCGGGCGGTCGCCACTGCACAGAACGGCGGCCAGATCGTCCCGCCGTCCCGGGCGTTCTCCTCGCTGCGCGTCGTGCGCCGGACCGTTCGCCGGACCCGGATCCGCGTCCGCGCGAAGCTCGACTCTCGGCTCGCAGCCATCTCACCGGCTGGAAGGCGGGTCTCCCTGCAGCTGCGTCGCAACGGTAGGTGGCACCGGATCGCCCGCGCGCGCACGAAGGCCGGCGGCCGTGTCGTGCTGCGGGCGCGCCTCCGCCCCGGGCGCTACGTGCTCCGCGTGAAATACGCCGGCGCGCCCGAGCTGACGTCGGCGGCGTCCGGCCGCCTGCTCCTGCGCGTCAAGAAGCGGTCCTAGCTCTCGATGCGGTCGATCTTGGCGCCGAGAGCGCGGAGCCGCTCGTCGATCCGCTCGTAGCCGCGGTCGATCTCGCCGACGTTCCCGATCGTCGAGACGCCGTCGGCGCAGAGGCTCGCGATGAGCATCGCCATCCCGGCGCGGATGTCCGGGCTCGCCATCCGCTGGCCGTAGAGCTTCGCCGGGCCGCTGACGACGGCGCGGTGCGGGTCGCAGAGGATGATCCGTGCACCCATCGAGACCAGCTTGTCCACGAAGAACAGGCGGTTCTCGAACATCTTCTCGAAGATCAGCACCGTGCCCCGCGCCTGCGTCGCGACGGCGAGCGCGATCGACGTGAGGTCGGCCGGGAACAGCGGCCAGGGCCCGTCCTCGATCTTCGGGATCTGGTCGCCGAGGTCGTCCTCGATCACCAGCTCCTGCCCAGGTGGTACACGAACGCTCGAGTCCTGCAGCTCGACCTCCACGCCGAGACGCCGGAACACGGGCAGAATCGGCGTCAGATCGTCGAGCGCGACGTCGTCGATCGTGACGTCGCCGCCGGTGACCGCCGCCAGGCCGATGAAGCTCGCGACCTCGATGTGCTCGGGTGCGATCCGCCACTCGCCGCCGCCGAGCTGCTGAACGCCGCGGACGCGCAGGACGTTCGAGCCGACGCCCTCGATGCGCGCGCCCAGCGAGCCGAGGAAGCGGCAGAGATCCTGGACGTGCGGCTCGCAGGCCGCGTTGCCGATCACGGTCTCGCCCGTCGCGAGCGTCGCGGCCATGATCGCGTTCTCGGTCGCCATGACGCTCGCCTCGTCGAGGAAGATCTTGCGGCCCTGGAGCCCCGAGGTGCGCATCTCGAAGGTGCCGTTGATGTCGATGTCGACGCCGAGCTCGGCGAGCGCATGGATGTGGGGGTCGAGCCGCCGGCGCCCGATCACGTCGCCGCCCGGAGGCGGGACGCTGGCGCGGCCGAACCGCGCGAGGAGCGGGCCGGCGAGCAGGAACGACGCGCGGATCTGGCTGCAGAGCTCGGCGTCGAGCTCCGTCTTGTGCGCGTTCGACGGATCGACGCGAAGCTCGTTCGGCGCGATCCACTCGACGTCGGCGCCGATGTCGGCAAGGAGCGCCACCATCGTCTCGACGTCGCGGATCCGCGGGACGTTCGACAGCGTGAGCGGCTCGCTCGCGAGCAGGGTCCCCGCGAGGATCGGCAGCGCGCCGTTCTTGTTCCCCGCCGCGGAGACATGCCCCGTCAGCGGCGTCCCGCCCTCGATGACGAACGTCTCGATCAAGCGGCTGGGTACGAGTGTGCTCGCCACGAGCGCACTATGGTAAAGGCACGTATGGAGGTCACTCGCGATCGCGCCTGGGACACGCTCACCCGTTACACGAAGAGCGAGGCGCTCCTGCGCCACGCCCTGGCCGTGGAGGCCGCGGTTCGTGCGTATGCGCGCAAGCTCGGCGGGGACGAGGAGTTCTGGGCCGCCACGGCACTCCTCCACGACTTCGACTACGAGATCCACCCCACGCTGGACAAGCATCCGCAGGACGGCGCGGCGATCCTCCGCGAGGAGGGCTATCCGGAGGAGCTGATCGAGTCGGTGCTCTCGCACGCGGAGCACCTGGCCATGCCGCGGGACACCGACCTCAAGAAGGCGCTCTTCGCCTGCGACGAGCTCTCCGGCTTCGTTCACGCGTGCGGCCTCGTCCGGCCCGACGGGATCGAGACGCTGACGCCCAAGTCGGTGAAGAAGAAGCTGAAGCAGCCGTCCTTCGCGGCCGGCGTCCACCGGGACGAGGTCTACGCGGGCGCGGAGCTCTTGGGCGTCGACTTCGACGAGCACCTTCAGACGGTGATCGACGCGATGAAGCCGATCTCGGCCGAGCTCGGGCTGCGGACGGCGGCGGACGCGGCATGACGCCGACGTTCGAGGCAGTCGGAGTCGTGGTGTCCGACCTGGAGCGCGCCATCGCGTTCTACCGGCAGCTCGGGCTCGAGTTCCCCGAGGACGCCGAGGAGCACGCAGAGGCGAAGGTCGGCGACGTCCGGGTGCTCCTCGATACCGAGGCGACGATCAGATCATTCGAGCCCGACTGGCAACCGCCGACGGGTGGCCACCGCAGCGCGCTGGCGTTTCGGTGCGACTCGCCCACCGAGGTCGACGAGACGTACGCGCGGCTGCTGGAGATCGGCGGGGCGCCACACAAGGAGCCATGGGACGCCTTCTGGGGCATGCGCTACGCCATGGTGAACGATCCCGACGGCAACGTCGTGGACCTTTTCGCCGACCTACCGAAGTAGACTTTCGGATATGTCTCGGCGGCTTGCGGCCGTCATCGTGGCCCTCGTCGCGCTCGGCGCGATCGCCGCGCTGCTGCGACTGCGAGACGGCGATTCCGGCGGCGACAGCCTCGCTCGAATGTCCGCGGACGGCGAGCCGATCGCGATGGACGTCCCCAGCACGCTCGGCTTCTTCGGCAAGCCGACAGGCGAGGCGATCCTGATCGCGGAGCGCCAGGGCGTGCGCTTCCTCCGGCTGCCCGACGAGGACGGAACGTCGTGCTGGGCGACGAGCGATCGGAGCTCCGGCTTCTGGAGCATCAGGAGCTTCAGCTGCGACACCGAGTACCCCTTCCCCGACCCGCAGCAGCCGGTGATCGTCCTGGCCAGCGTCCGGGGCGACGGCGACCTTCTGACCTACAACGAGCTCCGCGGCTTCGCGGCCGACGGCGTCAAGCGCATCGGCGCGCTCGACGCGGCGGGACGGGTGCGGCCGCTCACCGACGTGGTCGACAACGTCTTCACCGCCCCGCCTCCCTCCCGGATTCGCGGAATCGCCGCGCTCGACGAGGATGGCGAGATCGTGTGGCGGAGCGACGTGATACCTGAATGAGCCGCCGCCTCGTACTCGCGCTCGTAGCGACCGTCTCGCTCGTCGTCGCGGTGGGCGCCTTCCTGCTCCTGCGCGGTGGGGGCGAGGACGCCGCACTCGCGAGGATCTCGGCGCCGCAGCGGCCGATCCGGATGCCGATCCCGAATCCCTTGGGCGGCCCTCGCAGCCCCGAGCCCACCGGCGAGGCGTTCGTCATCGCAGAGCGCAGGGGCATCCGCCTGGTCCGCCTGCCCCGCAGGGACGGGACCTCGTGCTGGGGAGCCTACGAGCTGCGCTCCGGTGACTGGAGCCTCACGACCTACAGATGCGAGACGACGTTCCAGCGCTTTCCCGACCCGCGAGAACCGCTCCGGGTCCTGGGCCCCGTCTTCCTCACCATCGGCTCGCCGCTCCAGGACTACCAGTCATTCCAGGGGCTCGCTGCCGACGGCGTCCACAGCGTCGGGGTCATCGATGCACGGGATCGCCTGGTGCCGATGGCGCGCGTTCAGGGCAACGCGTTCTGGGCCGACCGCCCGACCGACCGGGTGAAGGCGGTCGTCGCTCTCGACGAGGACGGCGAGGTCATCTGGCGCAGCCCAACGGTGGAGTGGCCCGAGGAGTGACCAGGAGAGCTGTCGCCGCAGCGGTCGCCGCGGTGATCGCGGCGGGTTTCGCGGCGGCGTTCTTCCTACTACGCAACGGCGACGAGGACACCGAGCTCGCGACGATCTCCAACCGCGGGACGCCCGTCGAGATGGAGATCCCCGAGCGCCTCGGGCTCGCGCGTGACCTCACAGGCGAGGCCGTGCTGATCGCCGAGCGCGGCGGCGTGCGGTTCCTCCGGCTCCCGCGGGCGGACGGCTCGTCCTGCTGGGCCACCGGCGAGCGACGATCGGGGGTGTGGAGCCTCACTGCGTTCGCCTGCGAGACGGGCTTCGAACGCTTCCCGGATCCGAAGCGGCCGGTCATCGTCCTCGGACAGCTCGTCCTCTCCCGGGTTCAGCCGGGCGTTTCGAGCTACTCGTCGTTCGCGGGCTTCGCGGCAGACGGCGTGAACCGGATCGCCGTGATCGACTCGGACGACCGCCTGATCCAGGTGACAAACGTGGTCGACAACGTCTTCTTCACGCCGGACCCGCCGGCTGACGTCAAGCGGCCGGTCGCGCTGGACGCAACAGGCGAGATCATCTGGCGAGGCGACGAAGCCCGGATACGAGGCGGCTGACGTCGTCCTCGTTCGTCCAGTAGCCGCACGACGCCCGTAGGAGACCCGTCTTCGGCAGATCGCGGATCACGACGTCGTCCTCGAAGAGCCGCTTGACGGCCGCGGCCGTGTCGCCCGGCCAGCGAAGCGCGACGAGAGTCCCGTGCCCCGGCTCCGTCGCGACGTCGAAGCCCTCGGCCAGGAGCGCCTCCCGGCAGCGCTCCGCCATCTCGCGGGCCCGCTCGAACCGCCACTCCGGCTGGGTCGCCAGGGCCGCTTCGAGCCCCGCGATGAACGCCACCGGCATCCAGTTCCGCTCGAAGCGCGCGGCGCCGGGCCTTGGCTCGAACGCCCCGTCCGGCTCGTATGACGCCTGCGAGAAGTAGCTCGGACCGCCGACGCGCAGCGCCTCCGGGTCGCGGACGTAGAGGCCGCCGGTCGGCGTCGGCCCGCAGAGCCACTTCTGCCCGGAGACCGTGTAGAAGTCGTACGGCTCGGCCTTCACCGGGATCGCGCCGACCGACTGCGCCCCGTCCACGAGGATCGGCACGTTCGTCGCCGCACGGAGCTCGTCCAACGGGATCACGTGGCCGTTCACCCAAAGGACATGCGAGACGGCGATCAGGCGCGTCCGCGGTCCCACCTCGGCGAGGATCGCGTCGAGCGCCTCGTCGGCAGGACGGTCGCGCACCGGCGCAACCCGCACGCGCGCACCGGAGGCGTGCAGCGGGCCGAGCATGCCGAAGTGCTCGGCGTCGGTCGTGACGATCTCGTCGCCCTCGACCAGGCCCAGACCGTCCACGACGATCCGGCAGCCCTCGGACGTCGAGGTCGTCAGCGCCACCCACTCCGCGTCGACGCCGATCTGCCCGGCCAACGCGGTGCGCAGGCGGTCGCGCGCGCCCATGATCGCCTCGAACGCCGCGATCCCGCCGCGCGGGCCGAGCTCCGCCTGGCTCGCATCGACGACCGCGTCGTAGGTGCTCCTCGCCATGGGGCCGGCGGAGCCGGCGTTCAGGTACGCATACCGCTCGAGGACCGGAAACGCGGCGCGGGCCTCCTCGAACGTCATGTGACCTCCACTTCCACGGGCGCATGATCCGACAGCGCGAGCTTCCCGAGGCGCCGGCGCTCCGGTGTCCACCGGTCGTACGGCCCGGTCGAAGCGCCCCGCGCCACGACGTGGTCGATCCCCGGGCCCGCCTTCGTGTACCCGTCGAGACGCTCGATCACGACTGAACGAGCCGTGTCCACGTTGAAGTCCCCTGCGAGGATCGCCGGCGCGTCGCCCGCAAGCCGCGCGGCCCAACGCGCGGCCCGCACGACCTCGGCGTCGGGCACCCGGGGGTTCCGCGCCTTCGTGGCGTGCAGGTTCCCCACGACGAGGCTGCCGTCGAGCCGCACGGCCACGCACTGCCGCCGCTCCTTCGCCCAGGCGAGCTGCGAGATCACCGGTAGGCCGAGCCGCCGGGCCTCGCGGAGCCGGAATCCGAGCGGGTTCAGCGTGAGGACGTGGCGCGAGAGGATGCGCCGATTCGGCGCGACAAGGATCGCGTTCGCCTGCCCCTCGAACCCGGACCGGAGCCAGCCGGGGTGCCAGTCGGTGATGCCCCGGCCGATCTTGACCGTGGACGGGATCGGACCGATCGTCGGGCGCTCGGTGACGGCGCCGAAGACCTGCATCCCGCTCCACTCGCCGATCTCCTCGAGCGCCCACGGCGGAACCTCCTGGAGGCACACGAAGTCGGGGCCGTCGTGGGTCACCAGCCGCACCATCTCCTCGACGTAGCGCCGCCGTCCGGGCGGAACGGTGTTGCCGTGGAAGATGTTCCAAGTCCGGACAACCACGGCGGTACTGTAAGGACGCCGTGGCCGGTCGCTTCGCAGAGCTGATCGCGCGACAGCTCGACCTCTTCGAGCAGCAGGATGCCGAGTTCCTCCGGCGGGTCGAGGACGCGGAGCGGGCCTACGACGCCGCCGACCGCGAAGACGCAGAGGAGGTCTACGGCCGCTTCCAGGAGCTCGTCGAGCACGGCACCGAGGCGCTGGCGGAGATCCGGGACGGCTACGCCGCGACGCTCGATCCGGACGACGCCGAGGAGTACGTCGCCGAGTTCAACCAGACGGTGATCGAGCGGCTCCCCCGCTTCGGGCTCGAGATCGAGGACGTCTAGAGACCGGCGGCGAAGCCGCCGACGATCGCGCCGTACGCGATGTGCGCCGCCAGGGTCACGAGCGCGGTGTGGGGGCCGTAGTTCCAGAGCATGAACCCGGGAGGCTCGAGGACCGGCGTCTCCGAAGCGTCCGTCCAGCGGCTTCCCATTCGCGGGTGCACGGCCGGGAGCAGGATGTTGACGAGCGCACCGCCGGCGAACGCGGCGTGCACGACGCCGAGCACGCCGCCGAAGAGCCACCCCGCCTCTCCGACCGCCCGGAAGATCGCCCAGTAGCCCACGGCGAAGATCTGGCCGTTGAGGAAATGCAGCGCGTAACCGATCGCGCTCGCCCGGCTGATCCTCTCGCTGAATGCGGTCCCGAGCAGCAGCGGGATGTCCATTCGTGTCAGTCCGGCAACCTGGGCGAGTCGCAGGCCGGTCGTCAGGACCAGGGTCCCGACGAAGCCGCCCGCCAATGCGCCCGCCAGCGTCACGCCTCGGCCCCCGCGTGCTGGATCGAGAAGGCGGCGTTGATGAGCGCCAGGTGCACGAGGCCCTGCGGGAAGTTGCCAAGGTGCTCTCCCGTGGACGGATCGAGCTCCTCTGCGAAGAGCCCGACGTCGTTCGCGAGCGGGACGAGGTCGTCCATCAGAGTGGCGGCCTCGTCCACACGGCCGAGTCGCGCGAGGGCGTCCACGAGCCAGAACGAGCAGGTCGTGAAGGCGCCCTCCTCGCCGGGGACACCGTCCTCGCCGACGTAGCGATAGAGGAGCGGCCCGGCTGCGAGCCGGCTTCGCACCGCGTTCACGGTCGAGAGCATCCGCTCGTCGTTCCCGCCGTAGTCCACGAGCGGCAGCGTCAGGATGCTCGCGTCGACCTCGCCCGCCCCCGGGGCACGGACGTACGCGCCGAGCTCGTCGTCCCAGCCGTGCGTCTCGACCCAGTCGCGGACCGCGTCCGCCGCGCTGCGCCACCGGTGCGCGCGGTCCGGGAGCAGGTCGGCGTCTGCGAGGCGGCACGCACGGTCGAGCGCCGCCCAGCACATCGCCTTCGAGTGGACGTAGTGCTTCGGCTCGCTCCGGACCTCCCAGATCCCCGAGTCCGGCCGGTCCCAGCACTCGGCGACGTGGTCGGCGACCTTGGCCGTGCTGCGGCCCGTCTGCGCGCCGAGCCGGCCATGTCTCCGCGCATGCAGCCAGATCGAGTTGAAGACGGAGCCGTAGACGTCCAGTTGCAGCTGTGTCTGGGCAGCGTTGCCGACCCGCACGGGCCTGGAGCCCTTGTACCCCGCCAGGTCGAGCTCCCGCTCTCGCGGGCCGTCGCCGCCGTCGATCCGGTAGAGGGCCGCCATCCGCGGCTGGGTGCGCCGCGACGCATGCATGAACCACCAGAAGAAGGCATCCGCCTCGTCCGCGTACCCGAGGTTGAGCAGCGCTTCGAGCGTGTAGGAGGCGTCGCGGAGCCAGGAGAACCGGTAGTCCCAGTTCCGCGAGCCGCCGATCCGCTCCGGGAGAGACGACGAGGGCGCCGCCACGATCGCGCCGGAGGGCGCGAAGCACAGCTGCTTCAGCGCCAGCGCGCTGCGGAGCACGGCGTCGCGCCAGGGCCCGTCGTACGTCGCCCGGGCGCTCCACTCGCGCCAGAACCGGATCGTGTGCTCGAGGCGCTCCTCCGTGTCCCGCTGGCCGGGAAGGAGCGCCGGCTGGTGGTACGCGGACGCCAGCGAGAAGAGGAGACTCTCCCCGGCGGTCAGCCTCGCCCGCCCGGAGCTAGCCGCGTCTGCGCCCCACACGCTGAGCGTCAGGCGGATCTTGCTGTGCGTGAACGCCACGCGGCCGTCGCGCACGGCGACCCGCCCGTCGTCCCGTCCGAAGCCGAATCGTGGCTCCACGGCCCACTCGACCTCACAGGCTCCGTCGAGGCATGCGACCTTCCGGACGACTTCGCGCATCGGCGCCAGGCGCCCGGGTGGGATCAGCGTCATGGCGTCCTGAACGCGCAGTGCTCCGGAGGCGGTCCGGAACGTCGTCTCGAGGACGTTCGACCCCTCGACGTAGCGGCGATCCGCTTCGAACGGCTCGACGGGGTGCAGTCGGAAGGCCCCTCCGCGATCGGCGTCCAGGATCGCGGCGAAGACGGACGGCGAGTCGAAGTCCGGAAGGCAGAGCCAGTCGATGGAGCCGTCGCGGGCGACGAGCGCCGCCGTCCGGCCGTCTCCGATTGCGGCGTAGTCGGCGATCCGGGCGTATCCCCGCTCCCGCATCTCAGCGACGCCGGAGCGCGGCCGCCAGCGCGAGCCCGCCGGCGGCGAGCCAGAGCCGGTGCTTCGTCAGCGAGAGCTGGAGGCTCCGTGTCCGCGCTTCTGCGTCGAAGCGGCCGTGAGCGCCGTGGTCGCCCGGGACCGGCTCGTACAGGTAGTCGGGCCTGCTCCCGTCGTCCGGATCGTCGGTCATCTGGGCGTCGTAGCCCTGTTTCGCCAGATAGAGATCGCCGAGTCGAGGCGCGATCCGCTGCCCCACGACGGCGAGCACGGTCGAGCCGCCGACGTAGACCTCGCGGCGCCGCCGCGACGCCGCCCAGACGATCGCCTCGGCCGCAACCTCGGGCTCGAAGATCGGCGGCACCGGGCGCGGATGATGCGGTAGCCGCGTCCTCGCGAGGTCGAACTGTGGGGTGTTCAGCGCCGGAAGCTGCACCATCGTGACGTGGACGCGGCTCCGGTCGTGGAGGAGCTCGCACCGCACCGAGTCGGTGAAGCCGCGGATCGCCGCCTTGGCGCCGCAGTACGCCGACTGGAGCGGGATGCTGCGGTACGCGAGCGCCGATCCGACCTGCACGATCGTCCCGCGATCGCGGGGAGCCATCCGCCGGAGGGCGGCCATGGTTCCGTGAACCGTGCCGAGGTAGGTCACCTCGGTCGCGCGCCGGAACTCCTCCGCTGTGAGCTTCGTGAACGGCGAGAAGACGGTCGCCATCGCGTTGTTGATCCAGACGTCGACGGGCCCGAGCTCTGCCTCCACGCGTTCGGCGGCTTGCTCGACGGCGGCCGGATCGGACACGTCGGTCGGAATCGCGAGCGCCGTCCCCGCCTCCGCGCGCGCTGCCTCGAGGCCCTCGTCCGAGCGGGCGAGGAGCCCGAGCTTCGCGCCGCGCTCCGCGAACGCCCGCGCGGTCGCCCGTCCGACCCCGGCCGACGCCCCGGTGATCACGACGACCGGGCTACGCCTCAGCGTGCTCCTTCTCCGGATGGCCGGGCGTGACCGCGCGGCGCGTCGGCTCGTGGACGAGGTTCAGCACACGCATCCCGTGCGTGAACACGATGGCCCCACCGAGCCAGCCGCCGAGCGTCAGGAAGCCGAACCCGATGAGCGTCAGGACGAGCGAGCCGGCGCCGACAGCCCGGTCGACGTAGTCGCCGTGGCCGACGATCGCGGCGAGCAGGAAGAACACGGTCGCCGTCACCATCGACGTGAGGTGGAGCGTCGCGGTCCGCCAGAGCGGCGTGCCGCGCGAGATCGTGAGCCAGTCCACGAGCCCGCTGAGCGCCGTCGGCACCGTCACGACGAGGCCGACGACCAGCAGGAGCCACCACGCCGTCGCGGTGTTCTCCTCGCTTACGCCGAGCGCGGAGAGCACTCCGAAGATCGTTGCACCCGTGTAGATGCCGATCGTCGCGTCGGTCAGCGGCGGATGGAGCGGATGGCCCGGAAAGCCCCTGACGAGATAGCTGAGTTTCATCTCGCCTCCTTTGTGTTAAGGGCGGGCGGATTCTTACCAAGGTATTGGCGAGCTGAAATGTGGATTCGCTCATAGACTCAGCGAGCGGATGAGACGACTGGCGGTGGCTCTGGCCGTGGTTGCGGCGACAGGTTGCGGCGGCGAGGACAAGGAGACGGCGCCGACTGCCTGGTGCAACAACACCGGCCAGCTCATCTACCTCCTCGACCAGCACAGCACGACGATGGACACCGAGGCCGTCCGCGATTGGGAGGAGACGGCGCCGGAGGACATCCGCGCGGCCGCGGCGCAGATGGGTGCGGCGCTCCGCCGCTATCCCGTGGACGCGCACGCGCCGGACCTCGTGACGGCTCGGAAGGAGCTCGAGTCGTACGCCGAGGACAGCTGCCAGGAGGATTGGGAGGGACCGAACCCCTACAGCGGGTGACCTAGGCCGAGGGATCGCGGACCCTCGGCGCACGGCCGACAAGACCGCCTGTGCGTGCGTTGAGCGTCCTCTGTGCCCTCGGCGCGTGGGTCTGCTCCGGCCTCGCCTTGCTGCTTGGGCTGCTCTGGGGCCTCGGCCTCAAGTGCGACGACGCCTGCAGTCCGAACCGAGGGTGGCGCGGCGATCCCGATGCGTGGCAGTGGACAGCGCTGGCCGGGCTCGGTGTCGTGACGTTCGTCGCCGGCTGTGCGCTCGTCGTGTTCGTCTGGCGGAGGCGGCCTGGCTGGGCGGCCCTTGCCGTGGCGGTCGGCGGGGCGGCCGCGCTGGCGCTCGTCAATCCCATCACGTCGACGGAGTGGGTCGATCACCTCGATCGCCGCAGCCCGGTCGAGCTGCTTGTGATGGCGACCGCGGCGTTCGCTCCCGTCCTCGCCGTGCTGTTCTCGATCGAGCCGCGCGACGCCTGATCACCGGTGCCCGAAGTGGTGGGCCGGGGGGAGTGAGTTTCCGAGCTGGTCGATCCCGGCGAGGCGGCGGGCGAGCGGCGCCAGCGTCTCGATCTCGCGGACCAGCACGTTCCGGTTCCGGCCCACGCGCTCGAACCGCCCGTGCGCCAGGACGAGCTTCTCCGCCCGCACGACCGGCCTGAACCGCTCGTAGACGGACGGCGGGACGATCAGGTTCATCTGGCCGAACTCGTCCTCGAGGAGCATGAAGACGACGCCCTTCGCGGTGGACGGGCGCTGACGGGCCACGACCATTCCAGCCACGGCGATCTCGGCCCGGTTCGGTGTCAGAGACCAGTCGCGGCTCGAGTGGACATGGCTCGGGAGGTGCGGCCGCAGCAGCTGCATGGGATGCGAGCCCACCGAGACGCTCGTCGTCCGGTAGTCCGTCAGCAGCCGGTCCCAGTCGGTCGGCGCCGGCAGCTCGGGCGTCTCCACCGTGGGATCGAGCGGGAGCGCCAGCTGCCGCTGCTCACCGCCGGATCCCGGCACCGACGCGGAACGAGGCGCGAGCCCCGCCTCCCAGAGCAGCGGCCGCGCCTCCTCGCCGAACGCCGCGCACGCACCGGACTCGATCAGCGCCTGCAGCCCTTCCCGCGTCAGCGGCGACCGCTGCGCGAGGTCCCGGACGTCGAGGAACGGCCCGCCCCGCTCCCGCTCCTCGACGAGCGCCTTCGCGTCGTCCTCCCCCACCGAGCTCACGTACTCGATCCCCATCCGCACGGCGCCGTCCTGGACGACGCACTTCGCTGCGCTGAGGTTCACATCGGGCGGCAGTACCTCCACCCCGCGCCGCTGGGCGTCCCGCACCAGCGTCGCCGGCGGGTAGAAGCCCATCGGCTGCGCGTTCAGCAGCGCGCAGAGGAACTCGGCCGGGTAGTGGCACCGCAGCCACTGCGACTGGTACGCGAGGAGCCCGAACGCCGCCGCGTGCGACTTCGGGAACCCGAAGCCGGAGAACGCGACGAGCTTGTCGTAGATCGAGTCCGCGAGCGCCGCCTCCACCCCGCGCCCGACCGCACCCTCGATGAACCGCCGCCGGTACGCCTCCAGCGCCGCCTCGCTCCGCTTTCGGCTCATCGCGCGCCGCAGCCCCTCCGCCTCGCCGACGGTGAAACCGGCGAGCGCCATCGCCACCTCCAGCACCTGGTCCTGGAAGACGACGACGCCGAGCGTGTCCCGCAGCGGCTCGTCCAGCAGCGGATGGTCGGCCGGCGCGACGTACGAGGGGTCCTCGCGCAGCTTCTGGCGCCGCTCCACGTACGGGTGGACGGCCTTGCCCTGGATCGGTCCGGGCCGCACGAGCGCGACCTGCACCATGATGTCCTCGACCGTCTCCGGCCGGGTGCGGAGGATCGTCTGCATCTGCGCCCGCGACTCGATCTGGAACGCGCCGACCGTGTCCGCGTCCTGGATCTGCGCGAACGTGTCTGGGTCGTCGAGCGGGATCCGCGAGAGGTCGATCGGCTCGCCGCGCAGCCGGGCGATCTGCTCGACGCACTCCTCGACCGCCGAGAGCATCCCGAGCCCGAGCAGGTCGATCTTCAGGAAGCCGGCATCGTCGCACGAGTCCTTGTCCCACTGGACGAGCTGCCGTCCGGCCATGGCCGCCGGCTGGACGGGCACGAGCTCGACCAGCGGCCGCGTCGAGATCACCATCCCGCCCGGGTGCTGAGAGATGTGGCGGGGGAGCCCGGCGATCTCGTGCGTCAGCTCCGAGAAGGCGCGCCAGCGCGGCGAGTCCGCGCGGTCCTCGAACCCTGGAACGAGCCGGAGCTCCTCGGCGACCCGCTTCGCGTTCCAGCCGTCGGAGACCCGTGCGAGCCGCTCGAGCTCCCCGAACGGAAGGCCGAGCGCCTTGCCGATGTCCCGGATCGCCCCGCGCGAGCGGTACGTCGAGAAGCTCGCGACGAGTGCGGCGTGCTCCCGCCCGTACTTCTCGGTGACGGCGACGATCAGCTTCTCGCGGATGTCGCGCGGGAAGTCGAGGTCGATGTCCGGCACGCCGGTCAGCTCACGGTTGATGAAGCGCCCGAGCGAGAGGCCCGCCTCGACCGGATCCACATGCGAGAGCCCGGTCAGGTAGCAGACGATCGAGCCGACGGACGAGCCGCGCCCTCGGCCCGGCGGCAGCGAGCCGCGCGGCGACCCCCACCCGCGGACCTCGAGGGCGACCTCGCGCGCCAGCTCGAGCACCTCGTGGTGCAGGAGGAAGAACCCGGCGAGGCCGATCTCGTCGATCAGCGCCAGCTCCTCCTCAAGGCGGACGCGCGCGTTCCGCTTGTGGCCGTTCGCGTCGGAGTACCGCTCCTCGAACGCACGGCTGCAGATGCTCGTCAGTTGCGCGATAGCAGGCTCGGCCCGGTCGGAGAAGTCGGGGTACCGGTACCCGAGCTCCTGGGTGAGGTCGAACTCGCAGCGCTCGGCGATCCGCGCCGTCCGCTCGACGGCGTCCCGGTCGAGCGGGAAGCGCTCCGCGACCTCGTCCGGCGCCCGCAGGACTGCCTCGTGGTTCCCTCGCCGCTCGGGCTCCGAGCCCTCCAGCGACGTCCGGTGCCGGATCGCCACGAGCGCGTCCTGCAGACGTGTCCGCGACGGCGCGTGCGCATGGACGTCGCCCGTCACGACCGTCTCGACTCCGAGCGTCTCGGCGAGATCGCGGAGCCGCGCGTTTCGCCGCATGTCACCGCGCTCGAATGGCCGCTGCAGCTCGACGAAGAACCGGTCGCGCCCGAACGCACGTGCGAGGCGCGCCGCGGCGTTCGGGTCGCGGACGGCGAGCCCGAACCGCGCGCAGCCGGACAGGCAGACGAGCCCGTCGTTCAGCTCCTCCAGGAGCGCCTGGTCGAGCGCGGGATCGAGCGCCGGCTCGCCCTCCTTCGGCCGGGTCCCGGCGTGCGCAGCCGTCAGCAGCCGGCACAGGTTCGCGTAGCCGCGCGGGCTCTCCACGAGCAGCGTCACGTGCGAGCCGCCCGCGAGCGTCACCTCCGCCCCGGTAATCGGCCGGACTCCGAACGCCTTCGCGGCATGCGCGAACTCGAGCGACCCGTAGACGCCCTCGTGGTCGGTCAGCGCGAGCGCGTCGTAGCCCAGCTCGGCGGCGCGAACCGCCAGCTCCTCGGGCAGCGAGGCGCCGTCGAGGAACGAGTAGGCGGAGTGCGCGTGGAGCTCGACGTATCGCACGAACGTATGTTCGATACCCGGTTCCTCCGTGTCAAACCACTACGCTCCGCCCCCATGGCCTCGGCGGTCGTCCTACGGCCCGGCGAAGGCGAGCGTCTGAACGAGCGCATCGTCGTCAAGCTCGACACGCCGCAGATCTCGGTGAACGAGGTCGACGTCGGCCCCGACTTCGAGGGGCCGGGGCCGCACTTCCACGAGCAGCACGTCGACGCGTTCTACGTCGTCGAGGGTGCGCTCCAGTTCATCAATGGCGACGAGACGGTTCGCGCGGAGGCCGGGACGGCGGTGGCCGTTCCTCCCGGCATCGTCCACGGCTTCACCAATGCCGGCCCGGGCCGGGCGCGGTACCTGAACATCCACGCGCCCGACTCGCAGTTCATCGAGTATCTGCGCGGGGCCGTAAGGGGCCGGCCGTCTCCATGGGACAGCATTGACGTCGAGCAGGCCTACGGCCCGGCGGACGCGCACATCGAGGGCGCGGGCGAGGGTGAGCGGCTCTCGCGGCGCGAGGGTCTCGCGAACACGATCAAGGCGGAAACGACGCAGCTCTCGATGTTCCTCATGGAGTTCGACGAGCGCTGGGAGGGCGTCGACCCCCACCACCACGACGACCACATCGACTCGTTCTACGTCCTGGACGGAGAGGTCGACTTCCTGGCCGGCGAGGAAACGGTGCGCGTCGGCCCGGGCTCGTACTTCGCGGCGCCGATCGGGGTGACGCACGGGTTCCGTCCGGCCGGTTCCGTCCGGCTGCTCAACCTGCACGCGCCGGACGCCGGCTTCGCCGGCCGCGCGCGAAGCCGAGCGAGCTAGTCGGAACCCACGATCTCGCCCATGTAGGGCGGGAGCTCGAGCGCCCGCTCGAACGCAGCCCGGTCGTGAACCGGCTCCCCGTGGGAGACGATCACGTGCTCGAACGGGAGGTCGAGGAGCTCCCTGAACGCCGGCAGGACCCGCTTCTCGTGCCAGGGCGTGCCCCAGATGACGAGCTCGCCGTTCCGCTCCGTCATCCCGTCGGCGAAGACGATGGCGCGCTGCTCCGGAAGCCACATCGGCGTCTCGTTGCGTCCGCGGCCGTCGTACAGCGCGGTCAGGCCTCCGGGCAGGACGCTGCCCTCGCCGATCCAGTCGAGCTCCGTCTCCGGCGCATCGCCTGCGAAGAAGACGTCCGGGCCGTAGGCGTGGACGCCGTACCGCTCGACGAAGAGGTCGACCGAGCGGACGTGGTCGGGCTTGAGGACCACGGCGACGCTCGGGGGACGCGCGTCGAGCCGTGCCCAGACCTGCGTAGCGTCCTCCGGCGGCGCAAGCGCGTCGAGCACGGCCACCTCTCCGCCGGACTCGACGACAGTCGACGTAACCGGCGGGGACCACTTGACCTCCGGCGACCACGCCGGATGCTCCATGCGCCAGATCCAGAGGCCCGGCGCGACGTCGCGGATCTCGACCGCCACGGGCCTAGCGGCCGTGTGCGTGGCCGCCGGCGAGATCGATGGCGATGCAGAAGAGCAGCGCGCCCGCCCAGAAGTTGACCGGGTCGAATGTCAAAGGCTCGGAGTCGCCGACGAGGTCCCAGATCAGCCAGACGAAGAACCAGAGCAGCGTCATGGCGGGATCTAAGCACCCCGCTGGCTGAACCAGCGCCCGTACTCGTCGTCGTGGAAGACGACGACGTTCTGGCCGCTCTCGAGGACGACGTCGAAGTACCGGCGGTTGATCGGCTGCTCGGTCCACCAGCGGTCAAGCACGCGCCACTCCTCACGGATCAGCTCGACCCCGAGGCGGTTGACGAGACGCGGCGCCCCGTCTGCTCGTGGCTCGACGAGGGCGGGCCGCGGCTCATTGAGAGCCTTCAGCCTGGTGGCCTTCGCCGTCAGGGTGCGATGGCCGGCGCGAGGCAAGGACGCAGGGAGCGTCCGTATCGAGCAGATACGGACGCGACTGAGGACGCGGCATCGCGCCGGACAGCGCGGCCTGCCGGCACAAGCGCCACTGGTCTGGAGGCTCTCCGAGCCGTCCTAGTCGTCCCGCGGGACGAACAGCGCCCGTGCTTCCGGAATCCGCGACCAAGGTGCAACTTCGACGACGCTGGCGACAGCGCCACCTCCGGTACTGGCCTTCACCTGACGGAGCCCTTCCTTCAGCCGGGTCTGGAGCTCCATGCCCTCCGGCTTGACGAGCTCGAGCTGCCGGCCGGTCTCCTCGGTCAGCTCGACGAGCTCAAGGCGGAGCGCACGGACCGGCGCCGGCAGGTCCTGGAGCTTCGGGCCGAGCGCGATTCGGATCCGGTCGTGATCACCGGCGGGATCGCGGAAGGTCAGCGTCCGGCGCCACGAGGCTCCGCCGACGAGTCGTGCCGAAAGTGCGACTTTTCGGACGAATCTGTCCGCGCGCTCGGGCCGGGCAATGGCCTTCTCGGCCAGGGTTGCGAGCGCACGACGGAGCGTGAGCTCGTTTCCGACCGCCTCGGGGAACTCGAGCTCCTCCAAGACTTCGGCGGGCGGGCGGCGGCCGCGGATGCGACCCCGCTTCCCTCCTCTCGCCTGGCCCCAGGCGCTCCGGCCGTCCGGTCCCAGTCGTTCGGCAACGGCAGCGCCCGGGAGCCCGGCAAGCTGGCCGACACGCTTCACGCCCAGCGCTTCCAGCTCCTCGCGGCGTCGCTCGTCTAGCCCGAGCAGGCGGAGTGGAAGCGGGGCGAGGAAGTCCTGCGTCTGCTCGTCGGAGACGACGAGCACCTGGCCTGGGCGCGCGACGTTGGCTGCCGCGAGAGCGGCGAAGCGGCGGGCGGCCGCACCAACGCGCGCGTCCCAGTGTGAGCCGACCGCGGCGAGGGCGCGCTTCAGCGCCGGCTCAAGGCCGCCGTAGAGGCGTTCCACCCCGCGCGTGTCGAAATACGCCGTGCCGAGCTGAGCGGACTCGACGGCGAAACCGTTGTCCTCGAGCCGGCGGATGATCTCCTCCCAGTCGCGCTCGGCCGAGGCGGGATCCGGGTCGACGAGGACGAGCTTCGGGCAGGTCGCGAGCGCCTCCCCCATGCGCATCCCCGGCCGGACGCCGGCCTCGTGCGCCACAGCGGTGACGGGCCCGACGAGCGGCTCGGCGCCGTCTGGCGGCGCGAGCGCGGCGGGTTCGAGCGCGAGGCTAGGCCGCTTGCGGAGCGCGGCGCGGAGCTCGAATCCGGGGATGGCGAGGCAGGCGATCATAACCGAACACGTGTTCTATCACGAACGTGTGTTCGGTGTCAAATTCGGCCGAATTTCCTTCACTAGGACACGATCTCGGCCGCGCCGTCCACCATCCGCGAGAAGCGCGGGATGACGTCGATCGTGTCCTCCTGCGCGCAGAAGCGGATGTCCTCCTCGAGCCCCGGCGGGCCGTAAGTCCGCGCCATGATCGCGTCCCACGCCGTCGCGAAGCGGCCGGCGAGCAGCGCGCACGCCTTCGCGGAGTCCGTGACCTCGGCGTCGAGCAGCTGGACGATCCGGCCGGCGCAGTACGCGTCGTCCAGCGCGAACCGGCCCTTGAACCCCGCGCACACGATCACGCAGTCGTCCTCCACCGCCCGCCCCACCGCCGACAGGTTCAACAGCGACCCGAGGAACACCCGCTCGCACGCCGCTGCCGCGTTCAGCACGGCGCGCGTGCCGTTCGTCGTCGAGTAGATCAGCACCTCGCCGCGCGGCTCGAGCACCTCCCGAGGCGAAGCGCCGAGGTCGAACCCCTCGATCCGCACGGCTTCCCGCTCGCCGCCGAGCAGCCCCTCCCCCAGCTTCGCCTGCAGCAACCGCGCGTCTTCGACCTCGCGGCAGCAGTAGACGCGCTCGTAGCCGCTCGCCAGCGCCTGCGCGATGGTCGACGTCGCGCGCATGACGTCGACGACGACGGCGACCGGCGCCTCGAGCACCTCGTCCGGTGTGAACGCGACATCGACTCGCACGGCCGCACTACGCTACAGCGGCCCAGTGAGCGCCTCCGAGGTCATGTACTGCTACCGGCATCCGAACCGGGAGACGCGGATCTCCTGCTCCGAATGCGGGCGGCCGATCTGCGAGGACTGCATGACCTACGCGCCGGTCGGAATCCGCTGCCCTGACCATTCGGGACAGCGCCAGGGCCCGGCGCGCGTCTCGCAGGGGATGCGCCGCGCGAGCTACGAGGGCACCGGCGCCGTGGTCACGAAGTCGCTGATCGCGATCAACGTCGGCGTGTACCTCCTCGAGCTCGCCGCCGGTGGCCAGATCAACGGCACCGGCAACGAGATCTACCGCGAGGGCGTGCTCTACGGGCCGGCCGTCGCGAACGGCGACTGGTGGCGGCTCTTCTCGGCGATGTTTCTCCACTACGGGCCGATCCACCTCGGGCTGAACATGCTCGCGCTGTGGTGGTTCGGCGCCGCCGTCGAGCAGGCGCTTGGCCGGGGCCGATACCTGCTGCTCTATGTCGTCTCGGGCCTGGCCGGGTCCGCCGGCGCCCTGCTTTTCGCACCCGAGAGCCTGACCGTGGGCGCCTCCGGCGCGATCTTCGGGATCCTCGGAGCGGCGTTCGTCCTCGAGCGCCAGAACGTCTACGTGCTCGGCGGCGGGGCGCTCTCGATCATCGTCCTGAACCTCGCGTTCACCTTCTTCATCCCGGGGATCTCGATCGGCGGCCACATCGGCGGGCTGATCGGCGGCGCGATCGGTGTTCTTTCGCTCTCCCGGTTCGGGCGAGGGCACGCCGTGTATGGACGGCCCGGGATCCTCGGAGTCGGCGGGCTGATCGCGATCGGCGTCGTCAGCGTGCTGGTCTCCTACTGGAGCGTCCAGGAGTACGTGGTCTAGACGCGACGGAACCGATGGACGCCTGGCCATCGGCTCCGTCACGATCGCTCAGCTATCCAGTGACGCACGGGCGCGGTAGGCAGCCGGGCTCGAAGCCAGCTTGCTCAGAGCCATGCGCAGGCGCCGTCTGTAGCGCCGACGTGGGCTCTGCGCCGGCCGGCGCGCGTCGCGCGCCAACTGCTCGACCCGCTCACTGCTGAACAGGCGGCGAGTTTCCAGGTCGTAGCTCGACATGTCTCCTCCTTTCCGATGTGTCGACGGGGCGGGTATGTGGCACCCAGCTGGTGCCTTCGGCGGTGACCGCCATGGGTCTCCTTTCGTCGTCTGTGCGGAGGGCGGGAGCTCTTCGGCTCCGCGATCGGTGGCCCGAGCGCGGAGTAGGCGTATGAAGGTGCTCCGGCCCGCCGCGGGACGGCCTCTACCGTCTGCGGCTTGAAGCCCGGGCTACCGGGCGTTCGCGACCGCGGAGAGGCGAGGCCCGTACGGGATGAGCGTGAAGTGCGTCATGCCCTGCCTCCTTCCGGCGGCCGCCGGGCCTCTGAACGGCCCGACGTGTAAGCAGTCCATGGTGGACCTACCGGTCCGAGGTGTCAACCCTTCGACGAAGGGAGCTCGACGACGAACGTCGCTCCCTCGCCCGGCTCCGACGCCACGTCGAGGCGGCCGCCCATCCGCCGAGCGAGCTCGCGCGAGATGTAGAGACCGAGGCCGGTTCCACCCGCCGTGCGGGTCAGCTGCGGGCCGGCGCGGTAGAACTTCTCGAAGATCCGGTCCCGGTCGATCGCGTCGATGCCCGGGCCGGCGTCGCTGACCGCGATCCGAACGGCGCCGTTGCCGCGCTCGGCGGAGACCCGAACGGGGCTCTCGCCGTACTTGGCGGCGTTGTCGATGAGGTTCACGAGCACCTGCTGGATCCGATCGGCGTCCCCTGACGCAGTCCCGACGTCCTCGGGGACCTCGACCTCGATGGCGGTGTCGTCGGGAACCTGCGAGCGCATCGCAGCCACCGTCGAGCGAACGACCTCGACGACGTCGACCGGCTCGTGCTCGATCGGAAGGTCTCCGCGATCGAGCCGGGTCGTGAGCAGCACCTCCTCCGTGATCTCGCTGAGACGGGCGGCCTGCGTCACGATCATTTCCAGCAGCCCCTCCCGCTGCTCGGTCGTGAGGTCCGATTCCCGCCGCAGGAGAGTCTGCGCGGCGCCGTAGACGGCGGTCATGGGCGTTCGGAGCTCGTGCGAGACCGTGGCGACGAAGTCGGCCTTCTCCTCCTCCAGCCGCGCCTCGTTCGTGACATCGCGGAACGCCCAGATGACGCCGTAGCTGGTCTGAACCGCAACGAACGAGAGCCAGAGGTCGCGCCGGCCGAACTCGATGGGAAGCGTCACGGCCCTCGCCATGGCTCCCTCGTCGGCGACCGGGATGCGAGCGGCGAGCGCGTCCCACGCGGGCACGACCTCGGCGAGCCTCCGGCCGACCACGTCTTTGGATCCCAGCCCGGTGACGAGCGCAGCCGCGCGGTTCCAGAGACGGACGACTCCGCCTGCGTCGAGGAGGAAGATGCCGTCGCCCACGGCGTCGAGGACGTGAACCGCCTGTTCGCGTTCGCGCGCGACGGCAAGGGCCGCGGCCTCTGCGGCCTCGAGCCGCCGCCGCTCCTGCTGGAGCCGTGCGTTCCGCACTGCAGCGCCCATCTGCACGACCAGGCCGTCGAAGAGCTGCAGGTCGTCCTCGGAGTAGGTGCCGCTGTCGGTCATCAGCTGCACGACGCCGACGACCCGACCCTCGTCCTTGACGGGAACCATCATCGCCGCAGTCGTCTTCGCCGGTCCGGATTCGGGAATCGGCTCGAGGTTCCCCTCCGCGTCGACGTTGTAGTAGACGCCGTCGACGTTCTCGACCCGCTGCGGGACGTCGTTGAACATCTCCGGCTCGCCGCTGACGATGACGCGGCTCTGCATGCCGCCTCCCTCACGGTTCAGCGGGAGCGGCGGCAGCGACGTCGGATCGATCGCGGCGCCGTCGGTCCAGGCGTACTCGCACCGGATCAGATCGTCCCGGTCGTCGTAGGACGAGACGATGACGCCGTCGTGCTGGATCACGTCCGCGACGAGCTCGTGGAACCGCTCGTAGACGCGTTCCGGCTCGATGCTCTCTCCGAGCCGCCGAGCGGCGTGGAGCAGGAGCTCGGCGACCTCCGCCTTTCGCTGCAGCTCGCGATTGTCCATCGTTCGGACAGTAGTTCAGAGCTGTCGTCGCCGCTCGCGGGCGTTTCGTAGGAGAATCGGCGGCGTGTGGAACTGGGAGAGCTGGGCCGCCGGCACGGGCGTCGCGTTCGTCGTCTCGTCCGCGATCGCCTTCCTGATCGTCCCCGACCCGCCGACTGCGGACGAAAGCAGCGACTTCGTCCTCAACTTCGTCGCGGCGAACGAGTCCGACCTGCTCTGGCAGGCGTTCTTCTTCGGGCTCGCCGGCATCTTCCTGCTCTGGTTCGGCGGGGTGCTGGCTGTCGCGCTGCGGCGCGCCGAAGGTGACCGCCACGATCGCGTGCCGCCGATCGTCGCGGCCGCCGCGGCGACTTCGGTTGCGCTGTTCCTGCTCGGCGTCACCTGCATCGGCGCGCTCGCGGCCGGCGTCGAGCAGATCGACCAGGGCGTGGCGTACGGCCTCTACCAGCTCGGGAGCTTCGCGTTCGTGATGACGGATTTCCCGGCGGCGACGTTCGTCTTCGCGGCCTCGCTGGGGATCGCTCGGACGTCCCTGCTTCCCGTGTCGGTCGGCTATGTCGGCGGAATCGTCGGCCTGCTGCTGGTCGTGAACGCCGGTGGGCGGCTGCTCGCGGACAGCGCAGATTTCGCCCCCGGCGGAACCGTGAACACGATCGTCTTCGCGGTCTTCCTCTTCTGGATCTTCGTGGCGAGCGTCTTCCTCGTGCAGCGCGCGCCGTTGCGGCGGCGGTACCCGGAGGGCTAGCCGCCGACGCTGACGGCCTCGACGCCCGACTCCTTCAGCGCCGCCTGGGCCGCCGCGAGCCGGGCGAGCGGGACGCGGTACGGCGAGCAGGAGACGTAGTCGAGACCGAGCGTGTGGCAGAAGGCGACCGACAGCGGCTCGCCGCCGTGCTCGCCGCAGATTCCGAGCTTGATGTCCGGCTTGGTCGAGCGCCCTCGCTCCACGGCGATCGCCATGAGGTCCCCCACCCCGCTCTGGTCGAGCGTCTCGAACGGATTCCGCTCGAGGACGCCGTCCTGGAGGTAGTGGGTCAGGAACTTGCCCTCCGCGTCGTCCCGTGAGAAACCGAGCGCCGTCTGGGTCAGGTCGTTCGTCCCGAAGGAGAAGAAGTCGGCCTGCTCGGCGATCTCGTCGGCCCGGATGCAGGCCCGCGGGAGCTCGATCATCGTCCCGACCAGGTACTCGACCTCCCCCTCCTCGCCGGCCGTCTCGATCGTCAGCTCCCGCAGCCGCCGCAGCTCCTCCTCGAAGCCGACGAGCGGGTGCATGATCTCGACGAGCGGCGGGTCGCCGGTACGGTCGCGGGCGGCGATCGCGGGGCGGGGGAATGCCC
>Ga0081538_10000287_pt1 | contig 57864 bp, 61 predicted proteins | sample TabmetS5T2R1_FD_71022 | JGI IMG/M metagenome (GOLD analysis project Ga0081538, IMG submission 71022) | Tabebuia heterophylla rhizosphere microbial communities from the University of Puerto Rico - S5T2R1 | ecosystem: Host-associated > Plants > Roots > Rhizosphere ...
GTCGTCCCGCGTCGCGAGTCGAACACGAAGGACGACGCGAGCACGGTGCCGGCGGCGACCGCAACGTCGGTGGTACGCGAATCGATCGTGCGCGCCCGCCAGCGGCGGGTGTCGACGAGCGTCAGGCCAGCGGGGGTGGTTCGCTCGCGCCCGCCCGAGTGGTCGGTGTCCGAGCCCGTCACGGCCAGCGTCCCGCGGCCCAGCCAGAGCGCGTGACGCGTCGGGCCCGCCGCGGCGTCGGCGGCCCGCGCCATCGGCTGAAGGGGGTGCCAGCGAACCGCAAAGGTCGCCAGGTCGACCTCGGCCAGCGGGGCCTCGGCCTGGACGACGAACGCGCGACCGCTCGAGCGGTCGACCGCCAACCCGGGGTCCCAGCTGTGGCTGACCCTGCCCCTCGACTCGGTCCCTGAGCGGATCTCGGGCAGGGCCGCCGAATGGATGGTCCCACGGGCGCGCACCTTGACGAGCCGTGAGGGCCCAATCGAGCGGCCGCGCGGACCGAGCACGAGCAGCACGCCGCGGCGCAGGCGCTCACCCGCCTGGAGCGACCCACCGAGCCTTCGCTCCCAGACGACCCGGCGGCGGCGGACGTCGACGCCGGCGACGATCGTGTCGCCCGCGCCGCAGCAGCCGGGGGTCACGACGACGGCGATCACTCGCCTCGGTCCCGCCCAGGCCGTGGCGATCGCCGAACCACGGCGCGCGACTCGGACGTCGCCGAGGGCACGCATGCGGCGCAGGTCGATCAGGCGAAGCTCGGCGCCGCGCGGCGCCGACCCCAGCGCGAGACGCGAGCGGTCCGGAGCGAAGCTCCAGCCCAACGGCTCGCCGGCAAGCCGCACGCGCCGCCCGGCAAGCGGACGCAGGCTGTCGGGGTCGATGCGGGCGAGACGGAGCGAGCCCTCCCACGTGGCTCCGTACAGCGGGCGGCGGGCCGCGTCCTCTGCCGCCAGCGCCGCGGCCATCACGCCGATAGCGACCGGGACTGCGGCGGCCAGCATCCATGACTTCATATTCGCTCCTACGCGGACCGGTCGGCGGGAGGTCCGTCCGGCACGGCGCCGGGTCGAACCTCAGGTCAGGCGTGCCTCAGTCGGTCTCGGCCCTGAAGGCCACCGCGCGCCCGTCGCGGACGGTCCAGACGCCTTTCGCCGTGAGCTCGGTCTCTGCACCGCTCCCCTTGCCGCGTCCGCTCTCCGAGAACCGCACCTCGACTCGGTGGTCGCCGAGATCGCGAATCTCCTCCAGCTCGATGCGGTAGTCATGGAACGTGCCGGCGTACGTGCGGATCAACAGCGCTACCTCGTCGCGGCCGCGCAGTTCCGCTCCATCGGGATGAGGGGTGGACCACTCGATGTCGGGATCGAAGAGCTCGAGCGCGGGATCGCCTTGCTCCCAGCGCTCATAGATGGCCCTCACGACGTCGACGTCCTCTCGGGACACCACCGTCACCCCGCCGCGACCAGCCGCTCGCCGTGCTCGGCCGCGACGTCGAGCAGCAGCTCGAGATGCTCGGCCTCCGTGCGGAAGTTCACGATGCACGCCCGCAGGCAGAAGCGGCCGTTCAGCACCGCGTTCGAGCAGTAGACGCGGCCGTCGTGCATCACCGCGCTCAGCACGCGCTCGTTCAGGCGGTCGAGCTCCTCGTCCCGGCCCCGCAGCGCGGCCGGCGCGTAGCGGAAGCAGCAGATCGAGAGCGACGGCGGCGTCATCAGCTCGAAGTCGGGATGCTCCTCCACGAGCTCGCCGAGATAGCGGGCGAGAGCCGCGTCGTGGGCGATCCGCCGCCCGTACGCCGCGCGCCCGTGGGCCAGCAGCGACAGCCAGATCTTGAGCGCCGCGAAGCCACGGCTGAAGTCGGGCCCGTGCATGGCGAGGTCCACCCCCTGCCGCAGCTCGTCGTCGAGCCAGATGTACGTGGCGTCGGTGGCGAACGAGCTCGGCGCATGGTGGGCGTCGCGTACGAGCACGCAACCGCCGAGGAGCGGCGTGTAGAGCCACTTGTGGGCGTCGACCGCGATCGTGTCGGCCCGCCCGATCCCGTCGAGCACCGGCCGTAGCTCGTCCGAGAGGGCGGCCGCGCCGCCGTAGCAGGCGTCGGCGTGCATGTGGACGCCGTGGCGCTCGCACAGCTCCGCGATGGCTGGAAGCGGGTCGATCGCGCCCGTGGCGGTGGTCCCCGCCGTCGCGATCACCGCCGCCGGCACCACGCCGTCGGCCAGGTCGGCGGCAATGGCCTCGGCGAGGGCGTCGGGCCGCATTCGCAGCCCGTCGTCCACCTCGATCAGCCGCACCGCCTGCGATCCGAGGCCGAGCAGATCGGCCGCCCGTTGCTGGACCACGTGCGACTCCGTCGAGGCGTAGAAGGCGAGCGGCGGGCCGTCCCGGACGCCGGCTTCGCGCGCGTCCTCGCGGGCCCGGTCGCGGGCGATTTTCAGCGCCACGAGGTTCGCCAGCGCGCCTCCGGCGACCACATGGCCGCCGGCGCCCTCGGGGAGGCCGAGGCGCCCGGCGAGCCACCGCATCAGGTGCTCCTCGATCGTGGTCGCGCCGGGCGAGAGGCGGAACCCGCCGCCGTTCTGGTTGAGGGCCGCGGCCAGCAGATCGGCCGCGGCCCCGGGCACGGTGCCGGCCCCCGAGATGTAGGCCAGGAAACCGGGGTGCCCCGGGTACATCGACCCCTCCAGCACCAGCTCCCGCAAGTGGCGGAGGAGCTCGCCGCGCTCGAGCGGCTCCTCGGGCACCTCGAGCGCGAGCCGGTCGCGGAGCTCGTCGGCCTCGAGCTCGCGGCTCACCGGCAGCTCGGGGAGCCGCGCCAGCAGCTCGATCCACAGCTCCACCGTGTCCTCGCCGAGCTCGCGGGCGCGATCGGGACTCCAGTCGAGGTCGCGGACGGGCTCGGGGCGCGACGGCACGGGGCCGAACCCTAGTGTCGGCCGCGCACTTAGGCCGGGACCTCGTCCGGCACCGGGTCGCGCTCCGGCGGCAGCTCCCCCCCGCGCTCGGTGCCGGCGATCAGCTCGTCCGGCATCTTGTCCTTCGGGACGAAGCCGGACTTCATGCCGAAGTACACCGCCTGCGGGTGGTGCGCGACGATCGCCACCGTCGACTGCTCCGGCATCACCGCGTAGCCGTCCGAGAGCGTCATGCCGAGCTCCTCGAGCCCGAGCAGCCGCCACACCTTCTCGTGCTCCGACTGGTCCGGGCAGGCGGGATAGCCCCAGGAGTAGCGCCGTCCCTGGTCCAGGTCGATGCCGAGCTGGCGCCGGATCTCCGAGTGGAGCCATTCGGCGAGCCCCTCCGCGGCCTGCACCCCCAGCCCGTGGGTGAAGAGCTGCTCCGCGAACTCGCCCTCCTTCTCCAGCCGCTGGATCAGCTCGGTGACCTCGGGGCCGACCGTCACGCCCTGGAGCGCCACCACGTCGCGCGCACCCGAGTCGATCGGACGGAAGAAGTCGGTCAGGCAGATCCGGTCATGCTTCGGCTGGCGCGGGAAGACGAGCCGCTCCAGCTCGCGCTCCGGCTCGTCGGGGTCGAAGACGACGAGCTCGTTGCCGTCCGCCGCGGCGGGGAAGTACCCGAGCCGCGCCCGCGGCTGCAGGTAGTCCTGCTCGCGCCACATGCGCTCGAGGCGGGGCTGGAAGTCGTCCTGGACGAGCCGCTCCCACTCCTCGCCCTTCACCCCGCGGCCGCCCCAGTGCAGCTTGAACAGGACGTGCCGGTCGAGGTAGGGGAAGACCTCGTCGAGGTCGACGTCCGCGTCGCGCACACCCCAGAAGGGAGGCTCCGGCACGGTCACGTCCGTGCGCACCGCGGACCGCACCGAGGCGTCGGTGACGGGCGGGCCGTCATCCGGACGCTCACCCTGCTCGCGCAGCTTGCGCGCCGCGTCGCGGGTGCGCGCCAGCAGCCCGTTGCGCGCCTCGTCGTCGATGAGCGCGTCCATCGTGTCGAGCCCCTGGAAGGCGTCCTTGCAGTAGAAGACGCCCGGCTCGTAGACCTCGTCCGACTCCTTGCCTCTCGGGTAGAGGATGCGGCGCCCGAAGTCGCGGTTGATCGCGGCCCCGCCCACGAGCACGGGAAACTCGAGGCCTCGGTCGTGCAGCTCCTGGACGCAGATCGGCATCTGCTTCGAGGTCGAGACGAGCAGGGCGGACAGCCCGATGGCGTCGGCGTCGTTCTCGATTGCCGCATTGATGATCGTGTCGACCGGGACCTGCTTGCCCAGGTCGATCACCGTGTAGCCGTTGTTCGTGAGGATCGTGTTGACGAGCGACTTGCCGATGTCGTGTACGTCGCCGAACACGGTGGCGATCACCACCTTGCCCTTCGTGTGGCCCTCGATCTTCTCCAGATAGTCCTCGAGCCGCGCGACGGCGCGCTTCATCACCTCGGCCGACTGGAGCACGAACGGGAGGATCAGCTCCCCGGCGCCGAACTTGTCCCCCACCTCCTTCATCGCCGGAAGCAGCACCGTGTTCAGCGTCGGGACCGCGCCGATCTTCTCGACCGAGCGGTCGATCCAGTCCTCGACGCCCTCCTTCTTCCGGCGCAGGATGTGGAAGTGGAGGGCCTCCTCCGGCTCCATGCCCTCCGTCGGGTCGCCGGCGGCCTCCTCCTCTGACTCGCCCTTCTGCTCGAAGTGGGCGATGAAGCGCTCGAGCGCGTCCTCGCGCCGGTTGAAGACGAGGTCGTCGGTGAGCTCGCGTTCCTCCTCGGGGATCTCCGGATAGGGCGTGATGTGGTTGGGGTTGACCATGGCCAGGTCGAGCCCCGCCTCCACGCAGTGGTGGAGGAAGACCGAGTTCAGCACGGCCCGCGCCGCGGGCGACACGCCGAACGACACGTTCGACACCCCGAGCGAAGTCTTGACGCCGGGGATCTCCGCCTTGATCCGGCGGATCCCCTCCATCGTCTCGATCGCCGACGGCCGCCACTCTTCGTCGCCCGTGGTGAGGGTGAAGGTGAGCGCGTCGAAGATGAGGGACTCGCGGTCGAGGCCGTGCTCGTCGCAGGTCAGCTCCGTGATGCGCTTCGCGACCTCGAGCTTGCGGTCCGCGGTCTTGGCCATCCCGGCCTCGTCGATCGTGAGGGCGATCAGCGCCGCCCCGTGGCCCTTCGCCAGCGGCGCCACGACGTCGAGCTTGCCGCGCCCGGCCTCGAGATTGACCGAGTTGACGATCGCGCGTCCCGGGATCTGCTCCAGGGCGGCCTGGACCACGTCCGGCTCCGTCGAGTCGACCTGGATCGGCGCGGGCTGGGTGAGCGAGACCCGCTTGACGACCTGGCGCATCTGCTCGTCCTCGTCCTGGCGCTCAGTGAGCGCCACGCATACGTCGAGGACGTGGGCGCCGCCCTGGACCTGGTCCTCGGCCACCTGCACTAGCCCGTCGTAGTCGTCGGCGAGGAGCAGCTCCTTCGCCTTGCGGGAGCCCTGCGAGTTCACGCGCTCGCCGACGAGCGTGGGCCGCGGCTCCTGCACGAGCGGTGTCGCGGCCATCATGCTCGACACGAGGACCGGCGCGCGGTCAGGCCGGGGGCCCGCCTCGCGCCCTCCCACCCGGTCCACGATCGCCCGGACGTGGTCCGGCGTCGTGCCGCAACACCCGCCGACGATTGAGACCCCGTGGCGCTCGACGAACTCCTGCAGGACGTTCGCCAAGGGATCGGGCTGCTCGGGGAAGATCGTCTCGCCGTCCGGTCCCTGGAGCGGAAGGCCGGCGTTCGGGATGCAGTGGACCGGCACGGGGCTGAACTCGCCCAGGAACCGGATGGCGTCGCGCATGTCCTCCGGCCCGGTCGAGCAGTTCAAGCCGATCGCGTCCACGTCGAGGGCGGTGAGCGTGGCGAGCACCGCCTGGATGTCGGTTCCTAGCAGCATCTTGCCGCCCTGCGGCAGGAGCGACACGCTCGTCTGGATCGGCACGCTCCGACCGACGAGCTTGAACGCCTCGCGCGCGCCGAACACCGCGGCCTTGACCTCCAGGATGTCCTGCGCCGTCTCGATGATGATCAGATCGGCGCCGCCCTCGACGAGGCCCTTCGCCTGCTCCGTGAAGACCTCGACGAGCTCCCGGAAGCTGATCCGCCCCAGCGTGGGGTCGTCGCTCGCGGGAAGGTGCCCGGTCGGGCCGATCGAGCCGGCCACGAAGCGGTGGTCTCCCGCGGCGGCGCGCGCGATCTCCGCGGCCCGGCGGTTGATCTCGGGCGTGTGCTCGGCGAGCCCCCACTCCTCGAGCTTCAGCCGGCTCGCCTGGAAGGTGTCCGTCTCGAGCACCTCGGCGCCGGCGTCGAGCATCGACTCGTGCACGCCCTGGATCACGTCCGGGCGGTTCAGGACGAGCGCCTCGTGGCATTTGCCGGGGAGCCCGCCGTAGTCCTCGGACGTCAGCTCGAACTGCTCGAGCGTGGCGCCCATGCCGCCGTCGAAGACGACGACCCGCCTGCGTACGGCGTCGGTGTAGGAGCGATCAGCCAGGAGGCCATCGTACCAACCTTGACACGATTGTGTGAAGGTTTGTGTCGCGCGGCGCCGCTCGTCCGGGCACCTACCCGAACCGATGTCGACTTACTGGTGCCATAGCACCAACAGATCGACATCGGTTGGGCCGGCCGGCGGGGAACGGCCGCGCTGCTAGGCCTCCACCTCCGCCGGATCGCGGCGGCGGCGTAGCTCGACCGGCGTGGCGTGCAGCGCCCGCAGGCGCAGGTCCTTCCATGTCATCCCCTCGCGGACGAGCGCCGGCATCCCCATGGCGAGCGCCGTCGCGATCTCCACCGCCTGCAGGATGATCCCGTAGGCGAGCGCGTCCGTCTTGCCAACCCCGTAGGCCGACAGCACCGCGACGCAGGCCGCCTGGAAGACGCCGAGGTTCGACGGCGTGGCCGGGAGGGCGGCGGTCACGTTGACTGCGAACAGCACGGCCGCGGCCGCGCCCAGGCCGGCGCGGGCGTCCAGGCCGAGCGCCACGAGCAGGACGTAGCAGGCGAGCCACTGGAGTCCCCAGGCGGCCAGCTGGTTGAGCGTGGCCCAGCCGCCCAGCTTCGGCTGGCGGAAGACCTGCAGCCCCGAGCGCACCTGGAGCATCGCGCCGCGCGCCTTGGCGGCGGCCTCCTGGACGCGCTGGAAGCGCGACGGCTTTCCGCGCCGCAGTATCCACGGTGTCGCAACCACGAGCAGCAGCAGGACCACCGGCACGAGCGTCGCCAGCGCGAGCGCGTCCTCGTTCCCCTTGAAGAGGCCGATCGTGGCGAACATCACCGACCCCAGGGCGACGAGGGCGAGGATGTTCAGGAGCGTCTGCGACACGACCGTCCCCAGCACGACCGGGAAGCGGTCGCGCATCCGTCCGAGGCGCCGGGACACGATGAGCGCGCGCGATGGCTCGCCGAGCCGCGCCGGCAGCGTCGCCGACATGAGCACCCCGATCATGGTCCCCCGGGCCGCGTCGCGGCGGCGCACGTGCGTGCCAGGGAGAGCCGCGCGCAGAATCGCGTGCCACGCCTCCGCGCGCAGGAGCATCGACGCGCACATCAGCGCGAAGCCGACGAGCACCCAGACCGGCGTCGCGGCGAGAAGCGCGCGCCCGATCGACTCGATGCCGATCCGCTGCAGGGCGAGGGCGGCGAGGCCCGCGCCGGCCGTGACGCCGGCGGCCACCAGGGCACGGCGCAGACCGCCCTTCGAGCGCCGCGGGCCCGGCGCCGGGCGGGCCGGCTCGAGCGACGGGAGCGTCGTGGCCGGTCCGCGCGGCCGTGGCTCCATCGGCACGAAGCCGGTTCGCTGCGCTGCGCGGGCGAGGCGCCCCTCGGGGCGCGGAAGTGCGAGCGCCTCCTCGTACACGTTCACGATCTCGCCCGCCACGCGCGGCCAGGCGAAGCGCTCGGCCCGCTCGCGGGCGGCGGAGGCCATGCGGTCGCGGCGGTCCGGGTCGAGCGCCAGCGCGTGCAAGGCCTCACCGAGCTCGACGGCGTCGCCCGGCGGGACCAAGAGGCCATCGACGCCGTCGCGCACGACGTCCCGGTAGCCCGCGATGTCGGAGGCGACCACGGGCGTCCCGGACGCGAACGCCTCGGTGAGGACCATGCCAAAGCTCTCGCCGCCGAGGGACGGGGCGCACAGCACGTCGGCCGAGCCGAGCAGGCGCCACTTCTCGTCCTCGCTCACACGGCCGGCAACCTCGACCCCTTCCGGCTCGAGCAGGAGCGGCTCGACCTCCTCCTCCGTGGCGCCGGCCACGGTCAGGCGGGCGTCGACGCCGGCGCCGCGCAGCGCCTCGAACGCGCGAAGCAGCACCGGCAGCCCCTTCCGCTCCTCGGCCCGTCCTACGAAGAGCATCCGCAGCTCGTCGTGCGGCCGATCGGGGTCCGGGCGAGCGGCGGACAGCTCCACCCCGTTTGGCACGACCCGGTAGCGGCCGCCGTAGAAGCGCTGGGCCGTCCAGCGCGCGGCCTCCGAGACGGCGATCCGCGCGCTCAGCTTGGCGTAGAGACGGCGGGCGCCGGCCACGTTCGCGGCGAAGCCGTTCGCGAGCCGGCTCGTCGAGTACGTATGGAAGGTCCCGACCACGGGCGCCCGCGCCGTCTCCGTCGCGAACCAGCCGACCGCGAAGGCGTTCGGCTCGTGCACGTGGACGACGTCGTAGCCCCCGGTCCGGAGCTCGTGGCCGAGCACGCCCGCCATCGTGGGGAAGAACGAGAGGTTCGAGACCGCGCCGTTCATCGGGAACGCAACCGTGCGCCCGAGCGGGATCACGTGCTCGGGCAGCGGGCGCCGCCGGGGCGATACGCCACGGTGCATGACACGTGCCAGGCGGTCGTCGGGGTCACAGGGGGCCAGTAGCCGAACCTCGTGGCCCGCCCTTCGAAGCTCATCGGCCAGAGCCTCGACATGAAGCCCAACGCCGCCCGGGTACGTGTACGAGTAGGGCGACACCAGCGCTACGCGCACGTACCCATCCTAACGGCGAAAATGGTTGGGATGACCGAGCACCGCAATTACGTGAAGTACACGTTCCTCCGCGTCGATCCTGCCTGGCGGCGACGCTCGGCCGACGAGCGGGCCGCGGACAAGCGCGAGTTTGCGGCCGCCTGCAGGGAGTTCGCGGAGGATCACTACCTCCGGGCGTACTCGCTCGTGGGCACCCGCGGCGACTGCGATCTGATGGTGCGGGCGATCGCCGGCACCCTCGACCCGATCCACGAGCTCCACGTGCTGCTCAACCAGAGCGGGCTCATGCGGTTCGCGGAGGTCGCGTACTCCTACCTCGCGATGACGAAGGAGTCGCCCTACTCCGACGAGCCGGACCGGCCGCTCGGGCCGCGGGCGGGCGCCGACTCCAGGTACCTGATCGTGTATCCGATGTGGAAGCGGCGAGACTGGTACAGGCTGCCCGCCGAGGAGCGAATGCGGGTGATGCAGGACCACATCGCCGTCGCCCGCCGCTTCACGGGCATCGAGACGAACACCGCGTATTCGTTCGGCCTAGACGACCAGGAGTTCGTCGTCGCCTTCGACGCCGACGACCCGGCCGAGTTCCTCGACCTGGTCCAGGAGCTACGCGCGACGGAGTCGAGCGCCTACACCGCGTCCGAGACGCCGATCTTCACCTGCATATCGGCCTCGCTCGAGCGGGCCCTCGACGCGCTCGACGGCGAGTCGGTCCGCGTCGCCGCCGGCTAAGGCTAAGAGACGCGTTCGCGGGCGGCGTCGAGCAGCTCCTCGAACGTGCAGAGCTTGACCCGCGGGCGCCCCTGGGGCTCGCCGGCGGTCTTCTCCGCGCGGTCGATGGCCTCCCAACCGGAGTAGGTGACGTGGTCGGGCGCGCGCTCTGAGAGGAGCGCCTCGAGCGTGTCGCGATCCGGGTCCGCCGGGTCGAGGAGCCGTCCGGCGTCGAGGTCCTCGAGCAGCACGTCGACGGTCTCCTGGGCGTCGCGCTTGTTCGTGCCGATGATCCCGGTGGGACCGCGCTTGATCCAGCCCACCGCGTACTCGCCGGCGAGGGGCGTCCCGCCGTCCGCGAGGATCCGCCCGCCCTCGTTCGGAACGGTCGCCCGGCGCTCGTCGAAGGGAAGCCCCTGGAGCGGCGTTCCGCGGTAGCCGATCGAGCGGAAGACGAGGCCGCACCTGAGCTCCTCCTCGGCGTCGGTCGGCCGCGCCCGCAGCGCGCCCAACTCGTCCGGGACCAGCTCGTTGCGGCGGATGCGGATTCCCTCGACCCGGTCCCGGCCCAGGATCTCGACGGGCGAGACGAGGAAGCGGAGCACGATGCGGCGGGGCTTCCCGGTCGGCTCGCGAGCCGCGTAGCCGGAGATGATCTCGACGTTCTTGCGGGTCGTCCCCGACGCCGCCTCGCTCTCGAGGAACGCGCTGCTCAGCGGGTCGAGCTCCGCGTCGCGTGGGTCGACGAACACGTCGGCGTCCGTCATCTCTCCCAGCTCGAGCAGCTCCGGGTTCGTGAAGGCCGCCTGCGCCGGCCCGCGCCGGCCCAGCACGACGATCTCCCTCACGTTCGACCGGGAGAGCACCTCGAGCGCGTGATCGGCCACGTCGGTCGCGGCCAGCTCCTCCGGGGTCAGCGCGAGCATCCGCGCCACGTCGGTCGCGACGTTGCCGTTGCCGACCACGATCGCGCGCTCGTGGTCGAGGTCGAAGTCGAGGTCGCGGTAGTCCGGATGGCCGTTGTACCAGGCGACGAACTCGGTGGCCGCCCAGCTGCCGGGCAGGTCCTCGCCCGGGATGCCCATGCGCCTGTCCGTCTGCGAGCCCACCGCGTAGACGACCGCGTGGTAGCGGCCCAGCAGGTCGTCCCGGCTCACGTCCCTGCCGAGCTCCACGTTGCCGAAGAAGCGGAACTCCGGGTGGGCCGCGGTCTTCTCGTACACCCGGCTAACCGCCTTGATGTTGGGGTGGTCCGGCGCCACGCCGCCGCGCACGAGACCCCACGGCGTAGGCAGCCGGTCGTACATGTCCACCTGCACGCAGAGATCCGGGTGCGACTTGCACTTCAAGAGGTGTCCGGCCGCGTAGAAGCCCGCCGGGCCGGACCCGACGATGGCCACCCGCAGCGGGCGCTCTCGTGTACCGATCGATGCCATGACACGCTCCGGCGCGACGCACGGGGCCGGCCCAAAAAGGCTAGCGACGGCGGCCGCCGGTCCCGCGTAGCTCCCGTCGGCCATGATCCCTTGCGTGGAGCGCATCGCGGTAGTCGACATGGGCTCGAACTCGTGGCGCCTCGTGGTGTTCGGCTACGAGCCGGGGACCCCATGGTGGAGCCTCGTCGACGAGATCCGGGAGGCGGTGAGGGTGGGCGCGGGGGTCGGCGAGGACGGCCTGCTGCGCCCGGAGCGGATCGAGCGTGCGCTCCACACCGCCGCGGTGTTCGACGCCTTCTGCAGGGTATCCGGCATCGATCAGGTGGAGGCCGTCGCCACGAGCGCCATTCGCGACGCCCGAAACGGCCACGAGCTCCTGGACGACATCGGAAGGCGCACCGCGCTCGGCCCGCGCGTCATCAGCGGCAACGAGGAGGCGCGCTACGGCTTCCTGGCCGTGGTCAACTCGACGACGATCGAGCACGGCTTCGGCCTCGAGATGGGCGGCGGCAGCATCCAGACGATTCGGATCGCGGAGCGCGGCCTGGCAGAGGCGGAGTCGCTGCCGCTCGGGTCGGTCAGCGTGAGCGAGGAGTTCCTCCCCGGCGAGAAGGCCCCGGCCAAGGCCATGAAGGCGCTCCGGAAGCGCGTGGCGTCGGATCTCGAGGGGCTCGGGTGGTGGACCGGCGGCGGCCGCCTCGTCGGGATCGGGGGCACCATCCGCAACCTGGCCGCGGCCGCCATGAAGCGGCTGGACGTCCCGGACCTGGACGTACAGGGCTTCACCCTCACGCGCGCCGCGCTCGAGGAGCTGATCGAGCTCCTTGCGGCCCGACCGGCCTCGAAGCGCGGCGGCGTGCCCGGCATCAAGCCCGACCGCGGCGACGTGATCCTCGGCGGCGCGCTCGTGCTGGCGGCGGCGATGGACACCGGCGGCTTCGACGCCCTGGAGGTGACCGAGGCGGGCCTCCGGGAGGGGATCTTCTTCGAGCGCCTCCTGGGTGAGGGGCGGCTGTTCGACGACGTCCGCCGGGCGTCCGTGGAGAACCTCGCCCACCGCTTCAACAGCGACCCGCACCACGTGGGCCACGTGGCCGCGCTCTCGCTCGCGATGTTCGATGGCCTGGCCGCCGCCGGGCTCCAGGACCTCGGAGACGAGGAGCGCGAGCTGCTCTGGGCCGCCTGCCTGCTGCACGACATCGGAACGGCCATCGACTACGACGACCACCATCGCCACTCGCACTACCTGATCCTGAGCGCGGGACTTCCCGGCTTCTCGCCGCGAGAGGTCGTGATGATCGGGCTGATCGCCCGCTACCACCGGAAGGGCGAGCCCGACCCATCGGAGCTCGGCGACCTGGCCGAGACGGGCGACGGCGAGCGCCTCCGCCTTCTCTGCGGCGTGATCCGCCTGGCCGAGCAGCTAGAGCGCAGCCGCGACCGCTCGGTCCGCGCGGTCAGGGTGGCCGCCGCCGACGGCGGCGTGGCGCTCGAGGCCGAGACCGACCCGCGCGCCGATGCCACCGTGGGCATTTGGGCGGCACGCCGCAACGCGGACCTGCTGGCCGAAGCACTGGGGCGGCCGGTGGAGATCGAGGCGCCCGCCTGATGCCGCTCGTCCGCGACGAGACGCGGCGCTGGTGGATCCTCGCGGGCGCCGCCACCGGCCTCTTCATCCTGATGCTCGACTCGACGATGCTGGCGCTCGCGCTGCCCTCGATCCGGCTCGAGCTCGGCGCCTCGACCTCCGGCCTGCAGTGGGTGCAGAACGTCTACCTCCTGACGATGGCCGCGTTCGTCATCACGCTCGGCCGGCTCGGCGACATGCTGGGCCGCAAGCTGGTCTTCCAGCTCGGAATGCTCGCCTTCGTGGCCGGCGCGGTGGTCTCCGCCACGGCTGGCTCCGTCGGCCAGCTGATCGGAGGCCGGATCGTGCAGGGCGTCGGCGCCGCCGCGCTGCTGTCGCTCTCCCTCGCCATCGCCACCGTCGCGTTCCCGCCGGACGAGCGTCCCCGCGCCGTCGGCATCTGGGCCGCGGTCTCGGCCGTGGCGCTCGCGATCGGACCGCTCGTGGGCGGCGTCGCGGTCGAGATCGTCAGCTGGCGCCTCATCTTCTGGCTCGTCGTGCCGTTCGCCGCCGTCGCGCTCGCGATCATGGCGGTGGCGGCGACGGAGTCGCGCGACGAGACCGCCGGGAAGCGGATCGACGTGCCGGGCGTCGTGACGGTGACTCTCGGGCTCACCGGCGTGGTGCTCGCGCTCGTCCAGGGCAAGCAGTGGGGCTGGGGGTCTGTATCCACGCTCGGGGCCCTCGCCGCCGGCCTGGCGCTGCTGGCCTGCTTCTGGGTCGTCGAGCACCGCGCCCGCGAACCGATCATCGACTTCCATCTCTTCCGCAGCCGTCCGTACTTCGGCGCCACCGCCGCCGCGTTCGCGCTCGTCGGGTCGTTCTGGGCGCTGATCTTCTACGTGCCCCAGTACGTCGAGCTGGTCCTCGACCACTCCACCATCGTGAGCGGCGTGCTCGTGTTGCCGGCCACCGCCCCCATGGTCGTGATCTCGCCGTTCGCGGGGGCCCTGAACGCCCGCGTGGGCGCGCGCGCGGTCATGACCGCCGGGATGGCGTGCGCGACCGCCGGGATGCTCGTGCTGACCCGCGTCGACGGCGACACGGGTTACGGGCTGATCTTCCCGGGCCTGCTCCTGTTCGGCGTGGCGCTCGGCCTCGTGTTCGCGACGATGTCGACGGCGGCCATGGCGGCGCTGCCGCCCGAGAAGGCCGGCATCGCCTCGGGCGTGCTCGCCATGAACAGGACGCTCGCGGGGGCCCTACTGCTGGCGGCCGGCGGGGCGGTCTTCCAGCACCTGGAGCTCGAGCACCGCCGCGACGGCGCCTCGTTCGACTCGGCCTTCGCCGACGGCCTCGTCGGCTGCGCCTGGCTGCTCACCGCCGTGCTCGTGGTGGGGACGCTGCTCACGTGGCTCTACGTGCGCTCGGCCCGGCCGGCCCGAGCGCCCGCGCCACCGCACGCGGCGCGGCGCTTCCACCTCTGAGGAGCGGCTACGCGAGCCGGGTCCCGAGCGCCCCCAGCTGGGGAGACGAGACCACCACCTCGTCGCCCGGCTTCAGCCAGACCTTGGGGTCGCGCAGGCTGCCGACCCCCTCCGGGGTGCCCGTCGAGACGACGTCGCCCGGCTCGAGCGTCATCAGTTGCGAGAGGTAGGCGACGAGCGCCGGCACGGAGTGGACGAGGTCCGCCGTCGAGCTCCGCTGCATCCGCTCGCCGTTCAGGGTCAGCTCGATCTCGATCGCGTCGTGGGGTCCGGCGTCGTCCGGGGTAACGAGCGCGGGGCCGCAGGGCGCGGCCCCGTCGAACACCTTGCCGGGCATCCACTGGGGCGTCTTGAACTGGTAGTCGCGCGCCGAGAGGTCGTTGAGGAGCGTGTAGCCCGCCACGTGGCCCATCGCGTCCGCCTCGGACACGTCCTTCGCCCGGTCCCCGATCACGAAGGCGACCTCCGCCTCGTAGTCAACCTTCGCGCTCCACTCCGGCAGCTTGACCGTCCCGCCGGGTCGAGCCAGGGCGTTCGGGAACTTCGCGAAGAAGGTGGGTGTCTCGGGCGGCTCGGCGCCCTGCTCGCGGGCGTGCCCCAGGTAGTTGAGCCCGATGCAGACGATCTTGCCCGGCCGGGTGACCGGCGGCAGCAGCGTCACGTCATCGACCGGGACGCCGTCCTCCTCCGTCCGGATCTGGTCGAGCCGGCCGGCGGCGAGGACGGTCTCCAGGGTGCGATCGCCAAGGCCGTACACACGGCCGTCCCGCAGCAACCCGGCCCGCGGCCGCCCACCCGCGTCGAAGCTGACCAGTCTCATCGCGAGCGGAAGCGTATGCGTACAGTGGTCGGGTGGCCAACAGGATCCCCACCGGGCGCCTCCGCCGGGCGGCCAAGGTCGGTCGCCTCGCGGGCGAGCAGACCGCCCGCGGGTACGCGACGAAGGCCGCGAACGTGGCCCGCTCCCACGAGGGTCGCCGTGCCGCCGCCGAGCGGCGCCAGATCGAGGCCGCGGAGCAGGTCTTCGAGGTCCTCGGCCAGATGAAGGGCGCGGCGATGAAGGTCGGGCAGGTGGCGTCGTTCGTCGACACCGGCGCGTTCCCGCCGGAGTTCCAGGAGCGCGTGCAGGCGAAGCTCGCCGAGCTTCGCGAGGCGGCGCCGCGGGTCGGCTTCGAGGACATGCGAAAGGTCGTCGAGAAGGACCTCGACGAGCCGCTCGAGGACGCGTTCGCCGAGTTCGAGGAGGAGGCGGTGGCCGCCGCCTCGATCGGCCAGGTGTACCGAGCGCGCCTGCACGACGAGCGTGTCGTGGCGGTGAAGGTGCAGTACCCGGGGGTGGCGCGCGCCGTGCGCGCCGACCTCCAGAACCTGGGCCTCATCATGCGGGCGGCGAAGCGCATCGCGCCCGGCATGGACGCGAAGGCGATGACCCGCGAGATCCGCGAGCGCCTCACGGACGAGCTCGACTACGAGCACGAGGCACAGCAGCACCGCGCGTTCGCCCGCACCTGGCGCGGGCATCCCTTCATCTACGTGCCGCCCGTCGTGACGGAGCTCTGCTCGGAGCACGTGCTGGTCACGGAGTGGGTCGACGGCGCGGGCTTCGAGCGGGTGAAGGAGATGGACCGCGTGACGCGCGACCGGTTCGGCGAGATCGTCTTCCGCTTCTTCTTCGGGTCGCTCTACCGGAACGGCCACTTCTCGGGCGATCCCCACCCGGGCAACTACCGGCTGATGCGGGACGGGCGCGTGGCGTTCATCGACTTCGGGATGACCAAGAGGGTGGCGCCGGAGGACCGCGACGCCGAGGTCGCCGCGATCCGGGCGGCCATGGACGGCGAGGCCGACGAGCTCCACCGGCGGCTCGGCGCGATGGGGTTCTTCGATCCGGCCGATGGGCAGGTCACGCCCGACGCCGTGTTCGACCACTTCCACGACGTCACCGCCTGGTACGTCGAGGACCGCGAGGTCACGATCACGCGGGAGCTCGTCGCGCGCGTCCTGATCGACTTCGGCGACCCCCGATCCCGCCACTGGCGGCTGATGCGCCGCGAGACGATGCCGCCGCAGTCGATGCTCGCCCGCCGCATGGAGGCGCTGACGCTCGGCGTCCTCGGTCAGCTCGAGGCCACCGCCAACTGGCACCTCATCGCGCGCGAGTGGCTCTTCGACGACCCGCCCTCCACGGAGCTCGGCGAGCTCGAGCGTCCCTTCCATTCGCGGGTGGCGGCCTGATGCCGCGCCCGAGCGCCGGCTCTCGCACCAGCCCGGTGCCGGAGCATCCGGCCGCCGTGCGCGCGCTCCGGAAGGCCGATCCGGTGATGGCCGGCCTCATCGAGCGGTACGGCGACCCCGACGGCGTCCTGGCCCGGCGCGGCCGCCGCCCGGGCGACGCGTACGGCGCACTGCTGCGATCGATCGTCGGCCAGCAGCTCTCCTCGAAGGCGGCGCGCACGATCTACGAGCGGCTGATCGCGCGGTTCGGCAACCGCACTCCCACGCCACGCGAGCTGCTCGACACCGATCCGGAGGAGATTCGAGCCGCCGGCCTCTCCCGCGCCAAGGTCGCGTTCCTGCGCGACCTGGCGGAGCACGTCGAGGATGGGGAGCTCGACCTCGAAAGGCTGCCCGAGCTCCCGGACGACGAGGTGCTCGATCAGCTCACGCGGGTCAAGGGACTCGGCCCGTGGACCGTCGACATGTTCCTGATGTTCCACCTGGGCCGCCCGGACGTCCTGCCGGTGGGCGACCAGGGGATCAAACGAGCCGTGCAGATCGAGTACGGGCTGGAGGAGCTACCGGACCCGCCCGAGCTCGAGCGGATCGCGGAGCCGTGGCGCCCGCACCGCACGCTGGCGTGCCTTTACCTCTGGCGCTCGCTCGACTCGACGCCGGTCTAGACCGAGGCGCCGCAGGAGGGCTCTTCCTCCGCTACGCGGAACGAAGAACCGCAGCCGCAGGAGGACACCACGTTCGGGTTCGACACCTCGAAGCCCGAGCCCATGAAGCTCTCCGTGAAGTCCACGGTCGAGCCCTCCACGTACTGGAGGCTCGCCGGGTCCACGAGGACCCGGATGCCCGAGGAGTCGAAGACGTGGTCGTCCTCGCGCTTCTCGTCGAGCGCCAGCGCGTACTGGAAGCCGGAGCAGCCGCCCCCCCGGACCCCGACCCGCAGGCCGACGTCGCCCTCGGCGGTCTGCCCCTGCATGAAGTCCCGCACCTTCTCGGCGGCGATGTCGGTGAGCGTCACCATCGGGTCTCCATTGTATCGGCGGGGCCATAGGTACCCTGAAGCCCGGATGCCAACCGCGAATGACCTGAAGGAGCGCATCGAGCAGGCCTTGCCCGGGGCACGGGTCGAGGTGGAGGACCTGACCGGCGGCGGCGACCATTTCCGCGCCGAGGTGGTGTCCGAGCGGTTCTCCGGCCTCTCTCGTATCCAGCAGCACAAGCTGATCTACGACGTCTTCGGCGGCGAGGTCGGCGGCCCCATCCATGCGCTCTCGATCAAGACCTCGACTCCGGGAGACGGACGATGACGAACGAAGAGATCCGCTCATTCATCGATAACGCGATCCGCGAGAACCGCGTGATGCTCTTCATGAAGGGCACGCCGCACCAGCCGGCCTGCGGGTTCTCGGCGCGCGCGTCCGGCGCGCTGAACGCGCTGGGGGTGCAGTACGCGGCGCTCGACATCCTGCCGGACCCGCGGATCCGCCAGGAGCTGTCGGCGGTCTCGGGCTGGCCGACGATCCCCCAGCTCTTCGTGGACGGCGAGCTGGTGGGCGGCTCGGACATCGTGATGGAGATGTTTGAGTCCGGCGAGCTCGCCGAGCTCGTGGGCGCCGAGCAGCCGGAGGCTCCGGAGGTCGAGGAGCAGCAGCCGCAGAAGCGCCCGCTCGGGCTCGAGAACCGGCTGGGCTAGGGGCGCCGGCGGCGGGCGAGCGCCTCGCGCCCGCGGTCCGCGTACTCACGCGCCCGCGCCTTGTAGCGCTCCTTCTCCTCCGGCGAGAGCGACTGCCAGCGCTCCCAGGCCATGAGCAGGTAGGGCCACAGCTTCCGTACGCGGCTCAAGGCGCGGGCGCCGCGGCCTGTCTTTGGTCCATCCAATCGAGGTGCTCCATTCGTCTCCGTAGTGCAGGCGACCTTAGCGCAGCGGTATCGCCCGGCGAAGGAGGCCGCCCGCCCCCTCCAGCACTCCGATCGCGGCCCCGGCGAGGCGGTACTGGACCGGCTGCGAGCGGCGGCCGCGGGCGATGCGCTCGTGCTCCCGTTCGAGGTGCCAGGCCACCGTGGCCTCCAGCGTCTCCTCGTGCGGACGCGCCCGCCACCCGAGCTCGCGGCGGGCCTTGGCCGAGCTGTAGGTCCAGCGGTGGCCCGCGGCCCGGACCTCGAGCGGCGTGGGGAGACGGCCGCGCCCCACGGCGGCGGCCGCGGCCGCCACGCCCGCGGGAAGCCTCACCGGCGGTTCGACGCCGGACAGGCGGGCGAGGTCGGCGAAGAGCCGCTCGAGCGTGAAGTTGCGCCCGCCGAGGATGTAGCGCTCGCCGGCCTCGCCGCGCGTGTCGGCCAGCATGTGGCCGGCGGCCACGTCGCGCACGTCCACGATGCTCGCGGCCCCGTCCGTGTAGACCGGGACCCGCCCGAGCAGGAAGCTCCGGACCAGCCGCGTCGAGGCGAGGTGCACGTCCCCGGGGCCGAAGCACACCGCCGGGTTGACGCACACGAGCGGGAGGCCATGGGCGGCGACGCGCATAGCCTCGACCTCCGCCTCGTGGACCGAGTTCACGTACGGGATGTCGAGGTGGCCGGCGGTGAAGAGCTGCGTTTCGTCGGCGGTCTTGCCGGCCTCGGCGGGACCGACGGCCGCGGCGCTCGAGGTGTAGACGACCCGCTCGACGCCCGCGCGGAGGCATTCCTCCATCACCACCCTGGTCCCGGCGACGTTCACCTGGAAGAGGCGCTCCGAGTCCTCCGCCCGCAGCGAGGTGACGCCGGCGCAGTGGAAGACCCGCTCGCTGCCCTCGACCGCGCGCCGGACGCTTTGGCGGCGGCGGACGTCACAGCGGACGCGCTCGCAGTCGAGGTCGGCGATCGCGGCGTCCGGCGATCCCTCCCGCACAGCGAGCCGGACGTCGTCGCCACGCTCGAGCGCCAGCCGGGCCACGTGGGACCCGATGAAGCCGGTGGCGCCCGTGACGAGGACCTTGGACAAGCGCCTACACGCGCGTCCGCTGGCGGTGGCGACCCTCGAAGAGGCGCTGGCAGTCGACACATCGCACCGCCTCCGGCACCGCCTCGAGCCGTTCGGCCGGGATCTCGTGGGCGCAGTCCCGGCAGGTGCCGTAGGTCCCGTCGGCGAGGGCCCGCCGCGCCTCGGCGATGCGCCGCTCGCCCTCCTCGATGAAGATCTCCTCGGTCTGCTCGATCTCCTCCTCGAGCAGGTCGCCGGCGATGTCCCCCGGGTGGTTGTCGACGTGCGCGAGCTCCGAGTCGCGCATCCCCGCGCTCGAGCGTCGCATCGCCGCGCGCAGGCGGAGCAGCTCCTTCAGCCGGGCGTCGAGGCGCGCTTCGATGACGCTCGTCTCCTCCAACTCGACGCGAGTCTAATCGGGATAGGCTGCCGCGCGTCATGGGCCGGGTCGCGGTGGTCACAGACAGCACGTCCTACCTGCCGTCGCATCTGATCGAGCGGTACCGGATCCACGTCGTGCCCCTGTACGTCGTGTTCGACGGCGACCGCCCGGTGTCCGAGGTCGACATCACGGACTACTCCGCGTTCTTCGAGGACCTGCGGACGGCCGACAAGCTCCCGACCACCTCGCAGCCGTCGGTCGGCGACTTCACCGCGGTGTTCGAACCGCTCCTCGAGGATGGGGGCGAGGTCGTGTCGGTGCACATCTCGGGTGGCCTGTCCGGAACGCCGGAGGCCGCGCGGCAGGCGAAGCAGGCGCTCGAGCGGGACGGCCGCGGCGGCGAGCGAATCGAGGTCATCGACTCGCGCACCGCCGCCGGCGGCCTCGGCATGATGGTGCTCACGGCGGCCAAGGCGGCGGCGGAGGGGGCGAGCGCTCCGGAGGTGGTCGAGCGCGTGGGCGAGGCGCGCGGCGAGCTGAAGATCTGGTTCGCGATCGACACGCTCGAGTTCCTCCGGCGCGGCGGCCGCATCGGCGCCGCAAGCGCATGGATCGGCTCGACGCTCAGGGTCAAGCCGATTCTCACCGTGGAGAATGAGATGGTGCCCGTCGAGCGGGTCCGCACCTCGGGCCGCGCGTTCGAGCGGATGATCGACTACGCCCGCCAGCGCCACGAGTCAGGCGCCGACGCGTGGTCGGCGCAGCACATCGCCGCGCCGGACCAGTGCGCGCGGCTCGTTGAGCGCTGCGTCGAGATATTCGGCTGCCCGCCAACGCTCGTCAGCGAGATCGGCCCGGTGCTGGCGGCCCACACCGGCCCCGGCCTGCTCGGCGTGGGCGGCCTTCCTTCGCGGTTCGTCCGGTAGGAGCGGCCGAAGGCGGGGCGAATACCGCCCTGATGCCCTCTGCGCGAGAGGTGGTCCGGATCGTGCTGATCGTGGTCGCGGTCGCGATCTGCCTCTTCCTGCTCTATCAGGTGCGCCGCCCGCTCCTCTGGCTCCTGATCGCCGTATTCCTCGCCGCGGCGCTGTCCGCGCCGGTGAACGTGCTGGCCCGGCGGATGCGCCGCGGCTTCGCCGTGGCGCTCGTCTTCTTCGGCCTGCTCCTCGTGCCGCTGGTCTTGATCGCGCTCATCGTCCCGCCGTTGATCAACGAGGGCACGGACTTCGCGGAGAACGTGCCGCAGTACGCGCGCGACGTCACCGAGTTCGTCCAGGACAACAAGCGGCTGCGCGAGCTGAACCGGGACTACGACATAACCCAGCGCCTCGAGCAGGAGGCGGAGAAGCTGCCCGATCGCCTCGGTGGCGCCGCCGGCACCCTTCGTGACGTCGGCCTCGGAATAGTCAACTCGCTGTTCGCGCTCATCACCATCCTCGTATTGACGGCGTTCCTGCTCGCCAATGGCCGCGATTGGGTGGACCGTGCGCTCGGTACGCGACCGCAGGAGCAGCGCGAGCGGCTGCGCCGGTCGCTCGACCGGATGGCCTCGGCGGTGAGCGGCTACGTGGCGGGCGCGCTGACGATCGCGCTCATCGCCGGGGTGGCCACGTACATCGTGCTGCTGATACTGGGAGTCCCATTCCGCGGCCCGCTGGCGGTCATCGCCGGGCTGTTCTCCCTGATCCCCCTCATCGGGGCGACGATCGCCGCGGTCCTCATCGGGATCGTGACCCTGTTCGAGAACTTCCCCACCGCGACGATCGTGTGGGTGATCTGGGCGATCGTGTACCAGCAGTTCGAGAACCACGTGATCCAGCCGCAGGTCCAGAAGCGCACGGTGCACGTGCATCCCTTCGTGACGATCGTCGCCGTGCTGTTCGGCGCCACCCTGCTCGGCGTGCTCGGGGCGCTCGTGGCGATCCCCGTGGCGGCCTCGATCCAGATCCTGATCCGCGAGTGGGTGGACGTCCGCACGATGCGCATCAAGCCGCCGTCCGGGGAGCCGCCGGGCGGGGGACCGGCCGGCGAGGAGCCGGCCCCGCCCGGCGAGCCGCCACCGGCAACCGGCCCGGCGCCCGCCTAGGCTCTCCGACATGGCGCCGGCCACGCTCGCTCGCCACGGAATCCTGCTCGTGGTCACGGGCGTCTCCCTGTACCTCCTGGCGCCCGCCCTGCTCGAGGTGTTCGGCGCGTTCGATCAGCTCGACGACATCAACCCGCTCTGGTTCGTCGGCATGCTGGCGCTGCAGGTCGGGAGCTACGCCTGCATGTGGGCGGTGCAGCGCGTTGCGATCCGGGCCCGCCGCTGGGGCCCGGTCGTCACCTCGCAGCTCGCGTCGAACGCGTTCGGCCGCGTGGTTCCCGGCGGCGTCGCCGCCGCCGGCGCGATGCAGTACGCGATGCTCGCCCGGGCGGGCGTGCCGCCCGCGGCGGCGGCCTCCGGCATGACCGCGTCCTCCGTCATCGTCTTCGGCACGCTGCTCGCCCTGCCGCTTCTGGCCGTGCCGGCGATCGTCACCGGCGCGACCGTCGACCCCGGGCTGCTGCACGCGGCCATCGCCGGGGCGGTCGTGTTCGTCGCGATCCTTGTCGTCGGCGTGGCCTGCGTCGTCTGGGACCGTCCGCTCGAGGTCATCGGGCGCGCGGCGCAGGGCGTCCGCAACCGGCTCCTTCGGCGGCGGGAGCCGCTCACCGACCTGCCGGAGCGGCTGATCCGCGAGCGCAACATCGTGCTGGAGGTGCTGGGGCGGAAATGGTGGGAGGCGCTCCTCGGCGCCGCGGGCCGGTGGGTGCTCGACTACCTCACGCTGTTGGCCGCGCTGTATGCGGTCGGCTCGCAGCCGCGCGCCTCCCTCGTGCTGCTCGCCTTCTTCGCCGCCCAGCTCCTCGGCACGCTACCGCTTACGCCGGGCGGGCTCGGGTTCGTGGAGGCCGGGCTGACCGGGACGCTGGCGCTCGCCGGCGTCGGCGCCGCCGCGGCCGTGGTGGCGACGCTCGCCTACCGCCTCGTCGCGTTCTGGCTCCCCATCCCCGCCGGCGGCGTGGCGGCGCTCGTGCACCGCCGGAGATTCGGCGGGCGGGAGGCGGCCGCCTCGCCGTAGAGCCGGCCGTCGGCCGGATCTAGACTCGGGCGACGTGCAGACCCGGGCCCCCAGCCCGCCCGCGACGTGGGATGCGTTCTTCAGCGACTTCTACCTGCGCGCCTACGCCGACCTCGAGCGCGAGGACGATGCCCGGTCGCAGGCGCTCGCGGCGGCGCGCCTGGCCCGCTGCCCCGAAGGCGGCGACCTGCTGGACGTCCCCTGCGGGTTCGGCCGCCACGCGGTGCCGCTTGCACGGGCGGGCTACCGCGCGGTCGGCGTCGACCGCTCGGAGGCGCTCCTCGCCGAGGCGCGGCGGCGGGCCGGCGGCGAGCGCTGGCCGAAGCTGGCCAGAGCCGACTACCGCGAGCTCCCCTTCTCCGACGAGAGCTTCGACGCCGCGCTGAACCTGTTCACCTCGCTCGGCTACCTGGGGGACGAGCAGGACACCGAGGTGCTCGCCGAGGTCTGCCGCGTCCTCCGGCCCGGCGGGCGGCTCGTGATCGAGCTCCTTCACCGCGATCGCCTGGTGCGACAGTTCCGCGAGCAGGACTGGCGCCTGCTCGGAGGGGGCCGGCTCCTCCTGGAGCAGCGCACGTTCGACGCCGCCACCGGGCTGGCGCAGACGACCCAGACGCTGATCGACACGGCAGGCGAGCGGGACTCGCGCTCGTTCTCGGTGCGCGTCTACACGGCGACCGAGTTGCTCGCCATGCTCGCGCGCGCCGGCTTCGAGGACGCGCGGTGCCACGGCGACCTGGACGGCGGACCGTTCACGACGGACACGCGTCTTGTGATCGTTGCCCGGCGGCCCGAGTGAGGGGCGGCGCGTCTACGCCGTCGCCGCCCCGCGGGCAAGGACCCGCCGGACCGTGGCCGCCGGCCCCCGGGCGGAGGAGCCGCCCAGCTCGCGGGCCATCGCCTGCGCCGTCCGCTTCGCCTCGGCTGCGATGCGGCCGAGGTGCGCGGGCCGCGGCTCGTAGCCGATGAAGCGCAGGCCGGGCGCCGCCTCCCCGTGCAGGACCCGCGGCACTCCGCGCTCGCCCAGCACGCCGAGGTGCCCGACCATGGGCGCGAGCCCGGTCCGGTAGCCGGTCGCCGCGATCACGGCGTCGGGCTCCACCCGCGTGCCGTCGGCGAGCTCGACACCGGTCTCGTCGAGCGATTCCACGCCCGCGACGATCTCGATCCGGCCGTCCTTGATCGCCTCGATCGTCTCCTTGTCCACGATGGCGGGCGCGACGCCGAGCCGCCTCAGACGGGTGAAGACGCCCTCCTCCGGCTGCGGCAGCCCGTACGCCGTGAGGTCGCCGATCTCGTGCCGGGTGATCTTCGCGGCCAGGCGGTCCGCCCGGTGCGCGGGAAGCCTCATCAAGAGACGCGCGAACAGCGGCCCGATGGGCGAGCGCAGGAGGATGTTCGGAGGCGTGCGGACGGCGAGCCGGACGCGACGTGCTCCGCTCGTCGCCAGCTCGTAGGCGATCTCCATGCCCGAGCATCCCGGCCCGACGACGAGGACGTCGCTCCCACGGAACGGCTCCGGATTGCGGTAGTGAGCCGAGTGCAGCAGCTCCCCACGGAAGCGGTCGCGGCCCGGCCAGTCGGGCAGGTATGGAGTGTGGGCGTAACCGCTGGCGACGATCACGTGGTCGGCGGCGACGTCGCCGGAGGAGGTGCGCAGCACCCACCGGCCGTGCTCGCGGTCGAGGCGCTCGAGCTCGCTGTTCAGCCGCACCTCGAGCCCGTGGCGCCTCGCGTAGCCCTCCAGGTAGCCCACGATCTCGTCGCGCGCCGGAAACATCCCCGTACCGCGCGGGAACGGGGTCCGCGGAAGCTTCGAGAACGGACGGCTCGAGTTCAGACGCAGCCGGTCGTATCGGCCGCGCCAGGAAGATCCGACCGCCCCGGACCGCTCGAGCACGACAGCCCGAACCCCGGCGCGCCCGAGCTCGGCCGCCGCCGCCAATCCCGCCGAGCCCGCTCCAACCACCACTACTCGCGAGTAAGTCATCACCACGTCTCCAGAGTCAGCTTGTACATGGTGAGACGCTCAATTTCGCACGGGATTCCCGGGCCGAAGTGTGCGATCGGACACACAGTCGGCGGCATGCGCCGCGGCCGCCCTAGCGTCCGAGGCTCGGCCGGTTCAGCGTCTCGGTGGCGGGCACTCCCTCGGCGAGCTCCTTCTCGCGCTCGATCTCCGCGTTCAGCTCGGCGCCGAAGAGCAGCGAGACGTTGGTGAGCCAGAGCCACAGGATCAGCACGATCGCCGAGGCGAACGCCCCGTACACCTCGCCCACCTCGGCGGCCTCGGAAAGGTACGTCGAGAGGCCGAACGAGGCCAGGAGCCACAGCAGCACGCCGACGACCGCGCCGGGGGTGAGCCAGTGGAAGGCGCGGTGCTCGACGTCGGGCGTGACGTAGTAGATGAACGCGAAGATCAGCATCGCGACGAGCAGCGCAATCGGCCAGCGGGCGACGTTCCAGATCTCGACCGCGGTCGGGCCGAGGCCGATGAAGCCGAGGAGGTCCTCGGCGAACTCGCCGCCGACGAAGACCAGGATCAGGCTCACCAGGACGAGGCCCATGAGCACGAACGTCGACAGGACGTCGACCACCTTTCGGCGCACGAAGCTGCGCCCGGACTCCACTTCGAACGCCACGTTCAGCGCCCGGCGGGCCGCCTCGAGCGCGCCGGTCGTCCCGTAGAGCGCGATCACCACGCCGACCACGAAGGCGGTCGTGGCGGCGCCCCTGCTCTGCAGCGCGCTACGCAACGATCGGTCGAGCGGCTCGACGACGTACTCCGGCGCCACGTCCTCGAGGTAACCGATAATCGCGTTGTAGGTGTCGGGGTACTGCCCGAGCAGTCCGAGCAGGGAGAGCCCGAGGAGCGCGGCGGGGAACAGCGACATCAACCCGTAGTACGTCAGGGCGGCGGCGTGGTGGGTCATCTGGTCGTCGTAGAACGACACGAAGGTCCGCTTGCCGATCCGAAGGACCCGAGTCATCCGCTCACCAGCATCACCATGCCCAGCGGACGTACCGGATATCCCCTGCGCTCCCGATCCACCACCCTGTGGGGATGAACCTAACGACCACGCTCGATACCGAGCAGCTCCATGCGCTCGTCCCGCTCTCGGCCACCCTGGGGATGCGGCTGGCCGAGGCCCGGCCTGAGGCGGTGCGCCTCGTGATGGACTGGCGCGCCGACCTCTGCACCGCCGCCGGCGTCCTCCACGGCGGCGCGCTCATGACGCTCGCGGACACCGCCGGGGCCACGTGCGCCTACCTCAACCTGCGCGCCGATGACGAGCGCACGACGACCATCGAGTCGAAGACCAACCTGCTGGCCGCCGTCCGGGGTGGCGCTGTGACCGCCACGGCGACGCCGCTCAAGGTCGGGGGCAACGTGGTCGTCGTGGAGACCGAGGTCCGCGACGACGACGACCGCCTGGTGGCCAAGACCATCCAGACGCAGGCGGTGCTTCGAGCGTGAGCGGGCGGCCGGCGCCGGCCCTGCCGGCGCCGGCCGCCCGCGGCGCCTCGTCCCCTACGCGAGCGCGGGCAGTCCGAACTCGGTGCGGAACTCGTTCGTGTCGTGGAGGTGCGGGAAGGGCTTGTCGGGCGCCTCCACCCCGAACGCGTCGGCGAGCGGCTCCCAGCCGTCGACCCCGAGCTCCCAGACGATCAGGCGGTCCGACGGCACCGTGGCCCTGATCGTCTCGAGGCGCTCGAAGTACATCTCGCGCACCCACTCCTTGTCCTTGAAGCGGCCCTGGAAGTCCCCCTGCCAGATGAGCTTCTCGATCACCTCCCACAGCTCCGGGGCGGGCATGTCGCGGTTCGCGTCGTCCGCCTCGATCTCCCCGGCCATTGCGGCTTCCTTCACCGCCAGGATCGTGTTCTTGCAACTCTCGTAGAAGCCGTCGAAGTCGCGGTGGTTGAGGAGCACCGGCACATCCGGGAAGGCCTCGATCAGCTCCTCCCAGCGCGAGCAGGCCGGCCAGTCGACGGTCGCCTCCCAGGGCTCGAACACCTCGTGCCAGTCGACCGGCTCGCGGTCCGCGATCTTCACCCAGTAGGGCAGGTCGCGCTCCTTGTTCTCGCCCATGATCAGGTCGATCATGTGGAAGCACGGGTCGGCGCCGAGCTCCTCGAGGGCGGCCTTCAGCGACATGGTTCCGCTGCGGCCAAAGCCCACTCCGATCATCTTCATCGCGTTCCCCCTAGCGATTTCGGTTTCCGGACCGGCGGCACTCTAGCGGCGGCCGCGGAGGGTTGCAGGCGAGGGTCAGCGCCGGCCGGAGATGAGCGAGAAGGTCGCCGCGACGCCGCCGCCGATCACGAACCCGGCGACCGCGGCGCCGATCAGCGCCGCCTTGCGGTTGCGCCGCAGATGGGCGCGCCAGTCCGTCAGCTCGGTGACCTTCGAGCGAAGGTCGTTGACCGAGAACGTAAGCTCGCGGCGGGTTTCCTCGATCGACTGCCTGATCATCTCGGGGCTGCGCGATGGCTCGGCCATCAGGTGCCCCCACCTCGCTCGAGCGAGCGCTGCAGCTGGTCGCGCTGGATCGTCTGGGCCTCGAGCTCCGCTCGCGTTCGCTTCGCCTCCTCGATCGCGAGGTCGGGCGTGGGCGGCGCTCCGCGCTTGAAGAGTCGCGAGGACACGAACGCGGCGATGCCCGCCATGATCAGCAGGAGCCCGAAGACGATCATGAACCCGGGCCAGACCGATTCCTCCCAGCCGAAGAGGTCGTCGAGAAGCCAGGCCAGGCCAAAGAAGAACATCGAGATCGCGAAGATGAGGAAGACCGCGGCGGTGCCGCCGACGGCGGCGCCGGTGCCGAGCTTCGAGACCTTCTCCGAGACCTCGGCCTTCGCGAGCTCGAACTCCTCGTGAACGAGCAACGAGGCCTTCTCCGACACGTCGGAGACGATCTCGCCGAGCGACTTGGCGGCGGTGTCGTCGGGGGGCACGCCGTCGGTGGGAGTCATCGGACCACTCGTTTCAGGATCATGGCCAGCGCAAACCCGCCGACGAACGCCGCGCCGACGAAGGCCTCCGGCCGCTCGTCGAAGGCGTCGCCTTCGCCGCTCACGGAGGCGGCCGGCGACTCGCCCACGGGACGACCGCCGGTGGCGCCCTGGTTGATGCCGGCCTCGGCCGGCGGCGTCGAGCCGGTGGGGTCCGGGGTGGCCATCAGCGGTTCGGCGGGTCCTCCTTGAACACCCGCAACCAGATCATCTCGGCCAGCCGGTTCGCCACGATCGTGGTGAGTGCTCCCACCCCCGCGAGGAGGCCGGACCACATGAGCTGCTTCACCATCTGGTTCTGCATGCGCGCGAGATTCAAGCAGACGTCGCGGCCTGGCCCGCCCCGGCCGTCTCGAGCCCGCCACAGATGGCCTCTACGACGAGCTCCTTGGCCCGCTCGAACTCCTCCTCGGTTCGCGGCAAGACCTCGAAGATCCAGCCCGTCAGGAGCTGCTCGATCGCGCCGTAGAAGCACATCGCCGCGAACTGGGACGGGATGTTCGATTTGAACGAGCCCTCGCCGCGGGCCGCCTCGACGATGTCCGAGATGCCGGCGTACGCCTCGCGGATCCGGTCGAGGTGGAGGCGCCCGAACGAGTTCGCCGCGCGCGTGACCTCGACGATGATGACCTTCATGAGGTCGGGGTCGTGGCGGTACGAGTCGATGATGAACGCCGCGACCGCGTAGAGCTTGTCGCGCGCCGGCAGGTCGCGGGCGTCGATCTCGTCGATCGCGTCGAGCATGACCTGCCAGCGCTCGAGGAAGAGCGTGTTGAGGATCTCCTCCTTCGAGTCGAAGTAGTGGTACACGAGGCCGTAGGCCACGCCGGCCTCGTCGGCGACGTCCGAGACGCGGCAGTGATGGAAGCCGCGGCGCGCGAACACCCGGACGGCCGCGTCGAGGATCAGCCGCCGCTTATCGACGGGGCTCACCTTCGGTGCGGTGGCCATCAGACGGGTGCCTCCTCCGGGGCCGCGAGCGGCCAGCGGTACGCGTCCGCCACCCGGTTCGCGAGGCTCGGCAGCTTCTCGCGCACCTCGTCCTGCCGGGCGAGGTCGAGGTCGGCGGCGATGAAGCAGGGCTCGCCGCCCCCCCTTGCGGCGTCGGGCCCCCGCGCGAGGACGTCGCCCCACGGGTCGACGATCAGCGAACCGCCGAACGTCTCCCTGCCCGGCGGATGCATGCCGATCTGGTCCGACGCGACCATGAACGCCTGGTTCTCGATCGCCCGGGCCCGGATCAGGATCTCCCAGTGCGCCTGGCCGGTGACCTTGGTGAACGCCGCCGGCAGCGTGACGATGCGCGCGCCCTGCACGGCGAGGATGCGAAACAGCTCGGGGAAGCGAAGGTCGTAGCAGATGGTCAGGCCGAGCGGCTGGCCTCCGGAGGTCTCCGAGAGCACGATCTCCGCCCCCGGCTCCTCCGACTCGGACTCGCGATAGAGCTCGCCGCCGACCTCGACGTCGAACATGTGGATCTTCCGGTAGACGGCCTTCAGCTCGCCGTCGGGACCCACGTGCACGCTGGTGTTCGCGAGCTTCTCGCGACCCTCGCGGCGCTCGGCGATCGAACCGGCAACGAGGTCGATGCCGAGCTCGCGGGCGACCCGCCGCGCCCACCCGATGGTGGGCCCCTCGAGCGTCTCCGCGCCGCGCACGTAGTCCTCGTGGGTGCCGATCACGTTGAACTTCTCGGGCAGGACGACGAGCTCGGCGCCGTCGGCCGCGGCGTCACGTGTCAGCCGGTCGGCCGCCTCGAGGTTGCGGTCCTTGTCCTCCGTCGAGTTGAGCTGAACTGCGGCGGCGCGCACGGTCATCCTCCCACGTTGACTGACCAGTCAATCTGCAGTGTACTGCGCCGAATGGCATCGCTCCCGGTGCGCGGCGCCGCTGTACGCGGGCTCGGTCTGCCGCTGCCGCCGGCGAGGATGCCGCTCGTACGTGGCGGGCGCCCGTTGAAGCGGTGGCGATACGTGGGCGTGTATCGCGCCGATCTGATGCTGTGCGTGGGCGAGGCGCGCGTGGCCGGCGTGCCGCGGCGGTGGTGGGCGGTCGCCTTGCCGGACGGGACGCTCCTCGAAGGCGGCGGGCGCATTGCGCTCACGCCCGGCCTCGTCCGGGTGCGCTCCGCGGCGGCGTGGCTGGACCTCGCCCTTGATGAGGGCCCAGGCGTGGAGGTCGTGTCACCGCACGGGCGCCACTGGATCTGGACGCGCAAGCAGGCCTGCGTCCCGGCGCGCGGGCGGCTCGCGCTCGCCGACCGGGAGTGGAAGATCGCGGGCGACGACGGGTTCGTCGACGACTCCGCCGGCTACCACGCCCGCGCGACGAGCTGGCGCTGGTCGGCGGGGCTCGGCCGGGGGGCGGGTGGCGAGCGGGTCGCCTGGAACCTCGTCGACGGCGTCCACGACGGCCCCGAGGCGAGCGAGCGGACCGTGTGGGTGGACGGCGAGCCGCGCGAGGTCGGCCCGCAACCGTTCGCTGCGGACCTCTCGGCGGTGGGCGCGCTGCGCTTCACGGAGTGGTGCGGGCGCGAGGACCACACGAACCGGCTGATCGTCCGGAGCCGCTACCGGCAGCCGTTCGGCACCTTCGTCGGCGAGCTCCCGGGCGGCCCCACGCTCGCTTCTGCGCAGGGGGTCATGGAGTGGCATGACGCGCGATGGTGACCTGGTGAGACGCTAGCCTCGCCGTCGTGCTCCGGATGATGGCCGCCACGGCGCTGGTGGCGGCGGGTCTTGCCCCGCCGGGCGCCCCGCCCTCCGCGCCGCAGCCCGAGCCGACCCGGCTCACGATCGCCGCCAGCGGCGATTTCCTCATCCACGGCCCGGTCGCCGCCCAGGCGCTCGCGAACGGCGCTGGCAGGCGCTACGACTTCGCGCCGATGTTCGAGCCGATCCGGCGCTGGATCGAGCGCGCCGACCTCGCGATCTGCCACGTCGAGACACCGCTCGTGCCGGGGCCGGCGACCGGCTACCCGATCTTCCGCACCCCGCCGAGCCTGGCCGCCGGCATCCGGGAGACGGGTTGGGACGTCTGCAGCACGGCGTCGAACCACTCGCTGGACGTCGGCCAGTCCGGGATCAACTCGACCATCCGCGCGCTGCGACGGGCCGGCATCCCGTTCGACGGGACGGCCAGGTCGCCGCGCGGGCGACGGGAGTTTCCGATCGTGGAGATCCGCGGCGTCCGGATCGCCTTCCTCGCCTACACGGGCATCTCGAACGGGCAGTTCGTCCCCCACCCCTGGTCCGTCAACTGGGCCGGCGCCCGCCGCATCCTGGCCGACGCCCGGAGCGCCCGCGAGCAGGGCGCGAACGCCGTGATCGTGAACCTGCACTGGGGCGCCGAGTATCAGCACGCCCCCACGCCCGAGCAGCGCGCCCTCGCCCGCCGGCTCACCCGGTCGCGCGACGTGACCGCGATCATCGGCCAGCACGTCCACGTGGTGCAGCCGATCCGGCGCGTGAACGGGAAGATCGTGGTGTTCGGCGAGGGCAACCTCGTCTCGAACCAGACCGCCGCCTGCTGCCCCGCGGCGTCGCAGGACGGGCTGATCGCGCTGCTCGACATGGAGGTCGGCGCGACGGGAGCGCGCGTGCGGCGCGCGCGTTACGTCCCGGTGTGGGTCCGCCACCCCGACTACGTCGTCGTGCCGGCGCCGGCGGACTCGTGGCGGCGGACGGTGTCGGTGGTGGGGCGCCGCGACTACCTGCAGCCGGTGCCGCGCAGGGCGCCCTGAGGGGCGGCTGCGTCGGGTCGCCTCACCCCCGCGCCGCCCGCACCCGCCGCAGCTCCGCCACCAGCAGCTTCTGGTGGAGCGCCGCGATCAGGTCGTTCAGCGGCTCGGTTCCGGCGGCGATCAGCTCGACCGCGCGGTCGGGGTCCATCTCGCCCGCCAGACGCTCGAGGAGGATCTGAACCTCGTCCTTCACGAGCTCCTCGAGGGCGCGCTTGTAGCGCAGCGTGTCGTAGACCGTGAACCCGATCCGCTCGTCGTAGCCGCCCGCCCGGAAGCGGCCGATCGCCTCGACGATCTCCACGTCGCGCGGGCCGTAGCCGCGGCCCGTCGGCGTCAGGATCCCCAGCTCCGCCAGGCGGTCGAGCACCTCTTGAGGGATCTCGCAGCGCCGTCGCAGCTCGGCCGCCGAGACGCGCGGCTGCTCCCCGGCCAGCGCCCGCTCGAGGATCCGGTCCTCGAGCTCGACGAGCGCCCGCGCCCGCTCGGGATCCTCGTCGAGCATCGACTTGATGACCCGCAGCGGCATGAAGCGCTCCCCCTGCAGCTGCTTGATGAGCCGGATGCGCTCGACGAACTCGGGCGGGTAGTAGGCCATGTTCCGCGAGGTCTTGACCGGCTCGGGAAGGAGGCCCTCGCGCAGGTAGTGCTTGATCGTGCCCGCGCTGACGCCGCTCGCCTCGGCCAGCTCCTTCATCTTGAGGAGGCCGTTCTCGCTCACGCCATGAAGCTCCCGCGCGCCCCGGCGGCCGGACCGGCCACCGCTCCGGCTTCCTCGAGCGCCGCGATCTCCTCCTCCGAGTAACCAAGGCCGGCCAGCACCTCGCGCGTGTGCTCGCCGAGCACCGGCCCCGGACCGGCGGGCGCGCCGGGCGTGCGGGACAGCTTGACCGGCACCCCGAGCAGCCGCACCGGCCCGGCGCCCGGCTGATCGACCTCCACGACCATCCCTCGGGCCCGAGTCAGCTCGCCGCCGAGCGCCTCGTCGAGGTCGAGCACCGGCTCGAGGCAGCAGTCGTGGCGCGCCGCGAACTCGTCCCACTCCGCGCGCGTCCGCTCCAGGAAGATACGCTCGACCTCGGCGTGAGCCTCCGAGCCGGGGGGCTCGAACTGCTTCTCGATCAGGTCCTCTTGCCCCACGCCGCGACACCACGCCTGCCAGAACTTCGGCTCGAGCGCGCCGAGCGTCACCCAGCCGTCCCGGCAGGCGTAGGGCCGGTAGCAGATGAGGCGCCCGGCGAGCTCGAGGTCGCCGCGCCGGGGCGTCTCGCCGTCGCACAGGTACTTGGCCGCGACCATCGCGAGCCACGCGAGCGACCCGTCGAACATCGACACGTCCACGAGCTGCCCCTGCCCGCTCCGCTCGCGCTCGCGCAGCGCCGCGAGGATGCCGAACGCGGCCATCAGCGCCCCACCGCCGATGTCGGCGATCTGGCCGGCGCTCTGGATCGGCGGGCCGCCGGCGTCGCCGGTGAGTCCGAGCACCGCGTTCAGCCCGAGGTAGTTCATGTCATGCCCCGAGCGGGCCGTGTAGGGCCCGTCCTGCCCGTAGCCCGTGACCGCGCAGTACACGAGCCCGGGGTTCTCCTCCCTGAGCCGCTCGTAGCCGACACCGAGCCGGTCCATCACCCCGGGCCGGAAGGACTCGAGCAGCACGTCGTGTTCGCGCACGAGCCGCAGCAGCACCGCCCGCCCCGCCTCCTCCTTCAGGTTGATCCGGATCGACCGCTTGCCGCGGTTCAGGGCCAGGAAGAGGGCCGACTTCGCGGAGTCGTCGGCGCCCTCGTATGCCGGGGCGGACCAGCGCACGTAGTCGCCCATCCCGGTGTCCTCCACCTTCAGCACCTGGGCGCCGAAGTCGGCGAGGAGGAGCGAGCAGAAGCCACCGGGCAGGAGCCGGGAGAGGTCGAGCACGCGGACGTCGGACAGCGCGCTCATGCCGCTATCCGGCGCGGGGTCCCGAGCAGCTCGCGGGCCTCCCCGACGGTCGCCGCATGCCGGCCTACGTCCTCGACCATCTTGCGGGCGCGGGCGATCAGGTCGCCGTTCGAGCGCGCCATCTTCCCGTCCGGCAGGTAGAAGTTGTCCTCGAGCCCCACGCGCACGTTGCCGCCGAGCGCCGCAGCGGCGGCGACGAGCCGCCACTGGTCGCGGCTGATCCCGATGACCCCCCAGTTGCTCGGGCCCTCGGGGCCGCCCGGGATCTGGTCGGCCATGTGGACGAGGTTCTTCGGCGTCGGCCGGATGCCGCCGGTCACACCCATCACGCACTCGATCTGGAGCGGCTCCGACAGCAGGCCCATGTCGATCAGCGGATCGAGGTTCGCCACGTGCCCGGAGTCGAAGCATTCGTGCTCGGGTCGGATGCCGAGCTCGTTCATCGCGGTGAGGAACTCCACGAGCGTGTCGAACGAGTTCTCGAACACGGCCTTGAAGACGAAGTCCCTGCGCTTGCGCGAGTACTTCGCGTAGTTCATCGAGCCCATGTTCAGCGCGGCGACGTCCGGCCGCAGCGCGCGCAGGTACTCGATCCGCTTCTCGACCGGTACCCCGATCGCGCCGGTCGAGTAGTTGACGACCACGTCGCCGACCGCGTCGAGGATCGCCTCGGTGATCGCCCGGAAGTCCTCGACCTCGAACGAGGGGATGCCCTCCGGCGTGCGCGCGTGGATATGGATCATCGAGCAGCCCTCACCCACGGCGCGCTTCGCCTCGGCGGCATATTCTTCGGGCGTGTAGGGGATCGCCGGGCACTGCTCGCGACCCGCGACCGCGCCCGAGATCGCGCAGGTAATGATGCAGGGGTTCTCGAAACGGCTCATCCGGACGGTCCTGAAAGTAGGAAGTCCTACTTTCTACCTTGACCAGTGGCGGGCGGGGCGTCAAGGCGCGGGCGCCGTCCTAGCCGCGCTGACGGCGGCGGCGGGCGCCGCACCGGCGGCCGCCGAGCCGCCGGTGAGAGTCGCGCAGCTCGAGGACCTGCCGGTCGTGCGCGGGCCGGTCCCGCTCGACCGGGCCGGGGGCCGGCTGCCGTGGCGGCTGACGGGACTCGTCCAGCGCGAGCGGGTGTCCGTGATCGGCGGCGGCCGGCGCGCGGAGGACCTTCCGTGCCTGGTGCTGAGGCAGGGCGGGTTCCGGGAGACACGCTGCCTCGACGGCGAGCCGCTCCTATGGTGGCCGCTTGCCGGAGCCACGGGCGAGCTGGGCGCCCCCAGCGGCGCGCGGGGGCGGCGGTATCTCCTATGGGGCTTTGCGGCGGATCCCGCGGCGGCCCTCCTCGTGGTGCTGGGAGACGGGCGCCGCGTCCGCGTCCCCTTGCGCCGACTGCCCCGCCGGCTCCGGTCCGACGCGCGCTGGTTCGCGTGGGCCCCCGATCGCGGCGACGCGATCCGCCACGTCATCCTCCTGAACCGCCGCGGGCGGCGGCTCGCACGACTTGCGGAGCCGCTGCCGCCGGCCGGGGTTCGCGGCGCCTACGGGATCCTGCTCGAGGCCCCCCCGCCGCCGCGGGGCCGGGCCTTGGTGGCCGCCGGTCCCCTCGCCGACGATCCGCAGGCACGACTCCTCGTGCGCCGCGTCGGGGCCCGGCTGTGCGCGGATATCGACCGCCCGAACCTCGAGGAGCCATCCTGCGGGCCCCCGCCCGGCGCGGCGGGGGACTCGCTCATCGCGGCGCGCGGGACCGTGAGCGGCGACACCGTCGGGGGCATCGTGCCGCCGGGCGTGGCCGAGGTCGAGCTGCGCGGAGGGCTGATCAGCGACGCGTCCGCGCGGGTCCCGACCCAGCCGGCCGGCCCGCCCCTCGACCCCCTGCGTGTGTTCCTCGGCCGGCTCCCGTTCTCGGGCCTCGTGAACCTGCGCCTCTTCGACCCCGCCGGCGCGACGCTGAGCCGCGACGGCGTCACGCCCGCCTATGAAACGGACGACGCGCTGGAGGACGCCACCCGGCCGCTTCGGCGGGGCCGGGCGCGGGGGGCTCGCTTCGTCCTGCGCGGCGACGCCACCGGCCTGTGCCTCGCCATCACCGCCCCGGGCCGACGCCACGCCGACGGTGGCGGATCGACCTGCGGACTCGGCGGTGTCGAGCTCCTCGTCCCCTGCAGCCCGCGTCTCGCCGCGGTCGTAGCGGCGGCGGAGGGACGCTTTCGGCTCCGCGTGCTCACGTCGGGCGGCGCCGCCGTGCAGGGCCGCATCGTCCGGCTGCCGGGCGGAAAGCGGACGTGGTTCGCGGCGCTCCCCGCGACGGCGGCCCCGCGCGCCGTCGCCTGGCGCGACCGCCGCGGCCGCCTCCGCCGCGTCAGCCTTGGAGCGGTCCCCCGTCCCGCCGACCAGTGCGGCTACACGGCGCGGCCGCCCTCATGAGCCTGCCGCCCGGCGCTTCGCCGGCGGCGTCAGCGGCGGCACCGTCCGCCCCTTCTCGGAGTGCTCGATGAGCTGCGCCAGCCGGCGCTCGCGGGTCTCCTCGCGCTTGGCGCTGACGACCCACCAGGTCGCGGCCTTGCGATACGAGGGCGGTCGCGCGCTCCAGTCCTTCCACGCGGCGGCGTTCGCGCGCAGGCGCGCCTCGTAGGCGGCGGGCAGCTTCGCCGCCTCGCGCTTCTCATACGAGTACACGCCGGTCTTCGCCTCGCGGCGGCCCTCATACGCGCGCCGCCCCGCCGGCCGCATCAGCCCACGCTCCTCGAGCTCCTTCGCCTTCTCGTCGTTCACGCGGCTCCAGGTGCTGCCCGGCTTCCGTGGCGTGAAGCGGATCATGTAGCTGTCGTCGTCGATGCCGTGGCGGACGCCGTCGATCCAGCCGAAGCAGAGCGCCTGCTCCACGGCCTCCGGCCAGGTGATGCTCGGCCTGCCCGAGTCCTTCTTGTGGAAGCCCACGAGTAGCTCGCGCTCGGTCTCGTGGCTCTCCTCGAGCCAGGCGCGGAACTGCTCGGGAGTGGCGAAGAACGTCGGCCGGTCGCTCAGACCGGCATCACCCCGTGCTTCTTGTACGGCCGCTCGACCCGCTTCGTCTCGGCCATCGCGAGCGCGCGGATCACCGTCGGACGCGTCTCGCGGGGGTCGATGATGTCGTCGATCATCGCGTTGCCGGCCGCGATGTACGGGTCGATCGACCTGCGGATGCCCTCGATCATCTGGGCTCGGGTGGCGTCCGGGTCCTCCGACGCCTCGATCTGCTTGCGGAAGATGATGTTCACCGCGCCCTCCGGCCCCATCACAGAGATCTCGGCGCTCGGCCACGCCACGATCAGGTCGGGCTCGTAGGCCTTGCCGCACATCACGTAGTAGCCGGCGCCGTAGGCCTTGCGGATCACGACCGTCACCTTCGGCACGGTCGCGCGCGAGACCGCGTACAGCATCTTCGCCCCGTGGCGGATGATGCCCGCCTGCTCGACCTTCGTGCCGACCATGAACCCCGGCACGTCCATCAGGAACAGCAGCGGGATGCCGTAGGCGTCGCAGAGGTTGATGAAGCGGGCCGCCTTGTCGGCCGAGTCGTTCTCGAGGATCCCGCCCAGGTGCCTCGGCTGATTCGCGACGATCCCGACCGGCCGCCCGCCCATGCGGGCGAGGCAGGTGATGATCGTTCGCGCCCAGCGCGGCTTCAGGTCGAACCACTCGCCGCCGTCGACGATCCGCCGGATCACCTCGTACATGTCGTACGGATGCCGCGGCGAGTCGGGGATGACGTCGAGCAGGTCGTCGTCCATGCGGTCGACCGGGTCGCTCGGCTCCCGCCGCGGGGGCGGCCCCTCGCAGCTCTGGGGGAAGTACGAGAGGTAGTCCTTGATCGCCTGTATGCACTCCTCGTCCGAGCCGACCTCGAGGTCGCCGACGCCGGACACCCGGGTGTGGACGCGCGAGCCGCCGAGCTCCTCTTGCGTCACGTCCTCCCCGGTCACGGCCCTCGTCAGGTGCGGGCCGGCGAGCGCCATGGAGCCACGGCCCTTCACCATCGGCACGAAGTCCGCGAGGCCCGGGATGTAGGCGGTGCCCGCGGCGCACGGCCCCATCAGCGCGGCGATCTGCGGCACCACGCCGCTCATCACCACCTCCTCGCGGAAGAGATGGCCGGAGCCCGCGAACAGCGAGCCGGCCGCCTCCTGGATCCGGGCCCCGGCGGAGTCGAGCAGCCAGATCATCGGTATCCGCTTCCCCAGTGCGAGGTCCCGCAGCCGGGCGACCTTGAGCTCCCCGGTCATGCCCATCGAGCCGGCCATCACCGTGAAGTCGTAGGCGGCCACACATACGAGGCGACCGTCGACCATCCCGTAGCCGGTCACCACGCCGTCGGCCGGCGCCTCGCGGCCCTCCATCCCGCGCTGGGAGAAGTGCGGCCGGCCGTGGATGCCGAGCTCCGTGAACGTTCCGTCGTCGATCAGCAGGCCGAGCCGCTCGCGCGCGGTCAGCTTGTCGCGCTCGTGCTGCTGCGCGATCCTCTCCTCGCCGCCGCCCAGCCGGGCCCGCTCGCGGCGGGCGTGCAGGTCGTCCACGAGCGACCGCAGCGACGGCCGCTCGACCAGGGTGTCGGCGGCGGCGCGGTCGGTCAACGACGCTCCGAGACCGCGTCGAGGAGCGGCTCCAGCACGTGCATGGCGGTCTCCGCCGCCGCGCGGCGTTCGGGCTCCGTCTCCGGCGCCTCGAAGGCGGTCACCTCGAGCCCGATCACCTCGCAGTCCTCGGTCACGGACTCGAGGAGGTCGAGGAGCCGGTCCGGGCGCAGGCCGCCGGGCGCCGGGAACTGGGCCGGGAAGTGCTCGGGGTCGATCACGTCGAGGTCCAGGTGGACGAACGTGGGCGCCCCGTCGAGCGCGTTCTTCACGGCCACGAGCGTCTCTATTGTGCTCGCGCCGATCACCGTGGCCGGACTCTGCTCGAGGAGGCGCCGCTCCCCGTCGTCGAGGTCGCGCACCCCGGCTAGCACGACCCGGTCGGGAGGCACGGGGTCGGCCAGGCCGGCGTCCCACTCGCCGCACGCGCCCGCCAGGCACATGCCGCCGAGGAACCCGCTCTCCGTCGTATCGGGCGTGTTGTAGTCGCCGTGGGCGTCGAGCCACAGGACCCGCGCCTCGGGGCGGTGCCCGAGGGCGGCGGGCAGGGTGGTGAGGCAGATCGAGCAGTCCGAGGCGAGCAGCAGCGGCACGTTTCCGCCGCCGAGCGCGTCGTCGACCTGTCCGCCCGCCTCGAGCAGGCAGCCGCGCGACGCCCGCAGGTCGTCCGCGTAGGGGGCGGGACCCGGATCGCCCGGGCCGCCGATCACGCGCGGCTCGACGCCGAGCGCCTTACCCACGAGCGGCGCGAGCGTCTCCGCCCCGCGGCCGGCGCCCGGCGTGCGGTCCGACGTGCGGCAGCGGAGCAGCACCAGGGAGACGCCCATCAGCGGCCCCTCCACTCGGGATCGCGCTTCTCAAAGAAGGCGCGCACCCCCTCCTGGATGTCCTCCGTCGTAAACGCGACGGACAGCTGCGCGCGGAGGAAGTCCAGCGCGTCCTCGAACGGCATGTCGAGCTGGCGGTACATGGCGTCCTTCCCCAGCTTCATCAGAACGGGCGATTTGGCGGCGAGCCGGGTGGCCCAGTCATCCACCGCGGCCTCGAACTCGTCCCCGGGCACCACGCGGTTGACGATCCCGAGCCGGAGCGCCTCCTCGGCCGAGATGCGGTCGCCCAGCAGCAGCAGCTCGTTCGCCTTCTTGCGCGGCACGTTGCGGTATATGAGCGCCATGATCATGAACGGGAATGCGCCCACGTTGATCTCGGGCGTCCCGAAGGTGGCGGTGTCCTTGGCGACGATCAGGTCGCATCCCAGGGCCAGCCCGAGCGCGCCGGCCAGGACGTGGCCGTTCGCGGCGCAGATGGTCGGCTTGCCGAGCCGCATGATCGTCTTGAAGAGGCGCGGGAACCGCTCGGTCCCGAAGTGCTTGTGCACGAGCGGCACCTCGGCGGCGAACTGGTCGAGGGAGGCACCGGCCGAGAAGACCTTGTCGTGGGAGGAGGTGAGGACGACGCAGCGGACGTCGTCGGCGTCGCGCGCCGACTCGAACGCCGCGGTCAGCTCGCTCAGGAGCTGGTTCGATAGGGCGTTGCGGTTGTCGGGCGTGTCGAGGGTGACGGTCGCCACGCCGTCCTCGCGAGCCTCGTAGAGGATCGTCTCGTAGGACACGCCGCGATTTCTACTACGGTGGTGCGCAGCCACGCCCAGCTCCGGCCGAGGAGGAGGCGATCTACCGCACAGTCGTCGTCGGGACCGATGGCTCGGAAACGGCCGAGCGGGCGGTGGCCCGGGCGGTCGAGCTGGTGCGGCTCTCGGGCGCTCGGCTTCACGTCGTCACGGTTTCCAATGCCGCAAGGGCGCCCGTCGCCCCGGGCACGCAGCCGGCCGCGGCGTCGACGCGGGCCGACTTTCAAGCCGACGTCGCCCTCGACGCCGCGCTCGGCCGCCTCGGCGCCGAAGACCTGGACGTCGAGCAGCACGTCACGAGCGGAGACCCGGCGGCGAAGATAGTCGCGCTCGCCCGGCGGGAGGGAGCGGACCTGATCGTCGTCGGGAGCCAGGGAATGCGGGGCGCGGGCCGGGTGCTCGGGAGCGTCCCGAACAAGGTGTCCCACCGGGCGCCGTGCGACGTGCTGATCGTGCAGACCGGCTGACCGCACTCAGACCGGCACCCAGACCGCGCGCATGTCCACGCGCTCGCCCCGGAAGGGCACACCCTCGGACTCGAGCCGGCGGCGCTGGCGGGCGCCCTTGGCGAGCGAGCCGTCCGCGCGCACGATCCGCTGCCAGGGCACGTCCGGCTCGTCGCAGCGGGCCAGCACGGCGCCGGCGAAGCGCGGCGCCGCCGGGCACAGGTCGCCGTATGTCGTGACGAAACCCTCCGGCACCGAGCGGGCGCGGCGGAGCACCTCCGCGGCGCGCTCCTCGTTCACAGGGCGCGCACTGCCTCCTCGATCGGGGTGTCCCCGGCGAGCAGGACGAAGGTCTTTCCGATCGTGTTGTCGGCGTCGAGCACCGCGAGAAGCGTGGCCGCCACGTCATCGCGGCTGACCTCGCCCCTGCCGAGGTCGGCCCCGGCGCGGACGCGCCCCGTCCCGGGGTCGTCCGTGAGCCGCCCGGGACGGACGATCGTGTGGTCGAGGCCGCTGGTCGCGAGGCGCTGGTCGGCCTCCGCCTTGGCCTCGAGGTAGGGGCGCATCGGCCCGGACGCGCGCTCCGGGTGGTCGGCTCCGATCGAGCTCACCATCACGTAGCGGGCGACGCCGTTCGCGCGCGCCGCTTCGACCAGCTTCACCGCTCCGCCGAGATCCATCGTCCGCTTACGCTCGGGCCCGCTGCCGGGACCGGCGCCGGCGGCGAACACGACCGCGTCCGCGCCCTCGACGTGCCGCGCGACGTCGTCCTCACGCTCGAGGTCGCAGAGCACCGGCTCGGCGCCTACCGCTTCCAGGTCGCTTGCATGATCGGGGTTCCGGATCAGCCCGCGGGCCTGGTCGCCCCGGTCGGCGAGCAGGGTGAGCAGACGGAGGGCGATCTTCCCGTGACCGCCGGCGACGACGACGTCCATTGCTTGAGCCTATCGGCGGTTTGGTGAGCTCGGCACCGGGTAGCACCGGCGTGTCCTCGTCGCAGGGAGAAGAGACATGCGCCTTCACCGGCTCGCACGCTTGTCGCTCGCCACGCTTCTACTGACGGCGGCCGCAGCCGCGCCCGCCCAGGCCCAGGCGCAGAACGCGCCGGGGGCGCCGGGCAAGGCCTCGGACTGGGCGCCCGGCGACAAGGACGGCTTCGGCACGTCGCGCACCCTGCGCAGCAAGGTCTGGTACACGATCAACAACGGCGCGCTCACCGAGGTCTTCTTCCCCCGGCTCGACACGCCGGCGACGCGGGACACGCAGCTCGTCGTGACGGATGGCGAGACCTTCGTCGACCGCGAGGACGAGGACACGGACCACCGGGTTGAGCTGCGGCGTGCGCGCAGCCCGATCTACCGCCAGATCAACACTGCCAAGTCCGGCGCCTACCGGATCACGAAGACGTACGTGACCGACCCGGCGCGCTCCGCGGTGCTCGTTGACGTCTGCTTCGAGTCGCTGACCGGAGAGGCGTACGACGTCTACGTGCTGCACGACGCGGCGCTCGGGCTGAACGCGAACGACGACACAGGCCGCAGCGAGGGCGACGCCCTGGTGGCCACGGACGACGAGCTGAGCAGCGCGGTGGTCGCGTCCACGGGCTTCACGAAGACCTCGAGCGGCTACCTCGATCGCAGCGACGGCTGGAGCGATCTGCGCGACGACCGCACCATGGACTGGTCCTACACCGCGGCCCGTCGCGGCAACGTCGTGCAGACCGGCGCCAGCAGGCTGACCGGGCTGCCCGGCGCCCAGCGGCTACAGCTTGCCCTCGGCTTCGGCGAGCAGGACGACGCGGCGCTCGGCGCGGCCCGCGCCGCCCTCGAGCGCGGCTTCGCCTCGGCCCGGCGCGCCTACAACGCCGGCTGGCGCAGGTACTTCTCGTCGCTCGAGCGGGTGCCGGACAGCGCGGCGGATTCGCGCCGCAGCTACACCGCCTCGGTGATGCTCCTCGCCGCCCACGAGGACAAGACCTTCCGCGGCGGGTTCGTCGCCGCACCGGGTCGGCCGTGGGCGTGGGCCAACGAGCTCCAGCACCTGCCGGTGTACATCGCGGTGTGGTCGCGTGACCTGTACGAGATCGCGACCGGGCTGATCGCGGCCGGCGACACGCGCGCCGCCCACCGCGCGCTCGACTATCTGTGGACCGTGCAGCAGCGTCCGGACGGATCGTTCCCCCAGAACTCGCGGCTCGACGGCGAGCCCGTGTTCGGCGGGCTGCAGATGGACGAGGTGGCCTTCCCGATCGTGCTCGCCTGGCAGATCGGCCGGACCGGCCCGGAGGACTGGGACAACGTGCGCCGCTCGGCCGACTTCCTCGTCGAGAACGGCCCGCGCACCGACCAGGAGCGGTGGGAGAACATCGGCGGCTACTCGCCGGCCACGATCGCCGCGGAGATCGCGGGCCTCGTAACGGCCGCGGACATCGCCAGCCAGAACGGCGAGCCGGCACTCGCGGAGCGCTATCTCGCGGTGGCCGACGACTGGCAGCGCAACCTCGAGCGCTGGACCATGACCACGAACGGCCCGCTTTCGCCGGAGCCGTACTACCTGCGCATCACGGACAACGGCGACGCGAACTCGGGGGCGCTGATCCAGATCGCCGACGGCGGCCCGCTCGTTGACCAGCGGGAAGTGGTCGACCCGAGCTTCCTCGAGATGGTCCGCCTCGGTGTCAAGTCGGCGGACGACCCGAACATCGGCTCGACGCTCGAGGTCATCGATCGCGAGCTCGGCTACCAGACGGAGAACGGACCGTTCTGGCACCGCTCGAGCTTCGACGGATACGGGGAGAAGCGCGACGGCAGCCAGTGGGAGCCCGTCGAGCCGGGATCGCGCGAGACAATCGGTCGGGGGTGGCCGCTCCTCACTGGCGAGCGTGGCGAGTACGCCCTCGCCGCCGGCCTGGCAGCGCAGCAGTTCCTCGACACGATGGCAAACGTGGCCGAGGACTCCGGCGGCTACGTGATCGCCGAGCAGGTCTGGGACCACAACCCGCCGGCCGGCACGGGGCCGCGCTTCGTCCCCGGCGAGAACACCTTCTCGGCCACGCCGCTCGCCTGGTCGCACGCGCAGTTCATCAGGCTCGCGCACTCGATCGACGCCGGCCGGCCGGTCGAGACGCCGCGGATCGTCGCCTGCCGCTACGAGACGACGCTGTGCACGCCGTAGCGCCGCCGCCCGCCCCCTACCGGGCGGCGGGCGCCGGCGTCAGCTCGTAGCACGGTCCGGCGATCCCCAGCGCCTCGAGGAGGTACAGCCACACCTCGCTGCGCGTCGGGAACGCCGGCACGGCGTGGAAGAGCCGCTCGAGCGGCACCTCGCCGACGACCGCGATCGTCGCCGCGTGGAGGAAGTCGGCCACCTCGGGGCCGGTGAACGTGGCGCCGACCGCTATCCCGCGATCCTCGTCCACCACGAGGCGAGTGGTACCCGGGGCGCTGTCACGGCCGTAGAAGCTGGCGCCGGCGTTGCCCTGGGTCGGCACGTCGACGGCGCGTACGTTCAACCCTTCCCGCTCAGCGGCGGCGAGCGTGTAGCCCACGGCCGCGACCTGTGGATCCGTGAAGATCACGCGCGGCGAGCGCTCGCCGTCCGACGTGTACGCGATGCACGAGCTCTCCGCGCCGAGGATCGTGTCCGCCGCCACCCGGGCCTGGTACTTGCCCATGTGGGTCAGCAGGGCGCGGCCGTTCACGTCGCCGATCGCGTATAGCCAGTCGTTCGCGCGCATGGAGTCGTCGACCGCGATCGGCTTCCCGGGCTCGAGCCCGACCGTGTCGAGCCCGAGCTCGGCGGTGTTGACGCGCCGGCCGATCGCGACGAGCAGCTCGTCGCCGCGGAGCGGGGCGCCCGACTCGAGCTCGACCTCGACGTGGCCGTCGCTTCCCCGGACCGCGGTGGCCTTGACGCCGACGTGCACGTCCACCCCCGCCTCGCGGAGCGCCTGCTCGACCTGCTCGCTCGCGAACGGCTCCTCGCGCGCTATCAGGCGGTCGGCCGCCTCGACGAGGCTCACCCGCGACCCGAGCGTGCGCCACGCCTGCGACAGCTCGACGCCGACGACGCCGCCGCCGAGGACGACCAGGCGCTCCGGCACTTGCTTGGCCGTTGTCGCCTCGCGGTTGGTCCAGGGCTTCGCCTCGCGCAGCCCGTCGATCGGCGGGATCAGGGCGTCGCTCCCGGTCGCCACGACCACGGCCCTTCGGGCGATCAGCGTGTCGTCGCCGGCGCGGACGCGGCGGTCGCCGTCCAGACGGCCGCGCTCGCGGACGATGCTCACGCCCCGGGACTCGAGCCAGGGCTCCTGGCTCGAGTCGTCGAGGTCGTGGATGATCTCGTCGCGGCGCCTCAGGACCGCCGCGGCGTCGAGCGGGCCGGTCACGGCCTCGCTCACGCCGGGGATCCGACGGACCTCGGCGAGCAGCTCGCCGGGGCGCAGCAGGGCCTTCGACGGCATGCAGGCGTAGAAGGAGCACTCGCCTCCGATCAGGTGGCGCTCCACGATCGCCACCTCGAGGCCGGCATCGCCGAGCCGCCCCGCACACACCTCGCCGGCCGGACCGGCGCCGACCACCACCACGTCGAATTCGCGCTCGCTCATGTCGGGGACGCTACCGCGAGCGCAAACGGCCTTTCGGGTCTATGCTCGCTGTGCCGGCCTTTGGACGCTCGCGCGGACTCAGCCCGGCTGGGTCCCGACGCCGGGGATCGCTCGCTCACGGGTGGGAGCGGACGAGACCGGGCCGTCACCGTCGCGACCGTGGAGGGCCGCATGTCAAGTGATGTAGTCGCAGGAAGTGGCCCGCTCTTCCAAGTGCAGGTGCAGCAGATGGACGGTGAGACGCTGGTGATCGCGTCGGGCGAGCTCGACCTCGCGACGACCGGCCAGCTTCGCTCGTGCCTCATGGAGCTGAGGGGTGGCGACCAGTTGATCCGGCTCGACATGACCGCCGTCGAGTTCATGGACTCGAGCGGGCTCCACACGCTGATCCGGGCGACCGAGGCGTTCGCCGCGGACGGATCCCGCTTCAAGATCGTCCCGTCCGATCCGGTGCGAAGGGTTCTGGAGCTGGTGAATCTCCAGGAGCGGCTTCCGGTCGAGTAGCATCGCCACACCGGAAAGTAGGAAGTGCCACTGTTTACTTTTGACCGGCCGTCGGCTAGCTTGGCCGCATGGCCACCGCAGACACGATCGCCAAGCCGGATCACGGTGCCCGTCGGCGCCACCTGATCTTCACCGAGGAGCACGACCGGCTGCGCGAGTCGATCCATGCCTTCGTGACCAGGGAGCTCGCCCCTCACGCCGAGGAGTGGGAGGAGTCGACGTTCCCCGACTGGGTCTTCCGGCGCATGGGCGAGCTCGGCTTCCTCGGCCTCTCCTACCCCGAGGAGTACGGCGGCCAGGGCGGCGACTATTACTGCAACATCGTGCTGGCCGAGGAGATGACCTACGCGGACTGCGGCGGGCTGGCGATGGGCGTCGCGGTGCACACCGACATGGCCACGCCGCCGATCCTCCTGTTCGGGACCGAGGAGCAGAAGCAGGAGTACCTCGTGCCGTCGATCCGCGGTGAGCGGATCTCGTGCCTCGGCATCAGCGAGCCCGACGCGGGCTCGGACGTGGCGGGCATCAAGACGCGCGCCGTGCGCGACGGGGACGGGTGGGTCATCAGCGGGTCCAAGACCTTCATCACGAACGGTCACCGCGCCGACTACATCGTGCTCGTCACGAAGACCGATCCGGAGGCCGGGTACGACGGCTTCAGCCTCTTCCTGGTCGACATGGACCTGCCGGGCGTGATCCGCGAGAAGAAGCTCGAGAAACTCGGAATGCACGCCTCCGACACCGCGCTCCTCGCCTTCCAGGACGTCCGCGTCCCGGAGCGGGCGCTCCTCGGGCGGGAGGGCAAGGGCTTCTACCACATCATGTGGGAGCTGCAGGGCGAGCGCCTCATCGGCGCCGCGGGCTGCGTGGCCGCCGCCCAGAAGCTCTTCGACCGCACGCTCCGGTACGCGACCGAGCGCAACGCCTTCGGCCGCCCGATCGGCAAGTTCCAGGCCACCCGCCACAAGCTCGCGGACATGGCCACCAAGATCGAGGCCGGCAGGCAGATGGTCTACACGACCGCGTGGCGGTTCCGGAACGGCGAGTACCCCGTGCGCGAGATCTCGATGGCGAAGCTCTACACGGCGCGCATGGCGTGCGAGGTCGCCGATGAGTGCCTCCAGATCCACGGCGGCGCCGGCTACATGAAGGAGTACGGGATCGAGCGCGCGTGGCGCGATCTGCGCCTCAACCGGATCGGCGCGGGTACGGATGAGGTGATGCTGGACGTCATCGGCCGCTCGTACGGGCTCTGAGCGCTCGAATCGAGATCGATCGCTCGCGGCCCCTGCACGAGGGCGCGGCGAACGGCCATAACCGCTGGCATCCCGACATCCCGGCCGTGGCCTCGGTGGACCCGGGCACCGTGGTCACGTTCGAGATCCGCGACTCGCGGGACCGTACCCTCACGCGTGACACCGAGCACGAGGACCTGCTCGCCACTCCCTCGCTCGCCCACCCGCTGACCGGGCCGCTCGAGGTACGCGGCGCGGAGCCGGGCGACGTCCTCGAGGTGGAGATCCTCGGCTACGAGACCGGCGACTTCGGGTGGACCGCGATCTGGCCCGGATCCGGCTGGCTCGGCGACCTCTTCGAGCGCCCGTTCCTGGCGCGCTGGGAGCTCGATGGCGAGCGCGCCCGGAGCGAACAGCTGCCCGGCGTCGCCGTGCCGGCGGGCCCGTTCGCGGGCGTGATCGGGGTGGCGCCGTCGCGGGAGCTGCTCGAGCGGGTGCTCCGGCGCGAGGCGGACCTCGCGGCGAGCGGCGCGAGCTTCGACCTGCCCACCCCCGAGCTGGCCTTTCCGCCCCAGGCCGCCGACGGGCTCCGCACGTTCCCTCCGCGCGAGAACGGCGGCAACATGGACATCCGAGACCTCGTCGCGGGCGCCAAGCTCTGGCTGCCCGTGTTCACGCCGGGCGCCCTCCTCTCGATCGGCGACCTCCACTTCGCCCAGGGCGACGGCGAGGTCTGCATCGCGGCGATCGAGACCGGCGGCACGGCGACCGTGCGGGTGCGCGTGGCGCGCGACCGCCCGCGGCTGCGGTTCCCGGCGTGGGAATCGCCGCCGCGGCCGGGGCGGCGCTGCTTCGCGACCACGGGCATCCCGCTCGACGATGACGGTGGCAACGCCGACCGCGACCTGAACCTGGCCACCCGGCGCGCCCTGATCGAGCTGCTCGACTGGCTGACCGCCACCCGCGGCCTCGGCCGCGAGGCGGCCTACATCCTGATGAGCGTGGCGGCCGAGCTGCGGATCTCGGAGGTGGTGGACGCGCCGAACGCGCTGGTGTCGGCGGCGCTGCCGCTGGATGTGTTCGAGGAAGGCTGACGGGGCGTGAGCGACGACCGGGTACGCTGCGTCGCGTGGACCTCGGCGCTCCCGGCTCGTACATGACGCTCCGCGCCGGCGTGCCGGTGTACTCGAGCGACGGCGAGCGTCTGGGCGAGGTGGAGCATGTGCTCGCCGAGCCCGACAAGGACATCTTCGACGGCATCGTGTTCGACGCGAGCGCACTGCCGGGCGGTCATCGCTTCGTCGACGCTCCGGAGGTCGCCGACATCCACGAGCGCGGCGTGGTGCTCACGCTCGACGCGACCTCCGCGGAGCGGCTGCACGAGCCGTCGGGGAATCCGGCGACGATGGCCACCGGCCCCGATGACGTGGCCGAGAGCGAGCTCGAGCGCAAGCTGCGCCGCGCCTGGGATTTGATCTCCGGCAACTACTGACGTCGCCCGAAAAGGAGAGCGACAGTGGGAGTACTCGACGGCAAGGCGGCCATAGTCACCGGGTCCGCCCGGGGCATCGGCCGGGCGACGGCGGAGTTGCTCGCGGAGCAGGGCGCAAGCGTCCTGATCAACGACCTGGACGGCGATGTCGCCGAGCAGGCGGCCTCCGAGATCTCCGGCGAGACGACCGTCTTCGGCGGCGACCTGACGAAGCCGGGCGTCCCCGATCAGCTCGTGCAGCGGGCCGTCGACGAGCTCGGCCGGATCGACGTCATCGTGAACAACGCCGGCTACACCTGGGACGGCGTCGCCCACAAGATGAGCGACGAGCAGTTTCAGGCGATGCTCGAGATCCACACCGTCGTCCCCTTCCGGATCATCCGCGCCGCGGCACCCCACATCCGCGAACCGGCAAAGGCCGAACGCGAGCAGGGCCAGGAGGTCTTCCGCAAGATCGTGAACGTGAGCTCCGTGTCCGGGACCATGGGCAACGCGGGGCAGGTGAACTATGCGGCGGCAAAGGCCGGTGTCGTCGGGCTGACCAAGACGCTCGCGAAGGAGTGGGGCCAGTTCAAGGTCAACGTCAACGCCGTGGCGTTCGGCTTCATCGAGACCCGCCTGACCGCCTCGAAGGAAGAGGGCGGCACGATCGAGATGGCGGGCAAGGAGATCCCACTCGGAATCCCCGAGCAGATGCGGGCAATGGCCGCAATGATGATCCCGCTGGGCCGCCCGGCCTCACCCGAGGAGGCGGCCGGCCCGGTGTTCTTCCTCTGCTCGCCGTGGTCGAACTACGTGCACGGCCAGGTGCTGAACGTGACGGGCGGGCAGTTCGGGGGGATGTACATCTAGGGGGCGAGGCGTGCGCCTCCGCGGCTCAGCCGCGCGCGTCCAGCTGCGAGACGAGCTCGGCGGTCCGGCGAGCAATGTCGTCGCGGACCACCCTGACGTCGTCGAGTGGCAGGCCCGCCGGGTCTTCGAGGTCCCAGTCGATGTAGCGCTTGCCCGGGATGTAGGGACACTCGTCGCCGCAGCCCATCGTGACGACGACGTCCGCTTCTTCGGCGAGCTCGCGCGTGAGGGCCCGTGGTGTGCGGTCGGCGAGGTCGATGTCGAGCTCGCGCATCGCGTCGACGACCTGGGGATGAACGCGCTCGCCGGGCTGGGTGCCGGCCGAAGCGGCAGTATGGCGGCCGTGTGCCGCGCGCTCGAAGAGCGCCTGGCTCATCTGTGAGCGACCGGCGTTCTGCAGACACACGAAGAGGGCGTGCGCCACGGCTCGATGGTATCGATTGACATATATCGATTCAATCGATATACCTCTAGATCGATGCCCGTCGATCTTGAGCTGGCGCCCAAGCGGAAGCGCCCCGCCGGCGAGCCGTGCTGCGAGCCCGTCGTCTATCCCGACCTGAAGCGCGCGAACGCGGTCCGGATGGCCGAGGTGGCCAAGGCGCTCGGCGACCCCGTTCGGCTCCAGCTCGTCGACGTGCTGCGCAAGCACGCCGGGAAGGTCTGTGTGTGCGAGCTCGTCCCCTTGTTCGACATCTCGCAGCCGACGCTCTCCCATCACCTCAAGAAGCTGCGCGAGGCCGGCATCGTCGAGTCCGAGCGGCGCGGCCTCTGGGCCTACTACTACGTCACCCCCGAAGCACTGAAGGAGCTATCCGCATGGCTGAGCTGACCGACACAGACATCCGCGAGCGGGTGCGCGAGCGCTACGCCGCGGCCGCCGAAGCGGTGGCCACGAACCAGGCTTCCTCCGGCTGCTGCGGTGGCGAGGCCGGCTGCGGCCCGGGCGGCGCGTTCAGCGACCCGGACATGAGGCTCGCGGACCGCCGGGGCACCGCGGTCTTCGGTGGGTCGCTCTACGACGGCGAGGGCGGCGCTGCGCCCACGGCCGCCGTCGAAGCGTCACTTGGCTGCGGCGTTCCCACGGCCGTGGCGCACCTGGACGAGGGCGAGACCGTGCTCGACCTCGGCTCGGGCGCGGGGGCGGACGTGCTGATCTCCGCGCGCCGCGTCGGCGACAGCGGCAAGGCGATCGGACTGGACATGACCGACGAGATGCTCGCGCTGGCGCGCGCGAACGCCGCCGACGCGGGCGTCCAGAACGTCCAGTTCGTGAAGGGCTACCTCGAGGACATCCCGCTCGCCGACGCGAGCGTGGACGTCGTGATCTCGAACTGCGTCATCAACCTGGCCGCGGACAAGCGCAGGGTGCTCGCGGAGGCGGCCCGCGTGCTCCGCCCCGGCGGTCGCTTCGCCGTCTCCGACGTGATCGCCGACCCCGACATGGACGAGGCCACCCGTGCGGACATGCAGCAGTGGACCGGCTGCGTCGCCGGCGCGCTCACTCGCGACGAGTTCGAGGAGGCGCTCACCGCGTCCGGCCTGACCGACATCGAGATCCGCGAGACGCACCGCGTTCACGAGCACGCCGGTTCGGCAATCGTGCGCGCCAGGAAGCCCGCGCACTGATCGGCGCGGTCAGCGGGCGAGGTAGCCGCCGTCGACGGCGAGCTCGGCACCGGTTATGTAGACGGCGTCGTCGGAGGCCAGGAAGGCGACGGCTGAGGAGATCTCCTCGGGCTCCGCGCGGCGGCGCAGCGGGGTGACGTCGACCGAGGCGTCGCCTTCTCGTTGGCTCATCGGTGACCTGACGGGTCCGGGGCAGATGGCGTTGACGCGGATGCGATGCTGCGCATGCTCGAGCGCAGCGACCTTGGTCATGGCGATCACCGCGCCTTTGCTGGCGGTGTATGCGATGTAGCCGGGAGCGCCGACGGGGCCGTAGATGGAGGCGATGTTGATGATCGAGCCGCCGCCGTTGCGGCGCATTGCGGGGATCGCGGCGCGCATGCCGTAGAAGACGCCCGTGGAGTTGACGGCCATGGTGCTGTGCCAGCCGTCATCGGACTCGTCGACGACCGGTGCCACGCGTACGACGCCCGCGTTGTTGACGAGGACGTCGAGGTGGCCGAAGCGCTCCTCAGCCGTTCGCACGGCCGCGTTCCACTGCTGGGGGTCGGTGACGTCGAGATGGAGGAAGTGGACGTCGTGGCCGGCGGCTCGGAGGCCGCGAGCGTGCCGATCGCCGAGGTCGTCGCGGATGTCGGCGAGCACGACGTAGCTCTGCGACTGTGGGTTTCATGCGAAGGAGCAAGCACCCGCGGACGGCCGCGACCCGATGGCATGGGGTCGTCGTTGGGAGTGCGAAGCGCACTCGGCGCGGGGCTGGCAACTCGCTGCGCTGCCCATTTGGCTCGACCGCGCACTTCAGGGAGGACTCTCCCGTGGCTGCTATGCCTCACGGCTACGACCGCAGCCCACGGTATCGCCCCCGTGAGGATACGGAGCGCAAGCCGGGAGCCCGTTCGGACTTTCCTGATCGTCCGAGGCGATCGGGTCGTCGTTGACTGAGACAGATGGTTTTCCACAATTGCTCGCTCCTATGTCAACCGTTGTTCGCTGGGGCGGGTTCTAGGTGAGGCAGATCATGGGCGTCGGAGCGTTGCTGGGGACGCTCGCGTTGCCGTCACTGAGATCACGCTCGCTGGGGTGGACGGGGGTCTTGTCGGTCGTGCCGCGGTTCGGCTGAGGCGGCGTCGCTGGTATCTCGACACTCTTCGACGGGGCTGAGCCGGCCCTCTGAAAGGCCCGCATCCCCGCGACCCAGGGCTCCGCCGGCCGGCGGCGAGCCAGCCCCAAGTGCTGCTGTCCACTGAAATCGTGCACCTCACCGCTGCGGGCAGGACAGCCCGGGGGTCGTCCCCGCGGGCGTCTGCGGCCCGTCCGGTGATGTCCGCGTACGGCCTAAAGCGAAGGCTCCTCTGAGGGTTCACCGTCCGCGCGGCTCGAACTCATCCGCGAGTTCCGCCTCCAGGCGTCGAAACCACCCCGCGCGCCACGAGTAGTAGTCCGCGCCCTCCCGGGCGGCGATCAGCAGGAACCGGCCGGGGGCTGCCTCCGCGAGCGGGAGGATGCGGGCGTCAAAGTCGCGCTCGATCTCATCCGCCCGCGCCCGCAGGCGCCTGACAAGTTCGAGGGCTTCTTCGAGCGGCAGCGCGTCAGCGAAGAACAGGCGCAGCAGGCCCTCGTCGCGAAACTCGAAGTCGGGGATGCGCTCGCTTCGCAGCCACTCGTCGAGGGCGGCCCGCCCCTCGTCCGTGAGCCGATACGCCTTCCGCGGCCGTGCGCCGTGTGGGTCCTGGGTGCTGACCACGTATCCGCCCTCCTCGAGGGCCGCGAGTTCCGGATATACCTGCGCCAGCGAAGCCGCCCAGAAGAACCGGGTGCTGCGGTCGACGGAGCGCTTGACGGCGTACCCGGTTTGGTGCCCCAGATTGAGCATTCCGAGGATCAGGTAGGAGCTCGGCTTCAGTCGCATCGACGGCGATCGGTCTGCGCAGACCGGTTGGGTCGAACCGATTGTGAATCGGACGTTCTTCTGCTTCGATGCATCGCCGCAGAATATCCACCTTCATCCGGCGTTAACCCAGCGTTTAGCGACAGCACGGCGATGAAGAACCGCGATCGCAGGTATCCGACGAACCCCGACCGAAAGAGCACAGAGATGACCAAGCTGATCGTGAGTGAGTTCGTGAGCGGCCCGCTCGAGGAGGCGCGCAAGCTCAAGGAGACGGCCCCCCCGGCCCGATCCTGGTCAACGGCCCGGCTCGCCCACGCGCTGCTCGAGGCCGACCTCGTCGACGACCATCGGGCGATGGTGCACCCGATCTTCGTCGCTGACGGGCTGCGGATGTTCCCTGATCCGGCCGAGATGAAGAAGCTCGAGCCGAAGGACGCCATCGCCTACGGCTCGGGCGTCGCACTTCCGATCTACGAGCCGGCGGAGAGCTGACGAGGGAGAGCGCATGCAGACCGCCTTTCTGCTCTATGACCGATTCACCGCGCTTGACGTCGTCGGTCCCTACGAGGTTCTGGCCAGCGTGCCAGGTGCCGAGACGGTGTTGGTGGCCGAGCGGGCCGGACCCGTGCGAAACGACCACGACACGCTTGCGATCTCCGCCGAGTGCTCGCTGGACGAGGTGTCGGCACCCGACATCGTCGTCGTGCCCGGTGGTCTCGGCACGCGCCTGCTGCTCGAACACGAGCCGCTACTCGGTTGGCTGCGTCGGGTTCACGAGAGGACGGCGTGGACCACGTCGGTCTGCACCGGCTCGCTGCTGCTCGCCGCCGCCGGCCTGCTCAAGGACGCTCCCGCCACCACGCACTGGGTGATGCGCGAAACGCTCTCATCGCTGGGCGCCGTCCCGGTTGCCGATCGGGTTGTCGAGCACGGCAACATCATCACCGCGGCCGGGGTCTCGGCGGGCATCGACCTGGCACTTCAGTTGGTGCAGAGGATCCACGGCGACGAGGCGGCGAAGGCGGTCCAGCTCGGGATCGAGTACGACCCCGAACCGCCGTTCGACGCCGGGGCACCCGAGAAACTCCCGCGGCCGATCGCCGACGCCGTCGAGAGGGTGTTCAGATCGCGCGAAGCGAAGATTCTTCGGGCAGGAACTGGCACCCGATGATGGCCCCTCGGCACAGGGGACAGACTGGGGAGCGGACCGGCTGCGTCGAGCACCGCCGGTGCCTTGACGGAGTCCTCGACGCGATGATGTCCGCCGGGGCGGTCGTCGCCGGCCGGGGGACCCTCGAGCCGGCGGGCCGGCTGGGGCGGCGACCACCACGACGGCGTGCCGATCATCTCCTCACCCGCCACGGCCCCGACGACCTGCGGCAGTAGCCGCTGGTCACCTACAGACGACGTCACGACCGCGACGACTCAGGCCAAGGAGGCCGCGGGCGACAAGAACGTCCTCGTCCCCGGCGCTGGAACGGGCAGCTCGCAATCGCCGCCGGCGTCCTCGACGAGATCGAGCTCCATGTCACCCTGGTGCTCTTCGCCTAGAGGCGCCGTCTGTTCGAGGCACTCGCTGCCGAGCAGATCGAGCTCGAGCGCACCCGGATCTCGGGGGCGAGAACGGTGTCACCCCCATGCGCTGCGGGTCCGGCGATGAGTTCTCGGGCGTCGCCATGTCATAGGCGGCGAGACCTCCGATCGCCCCGATCCAGACCAGGAGAGCCCGAGACCAAGTGACTGCCGACCAGGCCACCGCATCCGAAGACCGCAGACGCCTGCTGGCGCTGTACGTGCTCTGCCTCGGGATGCTGATGATCGTCCTCGACGCGACGATCGTGAACGTCGCGCTGCCGTCGATCCAGGACGATTTGGGCTTCTCGCAGAGCGACCTCGCCTGGGTGGTCAACGCCTACCTGATCGCGTTCGGCGGCCTGCTCTTGCTCGCCGGCCGGATCGGCGACCTGGTCGGCCAGCGGCGCATCTTCCTGATCGGCTTGGCCGTGTTTACCGGCGCCTCGCTGCTCTGCGCGCTCGCTCAGAGCCAGGGCCTGCTGATCGGCGCGCGCTTCGTCCAGGGCGTCGGCGGGGCGCTGACCTCCGCCGTCATCCTGGGGATGATCGTGACCATGTTCCCGGAGCCGCGGGAGCAGGCGAAGGCGATCGGCGTCTACACCTTTGTTGCCGTCGCCGGCGGCTCGCTCGGGCTGCTGGCGGGCGGAGTGCTGACTCAGGCGATCAACTGGCATTGGATCTTCTTCGTCAACCTGCCGGTCGGGCTCGCGACCGCGGTGTTCGCGGTCAGGCTCGTCCCCGACCGCGAGGGGATCGGGCTGACCGCGGGAGCAGACCTCCCCGGCGCGGCGCTTCTCACCGGGGGTCTGATGCTCGGCGTCTACACGATCCTCGGCGTCGCCGAGGAGGGCTGGGGCTCCTCGCAGACCCTCGCGCTCGGTGCCGTCTCGCTCGCGCTCCTGGTCGCGTTCGTCGCGCGCCAGGCCCGCGTGGAGAATCCACTCATGCCGCTGCGCCTGTTTCGCTCGCCCAACGTCGCCGGCGCCAACCTGGTCCAGGCCCTGCTCGTCGTCGGCATGTTCGGGATGTTCTTTCTCGGCGCCCTCTACATGCAGCAGATCCTCGGCTACGACGCGCTCCAGGTCGGCCTCGCGTACCTGCCGCTGACCGTGGTCATGGGGGCGATGTCGTTCCGGGTCACCGGGCAGCTGAATCTGCGGTTCGGCCCCCTGGCGACGCTCGTACCGGCGATGGTCTTCATCGTCGCCGGCTTGCTGCTCCTCGCGCGCACCCCGGTCGACGCGACCTACGCGGTCGACCTGCTGCCGCCCATGATCCTGATCGGCCTCGGTGCGGGGCTCGGGTTCCCGTCGCTGATGACGCTTGCGATGTCGGGCGCCACGGAGAGCGACTCGGGGCTCGCCTCGGGCCTGGTGAACACGAGCGTGCAGGTCGGCGGTGCGATCGGGCTCGCGGTGCTTGCGACGCTTGCGACCGACCGCACCGACGGATTGCTTGCCGACGGCGAACCGGCGGTGGAGGCGCTCAACTCCGGCTACCACCTCGCGTATCTGATCGGCGCCGGCCTTGTGATCGTCGCGATCGCGACCGCCCTCAGCGTGCTGCGCTCCCGGGAGCCCGAAGCCGCGCTCGAACCCGCCGCCGAACCGGTCCAGGGAGAGGTCCGGACCGAGCGACTTCGCATCCAGCCCCTGCCGGCCGATGTGGTCCCGGGCGGCGGCTGCCGCGAGACGGGAACGGGAGTCACCATCGGGCCGGGGTGTGGCGGGTGCGCCGGCTCGATGCCGTAGTGAGCGAGTACACCTCACCGACCCCCGTCGAGGGCTTCCTGGATCCGGATGACCCGACGTTGTTCCCGCGCCTGACGGAGGCCCAGATCGACGAGCTGGCCGAGCGCGGCGAGATCCTGACCCTCTCGCCGGGCGACGTTCTTTTCGAGCAGGCACAGCGCGATACGCCCTTCTTCGTCGTCCTCTCGGGGGCCATCGACGTCATCGACCGCCAACCCGATGGCGATCACTACTTCACCCAGTGCCAGCCGGGAACGTTCGCCGCCGACATCTCGATGTTCACCGGCGAGCCGACGCTCGCCCGCGGCGTGATCGCCGAGGAGAGCTCGATCCTTGTTCTCCCGCCCGACGAGCTGCGCGCGATCGTGGCGAGTTCGACGGAGCTGGGCGACCTGCTCCTGCGCACGATGATCACGCGCCGCGAATGGCTCAAGGGTCAGGGATACGGCTACGAGCTGCTGATCGGCAGGCGCCGGTCCGGCGAGGCCTTCGCCATCCGCGAGCTGCTGGAGCGCAACCTGGTCCCGTTCAGCTGGCACGACATCGACACCGACGACGAAAGCCGGGCCCTGCTCGAGCGCCTCGGCATCGGTCTCGAGGAGTGCCCCGTGCTTGTCCGCACCCACAACGTGCTGCGGTCCCCGACGGTCACGCAGGTCGCGGACGAGCTGGGACTGCGCGTTCACGTGGATGGGCGGACCTTCGACGTAGTCGTCCTCGGGGCGGGGCCGGCCGGCCTGGCCACCGCCGTCTACGCCTCGTCTGAGGGCCTCACCACCTTGGTCATCGAACGCTTCGCCCCGGGAGGGCAGGCCGGAACCAGTGCCAGGATCGAGAACTACCTCGGGTTCCCGACCGGTCTATCCGGGTCTGAGCTGACGCAGCGTGCCACGCTGCAGGCGCGCAAGTTCGGTGCCGTCATCTCCAGCGCCCATCAGAGCAGTGTCTGCGCGCCGATCCTGGTGGATGGGCTGCGGGAGTTGGTGCTCGGCGACGGCCAGCAGGTCGGCGCTCGCTGCCTCGTGCTCGCCGTCGGCGCCGACTACCGGCGCCTGCCGGCGGAGGGCGCCGAGCAGTTCCAGGGCCTAGGCCTCTACCACGCCGCCACACACCTCGATGCTCTCCAGGCCTCGGGCGAGGACGTGGTCGTGGTCGGCGGCGGCAACTCGGCCGGACAGGCGGTGGTCAACCTCGCCTCGTATGCCCGCCACATCTACCTGGTCGTACGGCGCTCGTTGAGCGCGACGATGTCGAGCTACCTCATCGATCGCATCGACGCGGCCGAGAACGTGGAGGTCTTGGAGGGCTACGAGGTGAAGGCCCTGCGCGGCGAGGAGGAGCTCGAGGAGGCCACGATCGTCAGCCGCGATCAGGGCGAGCGCCGACTACGCATCGCAGCGGTGTTCGCGATGATCGGCGCCTTGCCGCGGACCGAGGACGTCGTCGGCCTGGTTGGCCTCGACGACAAGGGATTCATCGTCACGGGCGAAGGCGCGCGGGATCACCCGGCCTTCGCCGAGCACCGGGTGGGCGATGACGCTCAACCGATGATGATGGAGACCACGCGACCGGGCATCTTCGCGATCGGGGACGTTCGAAGCGGCTCGACCAAGCGGGTAGCCTCGGCGGTCGGCGACGGCGCACTCGTCGTCCGCTCGATACATGAGGCGCTTGCGAACCTTTCGCCAGGCCGGAGGCGCCCCGCGGGTTAACGGGCGCCAAGCGGTGGCGTGATTCCTCCGCGCTTGACGAACGCCGGTATCTGACTCGGCCCGAAGAACTGGAACGAGTCGATCACCGGGACGTCGCGGGCCTGTAGCACGAGGCGCCTGCCGTCGTGGCTCACCCCGGATCGCATCGTCGTCCAGCGCACCGATCACTTCGGCCCGTCGCACCCGTCTTAACGGGCACTCGTAAGTGGGCGCCGCCAGTCGACGCGCCATCACCGGGAGGCGGCGCTGGACGCCGCGGGCAGTCCCATTCTCGCTGGTCGGTTATCGCTGCTCGACGAGGGTGATCGCGTTGCCCTCGGGGTCAGTCGTGGTGGCGATCAGCACCTTGTCGGACGTCGTGTCATCCAGCGCGCCGGCATCGAGGCCTCGGACCCGCATGGCAACAA
>Ga0081538_10000288_pt1 | contig 57711 bp, 50 predicted proteins | sample TabmetS5T2R1_FD_71022 | JGI IMG/M metagenome (GOLD analysis project Ga0081538, IMG submission 71022) | Tabebuia heterophylla rhizosphere microbial communities from the University of Puerto Rico - S5T2R1 | ecosystem: Host-associated > Plants > Roots > Rhizosphere ...
GACTTGTCGGACGGCGCTACGCCGGCCGCCGCGTCGGAGTCGTCGCCGCCTTCCTGGCAGCCGTCTATCCGGGGTTCTGGGTACTGGACGTGCAGATCCTCTCCGAGCCGCTCGGCCTGCTCGTCGCTGGGTTGCTCATGTTGGTGCTCGCCGATCTGTGGGAGCGACCAACCCTGGCACGTGCCGCCCTCGCCGGGGCGGTCTCGGGTGCCCTGGCGCTGGTCCGATCCGAACAGCTCGCCCTACTCGTCATCGCAGTCGCACCGATGCTGTTGTTCAACAACCGCATCACCTTGCGGCAGCGACTCGCATGGACCGCGGTCGCAACACTGACAGCCCTCATCGCCATCGCGCCATGGACGATCCACAACCTGGGTCGCTTCGAAGAACCGGTCCTGCTGTCCACCAACCTCGGCTCGACTCTCCTTGCGGGCAACTGCCCACCGACGTATGCGGGCGAGCTGATCGGCTCCTACGACATTCTCTGCACGATCGGGCTGAACATGCGTACGCCTGACCTCGACTGGTCGCAACGCGATAGCCGATCTCTTACCGCCGCGTTCGAGAACATGGGGAAAAACATCGATCGCCTTCCGGCGACCGTGCTTGCACGCTACGGTCGCACCCTAGGCGTCTTCCGCCCCACCCAGACGGTCGGGCTCGCGGCGTCGTGGGCGGGTAGCGCCACGTGGCCGGTGTGGGCGTGGGTCACCTCGTTTTGGGTCCTGGCGCCGGTCGCCGCCTACGGCAGCCTGCTCCTACGGCGCTCGGGGACATTCCAATGGCCACTCGTCGCGCCGCTCCTGATCACGCTGCTGGTCGTCACCATCGCCTACGGCGAACCCCGTTACCACACACTCGCCGACTTCGGCATCGTCGTGCTGGCCGCCGTCGGCCTCGACCGCCTCGTGCTCCACCCGAGGAGCCCAGGCCCGTGAGCCTGCTTGGTCGCGCTCGACAGGCGATGCTTCGCTCCGACGTGCTCATCGCGGCCAGAGCCGGGGCTTCCACGTCGAACGGACCGACACAGGAGAGCTTGGAACCAACATTGGACGTGGGTGCGCCGGTCGAGCCCGAGTCGATCGAGCGCGAGCCGGGCGGCGTTCGAGCAGCGGGACGGCCCTCGTACGCGAACATCGGCGCTCGGTTCTGGCCCGGCGTCGGGTCCGCCGTTGCGCTGGGCGCCGCCATCCGGATCGCTTACCTCTTCCGCGGCGCACCCGCACCCGTTCTCTCCGATGGGTTCACTTACCACTCTGACGCGTTGTCGCTCGCCGACAGCCTCGGATACGAGACGGCACACCATCCACCCGGCTGGGTCACGCTGTTGGCGGGTGTGGCAGAAGCCGGTGGGCGCTCGATGCGGGCCCACCAGGTGACCGGGGTGGTCATGGGCCTGGGCGTGATCGTCTCGCGGGACTGATCGGACGACGCTACGGGGGCCGCCGCGTCGGGATCGTCGCGGCCGTCATGGCCGCCGCGTACCCGGGATTCTGGGTGCTCGACGCGCTGATCGTCGCCGAGCCGCTCTGCCTGCTCGTCGGCGGGGTGCTGATGCTGGTGTTGGCCGACCTGTGGGAGCGACCAACCCTGGCGCGTGCCGTTGTCGCCGGTGCCGTCTCGGGCGCGGCGGCGCTTGTCCGATCCGAACAGGTGCTCCTGCTGGCGATCGCGGTCGCGCCGGTGTTGCTGCTCAACCGCCGCATCACGGTGCACCGACGGCTCGCGTGGACCGCGGTCGCGGTGCTGGCAGCGCTCGTGCCCATCGCCCCGTGGACGATCCATAACTCGGTCCGATTCGAGACCCCAGTCGCGCTCTCCACCAACCTCGGCCTGACTATCCACGCCGGCAACTGCTCCGCGACCACGTACCGTGGCGAGCTGATGGGCTTCTATGACGGCAACTGCAGCATTGCGTTCTATATGCGCAAGCTGACCAATCTCGACGAGGCGCAGAGCGACATCGAGCTTCGCAGGGCGGCCTTCGACAACATGCGCGACAACATCGATCGCCTTCCCGCAACCGTCCTCGCGCGCTACGGCCGCACCCTCGCAGTCTTCCGCCCCACGCAGACGGTCGGGTTCACGGCAGCGTGGGCGGGGGGCGCCACCTGGCCGGTCTGGGCTTGGGTCACCGCGTTCTGGGTCGTGGCACCGCTCGCCGCCTACGGCAGCGTGCTGCTGCGCCGCTCGGGGACATTCCAGTGGCCACTCGTCGCGCCGCTGCTGATCGCGCTGCTGGTGGTCACGGTTGCCTACGGCGAACCCCGATACCACACACCCGCGGACCTCGGCCTCGTCGTGCTGGCCGCGGTCGGCCTCGACCGCCTCGCCCGTCGCGATGGCAGGCAGCCGACAAGTTAGGTTGCTCCGCCGATCAAAGCCCTCGCAACATCGCTGTACATGCGTGACAGGTCGAAGGTCTCGGGATCCGCGTCTTCCGGCCCTCGCACGACATGCGCCCATCCGTCCGCCACGACGATCTCAGTGAACAACTCGGGCGCGTACGCCGATGCCAGGACGAGCTCGAACACCAGCACGCTCAACGGAGTGGCAGCTGGCCGACCGGACCGGACATGCTCCTCGAGAGTCGCACGTACGGTCTGATCGCTCTGCTCCAGGGCGCGAAGGCCGACCTCGAGACGATGCTCCGCGGACCAGTCCTCGATGACGAAGACTCCGCCCGGACGAAGCAATGGGAACAACACATTGAAGGAAGCTCGCGTAGGTCCCAAGAGATGTGACGCGTCATCGACGACGAGATCTATTTGCTCTCTTGCGAATTCGTTAACGACCAGTTGACGAAGCCTCGAGACATCGGCTTGGTCGAACCCGTAGTGCGTGTGGACCCGATCCTGCAGTCCATGCTTGTTGACGAACGCCTCTAGGCCTGCCGTCGGGCTGCTCTTGACGTCCACAGCAACTAGCCGTTCAGGTCGTGCGAGGAGATAGAAGAAAGCAGTGCTGCCACCCTCACAAATCCCTAGCTCGACAATACGCCTGGGGTGCAACGTGGATATCAGTGCCTCGTACCGCACAATCATGCGGGGATGCTTGACGAGCATGAAGTGGTTGCTCGATGACTTGAATCGATTTACAACGCCGGTGCGAAAGCTGACGTCCCCCATCTGAAACGTATCGTCGCTTTGCCACTCCACGCCGCGTCCGACCCCGGACTCCTGTGAACGAAGCCCCACCGGTCCGGCACCCTTGTCCTCGAAGATTCGGCTGAACCTCACTCCGAACTCCCGCCATTGGGACTCGTGGTCGTGGTAGTGGCCCTGGGCCCGGTCGGAGCCTCGCCCGATCCCGCACCGCTGGCCGGCCCCGTGATGGTGATGCCGCTGTCGTTGGGCAACACCCAAAAGGTGATCTTGCCCGACTCGATCGCCTTGAGGATGTCGTACTCCTGGCCGGTCAGGCCCAGCGCTTCGATCGCCCTCGCCTCTGCCTCGCGTTGGCGCACCTCGTTCTCCTTGGTCTGGATCTGGATCTCGGACGTGCGCACATCCTCGAACGCCCTCGCCACCGAGGTGGGGACGTCGACCTTCTTGATGACGAAGACCGGGTCGCCGCACTCGGCGCCGGAGCGGAACGTGGGGGCACAGAAGAACTGGTCCCCGAGGGCGTCCTCGAGCCGTTCGGTCAGCTTCGTCTGGACGTTGTCCTGGAGCTGGACGAGCAGGTCCGCGTCGCCGACGAGGTCGGCGACGTCAACCTTGCGCGTCTCCTCCTGGAGTGCGTTCTCGATCTGCTGTCGGAACGTGTCGCGGAGCAGGTCGTTCCACCCATCGCTCGTGTAGGCGCGGTACCTCAGCCCCAGCTGCTCGTGGAAGGCGCGCAGCAGGTCGGTGTTGAGCTTGAAGTAGACGGCAACCTGGTACGTGGCTTGGACGCGGTCACGGGTCGGTGCGACGACGGCGTCGGCAGCCGGTTGGGCTCCGACGTTCTTCTGCGCCGACACGATGTAGTTGATCTGGTCGGATGGGTACAGGAACAGGGAATCGAAGAACCCGTTGAAGAACAGGTTCGAGCCTGGTTGCACGATCGTCTGGTAGTGCACACCCTCGAACGGTCCACCGCCGTAGCTGATCCCCACTCGGTCGCGGGGTGTCTTCTTCAGCCCGGAGATCAACGTAGGCACCAGCGCCAGTCCGACCAAGAGGAGCGGGACCACCAGGAGCCACCAGCCCGCCCTCGGCGTCCTCGGTCGCCACCCGGGCCTTCCGGCACGCGGCCCGCGCCCGGCGGCCACCGGCTCGGGAGCCCCCAGCGGTGCGGGTGCGCCGAGCTCGTCGGGCCCCCCCGCCTCGTCACGCTCGTCACCGTTGTCCTCCCGACGTTCGACCACGCTTGGAGTTCCTCCTGCTGCTCAGAGATAGAGGGCCAGCTCTCGCTCGTGCTTGAGGAAGACGCGCCCGCCGACGACGAGGAGGGCGGCCGCCCAGAGCGCGCTCATCACGATCAGCCCGGCACTCGGGGTGTCACCCCCGAAGATCGCCTGGTACGACGCGAAGACCGGGTAGAGCGGCTGGAACTGGAGGATGGCCTTGGCCGCCGAGGGCAACAGCGCCACGGGGTAGATGATGGGTGTCGCGAAGAACAGGAGCCGGGTCACCCACTGCACGACGTTGTTGCCATCCGGGATGAGGACCACGTAGGTCGACACGAGCAGCGCGAAGCCGATGTTCATCACGACCTGCAGCGTGAACAGGAGCGGGAGTACGAGCAGACCCGGCCCCAGCGTGCCGCCCATCAGCGGGAAGATGACGACCAGCACACAGGCGGCAGGAACGAACGAGCGGAGGGACTTGTAGACCGACGTCACAGGCAACAGCGCCCGCGGGAACGTCGAGCTGAGCATCAGCCCCTTGCCGCGACGGATCGACTGGCCGCCCTCCGTCAAGGCCGCCATGCTCAGGCCGAAGAGGAAGAAGTTGGCGACCAGGATGGGGAGGAACTCGTGGCCGGCGCCGGGCCGTAGCACGGCGTAGAGGAAGTAGTAGATGCCCGCCTGGAACAGCGGGTTCAGGACGCTCCACAGGTTCCCCAATATCTTGCGTGATCGCTCGCTGCGCAGGTCCGCGTGCGCCAGCTCCTCCATGAACTGCCGGCGAGCCCAGAGCGCCTTCAGGTACTCTCGTATGTCGGGCATCGTCGACGAGTGGGGCTCGAAGACGTACTCGACGTCGCTGTACTCGCTTACCGCCGTCATGGCACCCACGTCATACGTCGGAGTAGTCGATCGATTCGAGCCGGCAGTACCGCATGTACTTGCTGACCACCTCGTCGGGATCGCCGAACTCGGCTACGTGTCCCTTGTGCAACCAGAGAGCCTCGGTCGCCATCTGCTTCGCCGAGCTCAGCCCGTGCGTGACGAGGACGATCGTGCGGCCCTGGCCCGTGAGCTGTGCCGTCTTCTCGGCGATGTGCTGCTGGAAGGCAGCGTCGCCACCGGTCAGCGCCTCGTCGATCAGGAGTATCTCCGGGTCGAGGAAGACGGCGATCGACGAAGCCAGGCGCATCCGCATCCCCCCCGAGTACGAGTGCATCGGCATGTCGAGATAGCCGGCGAGCTGGGCGAACTCGCCGATCTCCTCGGCGATCTCGGCCAGTCGCTCGGGCGACATGCCGCTGGCCAGCCCGCCCAGTGTGATGTTCTCGCGGCCGGTCAGTGCGTCGCTGAAGCCGACGCCTGGAGAGAGCAGGTTGAGGCGGCCGCGCACGGTGACGCACCCCTTGTCAGGCGGCAGGATCCCGGAGATCACGCGGCAGAGCGTCGACTTGCCAGCGCCGTTGCGGCCGATGACCGCGAGGACCGAACCCTTCGGGACGCTGAAGGACACGTCCCGCAGGGCCGGGATGATCCGCCCGCCCGAGTCCTCGCGCCGGAACAGGCGTCGGACGTCGGACATGATGTCCTTCGAGTCGATGCGAACGCGATAGGACGCCGAGACCCCGTCGACGTCGATCGAGGGACGCTGTCGCTGGTTCGGCTGCCCCAGGGACACGACGGCGTCGCTCGCAGCGTGCCCATCCCCCGCCTGCCACTCGGCTGCTGTCATCCGGCCCCTATGCCTGCGGGATCCGGCACGTCCCGCGGCATCGTCGGCTGGTCGCCCCCGGCTGCCGGCCGGGATCCGGCACCACGGACACCGGGAGTCGGCGTCGGTTCGCCGGCGTAGCCAGCGTGCGGCCACATCACGTCAGGCATCGATCCTCCAGCTCGCCCCCATGGACCAGACAGGCAGGGTAGCCCGACGGCGCCGGCCGGTGGCCAGCCGCGGGGTTCGTGCAACCTGCAAGTAAGGAGCACCAGGAGCCGGACCAACCACGCCCCATGCGCAAGGTGCCCCAAACTGTGCGCCCGATGGGGGTCGCTATACTCGCCGCCCGATGCCCGCTACCGAAGGACCTGGGGCTGCCGGTGGCCGGACGCTGACGGCACCCTTGCCCACGCCCGAGGAGCAGCTGGCCGCCGCAGCCGGCAAGCGCCCGCAGCTGAGCCGCCGGGCCCGGCGTCATCTCAGAGTCATGAGATTCATCCAGCGTCGCTACCACGCATTGTCGCTGCCTCTCACGGCGCTGTTCCTGTTCTACAACCCCCGCTTCCACCCGAGCTACGGCCTGACGTGGCGCAAGAAGGTCACGCTCGCGTTCAAGATGCGCCGGGCGACTCGCAAGATCCAGAGCGGCACATCGTACAAGGCGCATGTCGCGATGGCGGCCAAGCTCCTCGAGATCCCGCCGAACGTCGGAGGCGCGGTCGTGGAGTGCGGGTGCTGGCTGGGCGGCTCCACTGCCTGCCTCTCGCTGATCTGCGACATCGTCGGCCGGGAGCTGATCGTCTACGACTCGTTCGAGGGGCTCCCACCCGCCGAGCCGGGCGACAAGTACGCCAGCCCCCTCGGCGAGGGCTACCTGCGCGCCGAGCTCGACGACGTCAAGGAGAACGTCCGCCGTTACGGCGCGATCGAGCGCTGCACGTTCCGGAAGGGCTGGTTCCAGGACACCTTGCCGCAGCACACCGAACCGGTCGTCCTGGCCTTTCTCGACGTCGACTACGAAGCGAGCATGTACGACTGCGTCGTGAACCTGTGGCCTCACCTCACCGAGCAGGGCTACGTCTTCATGGACGAGTACACGCGGATCGACTACTGCGCGATCTTCTTCTCCGAGCGCTTCTGGAGCGAGCACTTCGACGCCCCACCGCCCGGTCTTATGGGCTCAGGCACCGGCGTCGGGGTGGGCCAGTACTTCCTGGGACCGCTGAAGGGGCGGCCCGTCATCCAGGCACCGACGAGCGTCGCCTACACGCGGAAGGACTTCTACGGTCGCTGGGACTACGTCCGCCAGGGCGACGAAGCCCCGCTCGAACCCAGTCCCAACGGGGGCTGAGGCGCCCGAAGGAGCCGGGCCGGCGCGGCAGCGTCAGAACAGCTCGACGTCGCCCAGCGCCATGGACCAGTCACGGAGCCGTCGACCCGGGGCATCGGAGGACAGCGGGTACCAAGTGAGCACCGGGCCTTGGCCGGGCAGGCGAACGAACCCGCCCCGATCCACGATCTTGTCGCCGGTCTGGATGAGGTAGTCGGCGCCACACTCGCGGGCGACCGACCGCACGAGCGCGCGGCGCACACCGGGTGTCTCGCCGCGGACGAGCACCTCGCACAGGACGCACTCGAGGGCCGGGCCCCGTCGACGGAGGCGGAACACCGCCACACCTGAGCGGATGTCGTCATCCAGGGTCACCGCCCGGTACGCGAGCGGTGCAAATCCATAGCGCCACCGTAAGTAGGCGGGCGTGCGATGGGTGTGCAACCCCGGTTGGCTCGCCATCGCCCCGACGAGATCGGCGATGCCGGGATCGGCCAGCACCTCGTTTGCCGGGCGGCCAACCGCGGCCGGGACGGACCAGAGGTCGGCGGGGACCCGGGCACGCGCGGTGCGAGCGAGCGAAGCGGCCGACCTCACGCGCACGCCCACGCCCAGTCGACCGACCTGGACCCACCCCATCTTCAGGTAGCCGGGCCGGCTCTTGTCATTCGGCGTGTTGAACACGAAGGCGAAGCCTTGCGACCGGAGGTCCTCCAGGGCCTTCAGGGTCATCCTCCGGAAGATGCCCCGGCCCTGGTGACTGGGGTGGGTGGCGGTGTCGACGGCCCGGACGGTCCGGAGCACCTCACCCCCCGGCGTTCTATGCTCCCAGCGCAGGAACGTGCGGAACCCCACCACCGCCCCGTCGTCGATGGCCACCCATCCCGGAGACCGACCGAAGGGGTTGTGCTCGTGCTTCCACCCGAAGAACGCATCGAAGTGATCGTCGGACGACCAGCCCAACGAGGCCGTCAGCAGCTCGAGCACCGCCTTGCGGTCGGACGGTTCCGCAGCACGCACCACGATGGGCCGGTCGTTCACGAGGCGCGCGATCTCCATGCTGGGAGCCTTCAGCCCGAAAGCGCAGCGCTGCGCTGCCGACGCAGGTCGAGAGCGAAGCGGTAGAGATCGTCGTCGAGCTCGTTGTCCTGTGCGATGCGAGCACGGAAGCGGTCGTCGGCATCGACGGGCTTGCTGGGGTTGGCGAACCGCGACGGCCCCAGGTCCCACCCGAAGCGTTGAGCGACCTCGTCGCAGAACTCCTCGAAGTGCTCCTGGACGCCCCAGACGTCGATGCGCTCGACCAGGTTCCGCTTGGCCCGCTCGAGGTGGCCGGAGTCTAGATCCAGCACGGTGAGAAAGCCGTCGGTCATCTCTTCGGGCGCCATCGCCAACATCTTGACCATGTGGTTGTGGATGAGGCACTGGAACCTGATCGGATCGGCGTAGATCTCCTCCAGGGGCCGGCCCCGGAAACCGGGGTCGCGCTGCCGCATGTCGCGGAGCGCCGACAGCGTCCGCTCGACCGGGTCGCGCAGCACGGTCATGGTGGCGAACGGGACGCCCAGCAGCTCGGTCGTGCAGAGCGGGAAATGGCCGGTGATCAGCCGGAGACGATCGCCATGCTCCCCGAAGCGCCGGCGCAGCAGGTCGACGTGCAGCGTGGCGTGGAAAGCCTGCTGGTCCGAGAAGGTCGGGTAGACCGCGTCCGGCGGGAACACGTGCTGGAGCCGCTGGTACAGCGCGGTCCCCGCCGTCTTGTGCATGTGGACGAAGAACCAGCGCAGGTGCGGGCCGGTCGTCACGGGCGGACCCGCTTCAGGTAGCCGGTGCGGTTGAAGGTCAGCATGTACCGCTCGCCGGCCGGGTCGGGCACGAACTCGTCGCCGCTCGCCAGGATGGCCTCCACGGCCTCGTACGGTCCCGGACCAAAACCCGGCACGGCCGGTCTCCCGTTGACGACCGTGTTCTCGACCACGACGTAGCCGCCGACGGGTACCAGGGGGGCGTAGCGCCTGAACGCCGAGACGACGCGGCCCATGGCGCCGAGCCCGAGGATCACCAGGGCATCCGGCGGTCCCTGCGCCAGCGCTGCCACCTTCTCCGCCACCGCCGGGCTCTCGGGCGCTCCCGCCACGTGGGTGACGCGCGGGTGGCCGGGCCGCTGGGACGCATCGCCCCGACCGACCGCAACGACATGCCCGTGCCCGAGCTGGTCGCACACCGACGCGACGAACAAAGCGCGCCCTCCCAGGCCGCCGTCGTCGCCCGCCAGGACCACCAGGCTCGGGCGAAGCTTGGCCAGCAGCTCCTGGTAGACGTGGAGGTCGGCTGGGTACCGGTTGACCGCGTGGCCCAGCCACGTGGCGTCCCGCCACGCCTGGTGGCTCCAGACCGACTCGATGGCCGCCAACTTCACCTCGTCGGGCACCGGCGCGGGCCGCTCTCCCATCCTCGTGGGCTCGCGCATGGCATCGAACACCAATGTCGGCCAGCGTCGAGAACGGGTCCGCCGGGCGGCCCACGCTGCCAGCGTGCCGACGTAGTGCATGGGGCGGTCGCCACCGACGAGCGGCCGGCCCCGCAGGGCCTCGAAGTGCTCGCGGTACGAGACGACACGCTCCCGGCGTACCGCCTCGTCGGCGACGTTGGTGGTGGTCCCGCCGTGGAACTGGTGGAACGTGCCCTCGCCCACGATCGTCGAGGCCCTCACCCCCGGCGACTGGGCCAGACGCTCGAACAGGTCGAGGTTGGCGTACCCACCCCCGGGCATCGAGAAGCTCTTGTCGTAGCCGCCGACCTGCTCCAGGAGCTTGCGCGGCACGAACAAGCAGTTGCTCTCGACGATGCCGTCGAACCAGTCACGCTCGCCGATGAAGTGCCCGATCTCGAAGAGGCGGTAGCCGTCGACCGGCCAGTCGATCGCGTCGAAGAGGCGATCCTCGACCTGCTGGTCGTATCCCACCTGCTGCGCGTCGCCCTGCTGGCCCGGACCGACGTACCACTGCTGGGTGGCTACCACGGCCGGCTCGTAGATGCGCAGCGCCTTCATGCCGAAGTTCAGGACCCCGGGCGTGAGCACGTGAGCGCCGTCGATCATGAGGGCCAAGGCGTCGCCCCGGGCGGCGGCGATTCCCGCGTTGAGCGCCACTGTGGGCGAGGGCTGCGGATCACCATCCGGCTCGAGCAGGCGGAACTCGGGGCCGAACGCCGAGACGAAGTCCCGGCCCAGGCGCTGGTCGGGGGTGGAGCCGTTGTCGACGACCAGCACCTCGTAATCGAGATCCTCCACCTCCCGCTGGTAGGAGCGGGCCAGCGACTGGAGCGTCCGCGCGGCCTCCCGGCGCATGTTGTAGAAGACGACGACCACGGATAGGGCCACGCTCGGTGCGACCGTCGACGGCGCCAGGGGCGCAGGGCCGGCCGCCGTCGACGCCGCAGCGACCGCCGCGGCCGCCTCGGGAACCGGGCCGGTGCCGCCCGACCCGGGGGGGATCGTGCCCGACGTGTCGTGCCGCCACCTGACCGCGTTCCAGTCGATCCGTTCCATGGGCGCGGAGATCCCAAGGCGATCACGCGCGCGGGTCACGGCCTCGTCGAGGTCGCGGTCCGCGATCCCGGCGATGATCACCTCCGCGCCGGGCGACAGGCGTGGGACGAGATGCTCCAGGGCGATCACCGCCGCCTCCCCGAGCCCCTCACCCAGGCGCAGCAGCGCAAGCTCACCGATGGGGGCGTCGCAGAGCGTTTGCTTGGGATCCCCCTGCACGAAGCGCACCCGGTCGTCGAGCAACCCGAAGTGAGCGAAGCTGTCGCGCACCAGGTTGAGGTCGCTCGCCATGCGCCGCACGGCCGGTGGCAGGTCGGTGTCCTCACCCGCCTCGTCGGCCTGCGCCGTGGCCGAGAAGGTGTCGGCGAGCCAGACCCGGCGCTCGGCCACCTCATGGGCCTCCAGCGTGGCGCGCAGCAGGATGCCCCCTCCCCCGCCACCCACCCCGACCTCCGCGAAGTCACCGGGGATGCCGGCGGCCATAACCCTGCCCGCCGCGTCCGCCAGGCTGTCCAGCTGCGCGCGCCCCATCGTCGTTAGCGCGATGTTGCCCAGGCCGTCGGCCGCCGGACGACCGGCGAGCCGTTCCTGCACCAACCGCTTGTAGCGGTGTGGAAGGCTCCGCATCGGATCGCGCAGTGCTGTGGCGTCGGGCTCAGCGCCGCGCAGGCCCAGCAGGTAGGCCACACGCAGCTCGTGTTGGAGGCTGCGCTCGTCGAGGAGCATGGCCTTGACGAGGGCGAGGTACCGATCCGCGCCCCGCTGGGCCTGGTCCTCCAGGTTCCGGATCCACGTCTGTGCGAAGATCGCCTCGTCGACCCTGATGCGCTCGGCGAGGTCCATCACCTCCCGTTGGCCCTCGGGCGCCTCCAGGTGATCCAGCAGCGCCGCCAGGGCCGGACGGGCACCGACGACCCGCTCCTCCGCCACGATGGCCAGGCCGTAGAAGATCGGCAGGACGACGAGCCTGAGCGGGACCGGGTGCTCGGCTACGAAGTCCTCGAGCGCGGTCATGACGCCGTTGCGGGGACCCCCGTCGTGCTCGGCGTTGGCCATCTCACGGTTCATGCCTCCCCTGGCGAGCAGCTCCGAACGCCCGGGGCGCATGCCCGCCCGCCGATACGGCTGCCGGAACTCCGCCGGGATGCGATCCGGCGAGTAGTAGAGGTCACGCCGCCCATAGGGCCATGCCACGTCGTGGAGGACGAGTACGGGCAGGGGGGATCCCGCCGCCCGCGCCGCGTCCGCCAGCAGGCGGAGCTCGTGGTACACGGTGTACCAGTTGTGGTCACCGTCGATGAGCACGGCGTCGGCGGGGGGCAGGCTGGGCAGCACCTCGAGGCTCGTCCCCAGGTAGAAGTGGTACCGGCCCGGGAACGCCCGCTCGTGCTCCGCCGGGTCGAACTGCGGCTCGGGGTCGATGACGTGCAGCTCGCACTCGGGCCCGAGCCGCTTGAGCATCCTCGTGGTGGTCTCTCCCCGGAGCGCTCCGACCTCGATGATGCGGCGGGCCTCGGCCGCGTCGATCACTGGTGCGATGACCTCGTCCCACAGCGGGAACATCGTGACCAGCCCTTCCGACGATGACCCAGGAGAGGGAAACGGTAGCAAAGGGACGCGGAGACGGTGGGAGAGCCGCCGCCAGCATGCCGCCCGGCGGCGTCGCCGGCCGGGGCGCTAGGGTTCGACGGGGGCCGGGGTAGGCGGACCAACGACCTGGGGGAACGATGGGCGACACATCTCCTCACCTCGACATCGCTGTTCCGGACGTGTTGACCGATGTTGACCGGCTGACGCGCGAGGGGAGGGGGCTAGAGGCGATCCAGCTCCTCACCGAGGTCAACCGGGCGCGTCACGACCCGCTGGTCGAACAGCGCCTCGTGACCCTCCGCCACGAGGCCTACGCGTCGGTGCCCCGACAGCCCGTCGAGGCGCTTCCCCCGGAGGTGGTGCCCGAGGAACCGGAGAGCCCGCTGGCGCCGACCGACCCCCGCGACCTGACGGTCGCCACGCTTCGACGAGGGCTCGCCCGGCACGGCTGCGTCCTCGTGCGTGGCCTTGTCTCCCCCCAGCGCGCCGAGGCGCTGGCTCGCGGCATCGACCGTGCCCTCGAGGAGTTCGACGCGTGCGAGGCGGCTGGGTCTGAGGCGGCGCCGCCATGGTACGTGCCCTTCTCCCCGCAGGCCGACGCCCAGCGCGCTCGGCGCCGCGGGACATGGGTGCGAGCCAGCGGCGGCGTGTGGACGGCCGATTCGCCCCGGATGCTGTTCGAGCTCATGGAGGTGGTCGACGAGACGGGCATCGGGACGCTGGTCGAGGCGTTCCTCGGCGAACGGCCGGCCGTGTCGGCGAACAAGTGCACTCTGCGCCGCGTCCCCCTCGACACCAACACGAACTGGCATCAGGACGGCGCCTTCCTGGGTCGCCACGTCCGCTCGCTCAACCTCTGGCTGGCACTCTCGCCGTGCGGTACGGACGCCCCGGGGCTCGACATCGTTCCCCAGCGGTTCGACACGATCCTCGCCACCGGCACCGAAGGAGCCCTGTTCGACTGGTCGGTGTCACCCGACGTGGTGTCGGAGGCGGCCGGTGGCCCTGACGCTGTCCTCCACCCCGAGTTCGCGGCGGGTGACGCGCTGCTCTTCGATCACCTCTTCCTGCACCGCACAGGGATCGCCCCCGGCATGACCCGCGAGCGTTGGGCGATCGAGACCTGGTTCTTCGCGCCATCGACCTACCCGGATGGCCAGGTCCCACTCGCCTACTGAGCGGGGACACGGCCGCGTCCCGAGCCGGTAGGGCCAGCCGCCGGAGCATCGCATGTCCACACTGAACATCCCGTTGAAGCTCAAGCGGGGTGCATACAAGGACCAGGAGACGACGATCCAGAGCGCCGTCTACCTCATCCGGTACATGTGTGACCGACTCGGCGTTGCGGATCTGTCCGCCTGGGACGTGCTCGATGTCGGCTGTGGAACGAAGTTCACCCAAGCGTTCCTCGACCGAGGCCTGCCCGTCGGGAGCTACGTCGGAGTGGACGTGTACGCGGAGATGATCGAGTTCTTGAAGCAGAACGTCGCAGATCCGCGGTTCGAATATCACCACATCGACGTACGTAACGAGCGCTACAACCCTGAAGGGCCCCCGATGACCGAGGACACGGATCTCGGCGTGGGCGATCGGCGATTCGACCTGGTCTGCCTCTTCTCGGTCTTCACACACTTGGCGCCGTACGACTACCGCACGATGCTCAAGTTACTTCGCCGATACGTGCGGCCCGAGGGGCGCCTGATCTACACGCTGTTCATCGACGAGCTGACGGACGGCGGCCATGGATTCGTCGACTCCATCGACCGCGCGCTGGCGTCTCGGGGGCCAGGGCGCGAAGTCGATCAGGGGGTGAAGCAGGCAGCGCGCGATGTAAAGCCCTTCGTGGACCTCGACCCCGACATGCCGCTGCTGCGTGCCCTGTACTCGCGCGAGTACGCCTGCGAGCTGATCGACGGTACCGGCTGGACCCCGCTCGGCTTGTTCCCACCCAACGAGCACGCGCAACACCACTTCATCTGCGCGCCCGCACACCTCCGGTCATCAGGGTCCTGACCAACATGCCGTGCACGATGCTGTGCCGCCGAGCGTCCGATTGCGCCACTCACGAGCCGTGACGGCCGACTCGCTCCCCGTGGCCCAGTACCGGGCGGCGGTCCCTAGGACGGCGCACGAGAGCCATCCGCTACGGTCGGCGGGCCAGAGGGCCTTTCAGCATGGTACGTAGGGCGCGCTGAGCTGGGACCAAGATGTTAACCAGAGGCACAGCCACCGGACTGACAAAGGTGCAGGGCAGAACCGACGGAAGACGCCGCCGGGAAGCGTTCGCGGTCAGACTTGGCCTGATCGCGGCGATGGGTTTCGGGATCCGCCTTGGATACGCGCTCGCAGGCGACGCCAAGGACGTGTCATACGACGGCATCTATTACTACTTCGTCGCCAATGTCCTCGTCGACGGGGGAGGGTACGCGCATCCCTGGACAGGGCTACCGACCGCCCTGCACCCTCCCGCTTGGCCCGTGCTGCTGGGCCTTCCGTCTGCGATCGGTCTGGACACGGTGCTCACCCATCAGGTGTTCGCCTGCGTGGTAGGGACCACGACCGTCGCTCTCGTCGGCATAGCGGCCCGAGTGATCGCCGGTGGGCGGGTCGGATTGGTCGCTGCGGCCATAGCAGCGGTGTACCCGAACATGTGGGTGCGCGAGCGCGAGCTGGCGGCCGAAACACTTGTCTTCCCGCTGGGCGCGGTCGTCCTCGCCTTGGCGTACCGGTATTGGAGGACGCCTCGCATAGGCACCCTTTTGGCGCTCGGCGCCGTCTGTGGTGTCCTCATCCTGATCCATTCCGCAATGGTGTCGCTACTCCTCCTCCTAATTCCCGTGCTCGCCTGGCGGGCCCATCCGGGAGTGTCTAGGGCCAGTCGGTTGGCACACCTCGGCGCCGCACTGGGCGTCGCCGCCGTCGTTCTGCTGCCCTGGGTGATACGGAATACGGCCCAGTTCGAACGGCCGGTCCTGCTGACGACGAACCTCGGTCTCACGCTTCGTGCCGGGAACTGCCCGGCGGCATACGAGGGTGATAGGCTCGGGTCATTTGACATCGACCTCGTCCGTCCTGTCGCGCCCACAGCACCAGGCGACTGCGTCTGGGACACGGGATTGGGCGATGAATCCGAGCAAGATGCGGCGCTCCGTGACCAGGCGCTGACATACATGCGGGAACACGCCGAGCGACTGCCCACCGTGGTGGCGGCGCGGGAGGGACGGACGTGGGGGCTGTTCCGTCCGTTCCAGCAGGCAACGCTGGAGCGGGAGTCGGGCAATGCGCCGCTCGGCGTCTACCAGCTAGCGGTGTTCGCCTATTGGGCGCTCTTGCCGTTCGCGGTCGCTGGCGCCATTCGCCTGCGGCGGAGTGTCCTGCCGCTCTTTCCGCTGGTGTCGTTCCTCGTTGCGGTGACGATTGTCGTCGGGATCACCTTTGGCAGTGTTCGTTACCGAGCTCCGGCCGAGGTGCCGATCATCGTGCTCGCCGCTGTGGGTGTCGACGCCCTCCGGGGCCGCGGGCGCTCGCACGAAATCAGAGTCAGCACCAACGCCTCGGCGCCGCCCTCGGCGTCGGTATCGGTCAGCTCAGCGGTAGAAGAGGGGACGCAGGGTCGGGCGCTGATGGGCTCTCTTACGGGGCAGCAGGTGATGCGGCAGCAGCGAAGGAGTGGGCCCGGTGAGTCGTGCAGCGACACGACCTGGAACGTCGGACGAAGACTACAATTGCGCCAGCTGGTCCAGGACACGGGTCTCCCGGGCAGTCGGGTGCGAGTGCGCCGCAAGGGAAGGATGTGCCGCTGCGGATTATGTATGAACCCGAGCCACACACATAGTCATGCAGAAAGTTGGCGGGTCGGCATTGCCGAACTCGTCCGGGGTGCTGAAACCGCGTGATCCTCACCTTCGTCTATCCGAGCTCGCACCACCGAACGGGCGGCGTGTTCGTTCTATACGAGCTCGCCAATGGCCTCGCGCGGCGTGGTCACGAGGTGCATTTCGTGCATGGCCCGTCCAATCCTCACCGCATACACGAGCTCGGTGACCTGCCGCCATTCCGATTCGAGCGCGAGGTCAGGCACCACATCGTCGACACGCTGGCCGACCCGCGACTCGCTGCCGGCGACGTAGTCTTCCTCGTGAATGCACCACGGCGCTTGGGTCTTCGCGCGGGCATTGTTCAAGGTCACAGAATGTTCCGGGAAGAGGTCGAGCGCGATCTGTTCCGGGCGCCGTTCCCCAAAGCGTGCGTTGCCAGTTGGCTCATCGACGTCGGGCTCGGATACGGCGTGCCCTCGGAGCAGCTGTGGTACGTGCCGCTGGGCATCGACCACCAGATGTTCACGTTTCGCACACCACAAGGGAGGCGCAGCTACGACGTGGCCATGCTCGCCCATGCGCACCGCGAGAAGGGTTTTACGATCGGCGTCCAGGCGTTGGCGGAGTTGAGGCGACACCGACCGGGACTTCGCGCCGTCGTGTTTGGGATGGCCCCCCGACCGCACACCCTTCCACGCGGCGTCGAGTACCGGCGGGCGCTGGACCATCCGACGCTCGCCCAGACGATCTACGGCCAGAGCCGCGTCTTCTTGCAACCGAGCTTTCACGAAGGATTCGGCTATACGGCCGTGGAGGCCATGGCATGCGGCTGTGCGCTCGTCAGCACCGACAACGGAGGGTCACGCGACTACGCGCTCCCGAACGAGACCGCGCTCGTCGTCTCACCGGGGGACTGGGCCGGCCTGGCGGACGCGGTCGGCCGGTTGCTACGCGACGACGCGATGCGGGCCCGGCTCGCGAGCATGGGCGCCGAATTGGTACGCCACCGGTTCGATTGGGACAACTCGGCGGCGGTCCTCGAAACTCACCTCGAGGCCTACATCGCCGACCCGCAGCGCTACCAGCAGCCACCGATCGACGTGGCCCCGCTCGGACGGACGAACTGAGCGCAAAAGTCGTCGCTTCGACTCGTCCGAGCAGACGGCACGGCTGGCTCACCAGCGAGACGGCCCTCGAGGGCGTCACCGCTGCAGGTTCGTTGGTCGGCCGGTCGTCGAACTCGAACGACGCATGGCGTCCTCCACCACGAACGCTACCCCCGCCCAATCGATGGACATGTACCGGTGGAAGTTCCACTCCGGATGGTCAGCCGCGAACTCGTCGAGGGCGGCTCGCTCACCGGACACATCGGTGTCGGTCCAGCAGTAATAGTCGTCGAAGGCCAAGATCATCCCGTGCTTGAGCCGAGGCTCGAGGAAGTCGAGGACACTGACCGTGCTGGAGTACAGGTCGCAGTCGATGTAGGCCAAGGCGATGTCCCGCGGCGGACTGTCGTGCCCGAGCGGGGGGAGCGACTCGGCGAAGAACCCTTCGACCGTCGTGTAGGCGTCACGCGGCACCCCACGTGACGCCAGCACGGCGTGGAAGTCGTCCACGCTCATCGACATCGTGCTCGGGATCCATGCCGGGTGCTCGTCGCGAGGGTCCTCGATCTTCGGTAGACCGGCGAACGAGTCAAACGCCCACATGTGACGAGGCACTGGATTGGCCGCGATCTCCTGCCACGCCAGCCACATCGATGTACCCCCGTAGCACCCGAACTCGGCATAGTGGCCCGAGATGCCGTTGAACGACAGCGCGACGAACGCATGCTCGAAGAACGTCGACTTGCTGCGGAGGATCCGCTGGATCGCCCGCTGTGCGAGCTGCTCCGTCGACGGCGCGACCGACCAGGTGTGTGGCCCAGCGTCGGCAACGGGCGAAAGTCTTTCGTTCGGCACTGTCATGCGGCCCCCAAGACGTGGCGTAACGTAGTTGAGCGACGAGGGGCCGCGCGGCAATGGCGAGCCGCGCCGGCTCCCGGGGCAGCCATGGGCTTTGGCTGCTAACTTGCTCCCTCACCTGCCTGGCAGCGAGCAGGGGCTAATGCCATCGAGGGCGATCGGCTTGGGGATGCACCAGGATGGGGACCAGATGTTGGATGCACAGTCCGTCTTCAACATCGTGGTGACAGGCCGGGTCTTCTGGCACCTTCGCTTCTTCGTCTGCAGCCTGGTCCACAACAGCGATGCTCGCTTCCGCTTTGTGGCCAACGGCTGCGCGCCGGAGACGCTGACGCTCATGGAGGACTACGCCGCGGCGCACCCGGGCCGGGTTGTGGAGATCATCGACGTATCCCCAGACGCAATGGCTGCTCACGGAGTCGCGCTCGACGCAGTACGCCGGTCCCGCAACGACGGCGAGCTCTTCTGCTTCGTGGACACCGACATCAAGGCTCGGGCGCCGTTCCTGCACGGCTACTTCGACCTGCTCGGCAGTCACTCGGCCGTCACGTCCGGCAAGCAGGTCTGGGTGGACGATCATGTGGTACCGGACACGCATCTCGGGCTCGGCCTCGACGGGCGGCACTTCTTCCATCCCAACGGCTTCGTCTACGGCTGTCCGCACTTCGCGATGTACCGACGTGCCCACCTCGACGAGACCTGCGCCCGCTGGGACGTCGGCCTCGGTTCGGCCGGGCCCGACCTCTCCGACGAGGCACGCGGGCAACTCGCCGCCATCGGTCACCTCTACAAGATCTACGACACCGGCAAGATCGTGAACATCCTGCTCCAGGTCGACGGCCGATCGCTGTGCCATGTCGACCCTGACGAGCTCATCCACATTGGGGGCATGTCGCACTTCCTGTCCCCGCCGGACCCCGGTGCCGCGGGTGGGGAGGTCGAGACTCCCGCCTGGGCCGCCTTCCACGGCATGGAGCCGCGCCTCGCGGTCACGCGGTACACGGCGGCCCTTCTGCGCGGCTTGGTCGAGCACACGACTCTCCCCGACCTACCACCTCGGCTCGACCCGGCGATGCAGGAGCGCCTTCTCTTCGTCAGGGATGAGATCATCGACTTGGTCGAGCGCTACCGGACGTGCGCCGCCGAGCCGGTGGGAGCAGGGGACAAATGGCGGAACTGATCGAACGACTGGCATGGGACAGCGAGTTCTTCGCCGTCCCCATCGCTCGTGTCGATCTCACCGGGGCAACCCCCGAAACGTTGCACGCCATGGACGCCGAGGCCCACGCCGAGGGGATCGCCTGCATCTACGGCACCCTGGACCCCACCGACGCGACGGACGCCCACCTCGTCCAGGCGTTCGGCCACCGGCTCGTCGAGGTGGCGATCACCTTCGAGCGACCTGCGATGGCGTTTACCCCCAAGCCGTCCACGTCGAAGGTCCGGCGCGGCACGATCGACGACCTACCCGCCCTCGAGCCGGCCATCAAGACGCTCGCCCCGTGGAGCCGGTTCGCCGCCGATCCACGCTTCGGGCTCGACGCGGCGCGCCGGATGCATGAAGCGTGGATGGAGCGTGCCGCTCGCGAGACGGACGAGCGCGCGCTGTACATCTCGTACGACGACACGGGAGTCACCGGCGTGGCGACGTTTGTCAGGTCGCCCGTGCCCCGCGTCGACACCAAGGGGGTTACCAAGCCGGGCAGCGGCGCGGCCGACGCGCTCATGGTTGCGCTGTTTGAGTGGGCGGGAGGGGGCGCCACCGAGGCTGGGCCCTGTGCAGCCCGCAATCTCGCGCCCCTGCGCTACCTGGAACGCTGCGGGTTCCGCATCGGTCGGACCCGATACCTGTTCCATCGCTGGCTCGACGAGGAGACCCAGGAGGACGCGTGAGCGCTGCAACGCAGACCGACGGCGCCATCGGCAGCCGGCTGCGCATCCCCTTCAACCGCCCGAGCCTCCAGGGCCGGGAGATCGAGTACATCCGGTCGGCGGTCGAGCACGGCCACACGTCCGCCGAGGGCCCCTTCTCGGCGCGGGTCGCTTCAATGCTGCGCGACGAGCTCGCGGCGTGTGACGTCCTGCTCACGACGTCGTGCACGGCCGCCCTGGAGATGAGCGCGCTCCTTCTGGGCGTGGCCCCGGGCGACACGGTCGTCGTCCCCTCGTTCGGCTTCGTGACCACTGCGCTCGCCTTCGCACGCGCCGGCGCCCGCATCGTGTTCTGCGACATCGAGGAGCGCACGCTCGGGCTCGACCCCGAGCGCCTCGCCGAGGCCATGGACGACTCGGTGCGCGGCATCGTACCCATCCACTACGCCGGGGTCGCGTGCGACGTCGACGGCATCCGGCGGGTGCTGGAGCGCTGGCCCCGCGCCGGACTGGTCGAGGATAACGCGCATGGCCTCTTCGGTCGTTACCGCGGTCGCCCGCTCGGCAGTTTCGGCCGCTTCTCCACACTCAGCTTTCACGAGACAAAGAACTTCATCTGTGGCGAGGGCGGCGCGCTGGTCGTGAACCGGGAGGACGACGTTCGCCGGGCGAACGTCGTGTACCACAAAGGAACCAACCGGCGCGAGTTCCTGCTGGGCGAGGTCGACAAGTACACGTGGCAGGACACCGGATCGTCGTTCGGCCTGGCCGACGTCCTCGCCGCCTACCTGTGCGCCCAGCTCGAGGAGCGCGACAAGGTGCTGTCCAAGCGCAGCGCGGCGTTCGACCGCTATCTCGGCCTGCTCGATCCGGACGCTGAGTGCCACGGCTACACGCTTCCCAAGGTCCCGCCCGACAGGGAGCAGGCATACCACATGTTCCACGTGCTCATGCCCGACGCCGAGACCCGTGACCGCGTCCTGGCAGGCATGCGTGACCGGGGCGTCCACGCCACCTTCCACTTCGTCCCGCTGCACGACTCCCCGGGTGGCCGCCGGTTCGCCGCGCGCGAGCTGCCCTGCCCGGTCAGCGAGCGCGTCAGCGCCCGGCTCCTACGGCTCCCCTTCTACACCGACATCACCGACGCCGAGATCGAGGAGGTTTCCGAGGCGTTCCTCGGCGCACTGGAGTCGTGAGACCGGAGCGGGACACCGCCCGGTCAGCGACGCGGAGTCCACAGCGTGCTGACATCCGACACCGGAATGGAGATCAGGTTCTGGTCATACGAACCGACAGCCTGCGGAGGCTGGCGAGGCGCCCGCTCGAATAAGACGAGGCTCGTGTAGATGTGGATGGAGGCCGTGGACCGGGTGAAGTCATTCGGTTCGGCACCCTCGCTGAACCAGGCATGGAGCTCGTCGATCCGCTCCTTCGTGTACTCGATGAACGACCCTTCATGGGGTTGCCCGGACCGTCCTGCTCCGAACGATGGGAGGTAGCTGCTGTGCACGTCCTCGCAGGCGTAAACGCCCGTAGGAGACAGCCGGGGGAACAGCACCTCGAACGACGTGACCTGCTGTTCCTTCTCGTGGCCGCCGTCGTCGACAACGATGTCGATGGGTCCGACCTCCTCGACGAGCGATTCGAGAAAGGCAGCATCGGCCTGGTCGCCGATGAAGACCTCGATCCCCTCCCCGGCGTGCTGCCGACACTCCGGGTCTATGTCGAGCCCGATGATGCGGGACTGGGGACCGAAATAGGTCCGCCACATCTGCAGCGAACCACCGCCAAGAACGCCGATCTCCAACATAGTGACCGCGGATCGCTGAAAGCGGCTGAAATGCCGGTGGTAAGCGTCGGGATAGGTGTCCTGCTTCATCAGGCCCTTGCCGCCGTGATACTGCAGTGCCTCCCACACGTCCACTCCGGCACCCTAACTCGCAGCCGCCCCAGCCGAGCCCCCCGCAATGCTCTGCTACTAGTCTCGCCGCAAACCCGACTCCGGGCGGCCCCGCACGGAACAGCGGGGATCCGATGAGCGAGTTCGAACAGGCTGCGACGTCGACCACGCGGCCGGTCGTGTCGGTGATCCTGACCTGCTTCGAGCATGAGAGGTTTCTGGTTCAAGCCCTCGAGGCGGTGCGCGCCCAGACGTATCGGCCGATCCAGCTCATAGTCACCGACGATGCCTCGGCAGACGGCTCGGCCACTCTGATCGCGCGTTGGCTGGACGCCCACTGGCCCGCGGCCACCTTCATCCGTCACGACGTGAACGCAGGCGTATCTCGCACGCTGAACGAAGCCCTGCGGCTCGTCACCGGCGACTTCGTGACCATCACCTCGGCCGATGACTGGATGGAGCCGCAACGGCTCGGCCGACTGGTCGCCGTGTTCGACATCGCCCCGGACGACGTCGGGCTGGTGTACTCGGGGCTGCGAGTGGTGGACAGCCACGGAAGGGAGCTTGCGCTGCTGCACACCGAACCGGGCTCGGCGCCCAGCGGCTGGGTCTACCGCCAACAGCTCGTGATGCCCGTCATCCCGACTCCCTCCGTGATGGTGCGCAGGTCGGTCTACAAGGCGGTGGGCGGCTTCAACGAGGATGACGTCGTCGAGGACTACGACATGTGGCTCCGAATCTGCCGTTCTTTCCACGTCCAGCACGTCCCCGAAGCACTGGTCAACTTCCGCTGGCACGACCGGAACACCACGACTCGCATTCAGGGCGACGTCTACGACCGCTACGAGGCCACCTGCCTTCGGCGACAACTCGGCTACTCGGAAGACACCGACCGCCTGATCCGCCAACGACTCGACGAGTTGGGCGCGAAGCTCACCGAGAACCCCTCGTGAGCTCGCGGGATGCCGTCTTCAAGCCTTCGGCCGGCGTCACGGCGCCGTACTCGTCGGCTGAACACAGGTAAGGTCGCCCGGCGACGCGTGTCAGCCATGCCGCCCTCGGTGCCCGTAGGCGGCGGGATCAGCGAGGTAGCGCTCGAGGAACGCCTCGAGCAGTTGGCCGGTGCGGTCCCAGTCGAACCGCCGGACGTACTTCCGCCCGGCTGCCGCGATGGTGACCCGGCGGTCATCGTTTTCGAGCAGCGCCAGTACGTGCTTGCTCAACGCATCGACGTCGCCGCACGGTGCCACCAACGCCGTTTCGTCTGACAGCGCGTAGTCGCGCGAGCCGCCGTTGTCGGTCGTGACGAGCGCCGCCCCGCAGGCCATCGCTTCAACGTTCGTCAAACCGAACCCCTCCACCCAGCTCGTGCAAAGGAACACGCGGCTCGTGTTGTATATGTCGTCAACGAGTTGGTGCAGCGACGGCCGCGAGACATAGGTCATCCAGCGCGGTAGCGCTGGCGCCCGGCGGGCCACGCCGAATGCGACCACGTCGAGGTCGGGCAGCGCCTCTCTGACCCGGCTGAGGACATCGATCGCGGGTTGCGCGCCCTTCTGGGCGTGAGTGCTGTAGCAAAAGGAGACCCGTAGGGGACGAGGTGCGATCGGTCTGGTAAGCCGGTACTGGTCGTGACGGATGCCGATCGGAACGTGAACGAGCTCGTTTGTCGGCACGCCCAGCTCGAGTCCGACATCCATCAACCAACGGGCGACGCACAGCTTGGGACACGGAGCTTGGTACGCGTGGCGCTCGACCGCATCATCGAGCATCTGATAACCCTGGATGAGGGCGACCGGAAGCCCGGATTGAGACGGCATCTCGGTGTCGAACGAGAACCCGAAGATGACGTCACCACGCGGAATCGATGGGAGGTCGCGAGACCCGGCGGGTACGAAGTGATGGACGAGTCGGTCCGGAAAGCGGAACCAGTCGAGCTCGTCGATGGTGGAAACCGTGCCCTCGAAGAAGTTGACGTGGTAGAGCTGGACGTCATGACCGCGCTTCGCGAGCGCGGCAGCGATCTCGTAGACAACGGCCACCCCCCCACTCGGATATCGCGTGCTGGGTGCGACGAATATCAGTCGCATCGGCGTGACGGTTCACCCACAGGCCTGGGTCCGCACTAGATCGGCGAGTGAACGCGCGACCGCCTCCTGCATCACGACGACGCGGGTGTCCCAACTGAACTCGCCGGCGGTGGCTCCCTCGCCATCCTTGATGAAGGCGGCCAACGGCGGCCCACCTGCGCTGACGACCAGGTTGCCCAGCTCCAGGATCATGCCCGCCGCCTCGCGTGTACTGACACCGGCCCGCCTTGCCGCTTCGGAAACCGTGAGTTGCGCCTGGTCCAGCGACGCCAAGGCGATCACTTTGGCCAGGGCGCGGCCGGCGTCGTCGAGCCGGGCGAACACCCGGGCGAGCGGCTCGTCGCCGTTGTCGGGAGGGGGTGCCTCCACCGTGGTTGCGGGTGTGTCGGCCGTGGGCTGCGAAGCATCCCCGAGGCGTGGCTGACCCTTCCAGCTCACGTACGACAGGACCTTCGGAGCGAGCTCCTCGGGAACGGGCACCATCACGTACTCCACAGCTCCCCACCCTGACGTGAGACTTGGGACGATGCTACAGGGAACCGTGCGAGGCGATCGCCGGCCGACCAGGGCACTAGATTGTGCCATCCACCGCCGTGACCCGTTGGCGGGGACATGGTGGACGAGAGCGGGGACGTGCCGATGGGGATCGGTGTCGCGGTCGAGCAGGCGCCCCGAGCGCGCGACGCCCAGAGGGGAGCGGCCCCAGACACCCGCGTACGCCGGGGGTTGCAGGCCATTCTGTACGTGTCACCGGTCGCCGGCTTCGTCGGTGCGGGGTTCGCCCACCGATGGATCACCGACGATGGGTTCGTCTACCTGCGCGTCGTTCAGCAGCTCCGTGCCGGGAACGGTCCGGTCTTCAACGCGGGGGAACGCGTCGAAGCGTTCACCGGGACGCTGTGGGTCGCGCTGCTGGCGGTCGCCGATCTGATCACCCCCGTGCGCCTCGAATGGCTCGCCGTGCTCCTCGGGCTGGCCTGTGGGGCGGCGGGCCTGGCACTGGCGATGGCCGGAGCGCGCCGGCTCGCGCAACCGCACGACGGGGACCCGTGGTTCGTCCCGCTCGGCGCCCTGGTGTTCATCGCGATCACGCCCGTGTGGGTGTTCGCGACCAGCGGGCTCGAGACGGGGCTCACGTTCGGGTGGCTCGGGGCGTGCCTGTGGGTGCTCGCATCGTGGGCCCGCCCGCCGGACAAGCCGGTCCCACTCCCGTCGGCCGCCGTGCTGGGGTTGGGGTGGCTCGTACGTCCGGACCTGGCGATCTTCAGCGGCGTGTTCCTCGGCGTCGTCCTCTTGGGCGAGTGGCGACAACGGACCTCTCGGGGTTGCGTCGCGCTCGTCGGTGCCGCGCTGGCCCTGCCGCTCGCGTACCAGCTGTTCCGGATGGGCTACTACGGCAGCCTGGTGCCGAACACCGCCGTGGCCAAGGAGGGCGGCAGCACCAACTGGACGCGGGGCTGGCGGTACCTCCAGGACTTCGCCGACCCGTACTGGTTGTGGGTGCCGGCGATCGCGCTCGTGGCCGGTGGCTATGTGCCCCTCGTCCGGTCCTTGACCCGTCGGCGCGCTCGGGCAGCCGTCGGCGCGTTCACCGCCTGCGGCCTGCTGCACGCTGCATACATGGTCGGAGCCGGCGGAGACTACATCCACGCACGTCTGCTGCTGCCGGGCGTCTTCGCCCTGTGCGCACCGGTCGCGGTCGTCCCTGCAACCCGGCGGTACTTCGGGGCCTTGGTCGTCGTGCCCTGGGCGGTCGCCGCCGTGGTCGCCCTGCGCCCCGCCCAGTACGGCTCGGAAGGTTGGCTGGCCAACGGCTTCGCGCTCCCCCGGTTCGCCGGGATGGTGACGATCGACGACTTCGGTTGGGGCGAGGACGGGCAGAAGCGGTCGTGGTACGAGGGACCGGCGGTCTACTTCCAGCCCGGCATCGAAGAATTCGCGCGCAGCGATGTCGAGCCCCGGGCAGACATGGAGCTTCCCCTCGGCATGTTCTCAGGTGTGGGCATCGTGAGCTACGCGATGGGCCCCGAATTCCACGTACTGGACATCTTCGGCTTGGCGGACACCTTCACGGCCCATCTCGACCGCGAGACAGGCGAGCCGTGGTGGTTCCCGCCGCTGGCGGGACACGAGAAGCCCCTCCCCGCGCCCTGGATCGCGGCGCTGGTCACCCGAGAAGGGTCCCGGCCGGATGCGGCGCAATTTCCCCACCGCCCGAGCGCGCTGTTGGCACCGACCACCGGCCGCGAGTTCCAGGAGCAGGTCGCGTGGGCCCGAGCGGCGCTCAAGTGCGGCGCGATTGTCCAACTCAGGAACGCGGCCGGTGCGCCGCTTACGCCCAGCAGGTTCGCGGCGAACGTCCTCCGCTCATTCGAGAACACCCGCCTGCGGGTCCCTGCGGATCCCGAAGAGGCATTCCATCGCTTCTGCGGTCCCGGCGTCCCGGCGGAGGTGCAGGCCGTCCGCTCGGGCTGAGGTCGGCTCGAGGGCTGCCCTCAGGCCGGCCGGCGGGGCGATCCGCTGTCGGTGTGCTCCACTACGAAGGCGACGCCCCCCCAATGGATGTCCTTGAAGCGATGGAAGTGCCACTGCGGGTGCGCCTCCAGGAACTCGTGGAGCGCTTCCCGTTCACCGGACACACCCGTGTCGGTGTTCCACAGGTAGTAGTCGTCGAACCCCACGATCGCACCCGGCTTCAGCCGAGGCTCGAGGAACTCGAACACCGTGACCGTGCTCGAGTACATGTTGCAGTCCACATACACGAGCGCGATGTCCCGCGGCTCGCCGTCCGCGCCGAGCGACGGGAGTGTGTCCTGGTAGAAGCCCTCGACAGCGGTGTACGCCTCGGGCGGGACGCCGAAGGTGCCGCACGCCTCGTGGAAGGCGTCGACGCCCCCCTGACCGACGCCACCCGGCGTGAGGACGGCGTGATGGTCGCGCGGGTCGTTCGAGGCCGGCAGACCCTGGAAGGAATCAAACGCCCACAGGTGGCGCTTGCCGCCGAACTGCTGGCTGGCATGGAACGCGTGCCGGAGTGTGTTGCAGCCCCACGAGCCGAACTCGACATAGTCGCCCGAGATCTGGTTGACGGTCAGCGCAGTGAAGGCGTCCCAGAAGAACGAGGCCAAGCCGTCGTTCATCTTGTCGATGGTCTTCTTCAGCATCGAGCTCTCGTTCACCGGGGTACCTCGCCGTCGTGGCCTGCGAGACTACAGCCGGTCCCGCGGCGACATGCCGCTCGCGTGGCTGCGCGTCGCTATGGCCTGTACATTGCGCGACTCGTGGGGACGATCAGCGGGGACACGAAGCCTGTGGACGTGCGGAGCACGCTGCAGCGGCGTGACGTCCTGCGGAGAGCGGCGGTCGTGGGCACGAGCGCGTTCGTGGCGCCAGCTATCGTCACCGTCGAACCCGCAGATGCCCAGGCGCTCACCAGTCCACCCCCCGAGCCGCCCGAGCGGCCGCCGCCGCCCGCCGCGAGCACCGGCCCCGGGGGGCCGTCGCCCGGCGCGGCGCATCCCGCCCGTCAGCCCGTGCCGGCGACCGACCGCACCGAGTTGCCCCGCACCGGCGCCGACATCGACCGCCTCGTCGCTGCGGGTCTGACCGCCACGGCGGGAGGCGCGGCGCTCGTGTTGTGGAGCGCCAACGCGCAGTCCAAGGCCGCGTCGCCGAGATCGGCCGACCCCGAGCCCGAGACCTGACGGCGGTCGCGCCGCTGGCCGTGTCCGCGCCCGACACCGCGCTGGCCCCGGCAACGACCCGCAGCGATCGGGCCGGAGCGGCCCGTACGGGGCACCTCCTCGGTCGTGCCGGCGCTGCGCTGGTCGATCAGGTGCTGTCCAGCGGCAGCCAGCTGCTGCTGATCGTGCTCGTGGCCCGCCAGACCGACCCAGCCACCTTCGGCGCCGTCAGCGTCGCCCTGATCGCCCATGGCTTCCTGCTGGGGGTGGTGCGCGCCGCCATCGGGGAGGTGGTGCTCCTGCGCTGCCGGGCCGACCGCTCGGCGACGCGGCACGAGGCGTGTTGCGGGCTGTTCCTCGCGCTGCTGACGGGCGCGGCGGCAGGGCTCGGGTTGGTCGCCGTGGGCGCCGCCATCGGCAGCGAGGTGGGCCATTTCCTGCTACTTATGGCCCTCGCCGCCCCCCTCGTCTACGGGCAGGATCTCCTCCGCTACGTCGCCTACGGCGCGGGACGGGTGGAGCAGGCGGTCCAGATCGACGCCGTGTGGCTCGGCGTCCAGGTCGCGGTGTCGGCAGTGCTCCTGGTGGTCGGGGAAGCCACCCCGACCCGGCTGGTCCTGGCCTGGGTGCTGGGCGCGGGGGCCGGTCTCCTCGTCCTGGCGGTGCGCCAGCGCCTCCGGCCCCGCCCGGTGACCGTCGGTCGCTGGTGGGCCGAGGAGCGGGCGCGCGCCAGCGGGTTCCTCGGCGACTTCCTGGTGTCCAACGGGATGTGGCAGGGATCGTTCCTGCTGCTCGGCGCCGTGATGTCCCTCGAGGAGCTAGGGGCCTTGCGCGTCGCCATCGTGAGTATCAGCCCCCTGGCCAACCTGCTGGCTGGCGTGCGGACGCTCACCCTTGCCCACTTGGCGGGGCTGCGGGCCCGGCCCGCTTGGGCGTGCCGGCGGGCGGCCCAGATGGGTCTCGCGCTCGCGGGCGCCGCCGCTCTCTACGGGGTGGGCCTCGTGCTGCTCCCAGACCGCTGGGGCTTCGAGCTGTTCGGGGAGACCTGGTCCCAGGCTGCGGCACTGGTCGGCATCGTCGCCGTGGCCGAGGTCATGCGGCTCCCCGCGTTTGCCGCCATCGACCTCGTCAAGGTCCTCGGCGGGCCCACGGACCTGGTGCGCACGCGGCTCGTGAGCAGCGTCGCCGTGGTCACCGGCATGCTGCTCGGTGGGATCGTGGCAGGGCCACGCGGCGCCGCGATCGGCACGGCCATTGGTTACGCGTTGAGCCAGATCATCTGGTGGCACAAGGCCCGGGACCTGGCCCGACGCCGTGAGCCGGCGCCGGCTCGCGGTTCGGATGACGGATAGGGGTCAGGGCCCGCCGGCCGGCTCCAGCACCAGCTCCTGGTACACCGCCTCCGTCCGCCGCACAGCAGTGTCGATGGACAGCTCGGCGCCACGCCGCAGAGCCGCCTCCGCCATCTGCTGGCGGCACTTGCCATCGGTCAGGAGCGTGACGAGGGCGGCGGCGAGCTCAGGCGGCCGCCCGGCAGGGACCAGCAGTCCTTCACGCCCGTGCTCGACCACCTCCGGTACGCCGCCCACGGCGGTGGCGACGACCGGCAGCCCGAGAGCGAGCGCCTCCATGACCGCGACACCGAGGCCTTCGTAGAGGGACGCCAGGACGAACACGTCACAGGCTGCCATCACCCGTACGGCGTCGGGCCGGTGCCCCAGCAGCAGGAACCGGTCGCCGAGGCCCAGCCGGGCGTGGAGGGCGCGGACCTCGGCCTCGAGTGGTCCCTGGCCCACCGCGACGAACCGGACATCGGGCAGCCGCTCGACCACCTCGAGCGCCGCCGCCAGCAGGTCGGGGTAGGCCTTCTGCGCCCGCAGGTTCGCCACCGTTCCGACCACCAGCGCGTCCGGGTTCAGCCCCAGCTCAGCCCGCATCGCGACCCGCTGGCTGCGCTGCGCACGCACGCGTTCGACTTCGATGCCCTGGAGCACGACCTGCGACCGACGCTGGATCGGCGTGGGCAACGACGTGCGGACGGCCTCGGACACCGCGAGGCGGGCGTCGTCGAGGCGGCCGGTCAGGCCGTCGGCCCAGCGGCTTACAGGCATGTAGCCGTGCCAGACGTTGTGGTCCGTGACGACCACCTGCGGCCGCAGCCGCCGGTGCATCGAGCGCGCCACGACCCTGGCGCCCACCGCCATGACCGGGTTGTGGGCGTGCACGATGTCGACCGGGTCGTGGACGAGCGAGCGCCGCAGCGCCGCAAGCCATCGCGGGTCGTGGGCCGCCCGGTACCCGAGGCACGCCACAGGCACGCCTTCGGCCTCCAGCTCCCCAACGAGCGCCACCTTGTGCGGTAGCAGGTAGGCGACGCGCACCGCGACCCGCCCGCGGTCCCGTCGCCGGGCGCTCGTGACCAACAGCCGCTCGGCGCCCCCCGGGCCCAACCCCTTGGTCAGCCAGAGGACGCGGATCGGCCGGTCCCCGTGGGGGTGGGGACCGGGCGACGACCGCGGCATGCGCGCCGGGACCGAGGACGCACGGGACAGGACCACCAGCTGCGGGTATGGTATCCCGCGCTACGCACAGCAGCTTGGAGGACGCGGGACCCGGGGGCCCACGCTGGGAACCCCTCCCGGCATGCCTGAGAGATCCGTACGAGGACCACCACGTGCAGCTTGCCGACGTCATCACATCGTTCCGGCGCCATTGGCGTGCGGCCGCCGCCGTCGTCTTGCTCGTGGCCGTGGGTGTCGGTGCCTTCCTGTTCCTGCGCGACCAGACCCGTGACCCGGACCGCTGGCAGGCATCGGTCCAGGTCCTGGTGCCGGCCCGCGACGAGAACGGCGAGCTGCCCGCGGGCGTGCCGCCGATGCTCCTGCAGGGCCAAGAGACGATCGCGACGTCGTCCGGCACCATTGGTTCCGCCCTTGAGCTGGCGGGGATAGACGAGAGCGACCGCGACGACGTGGAGTTCGAGTTCGAGTCCAACGAACGGAGCGACATCTTCACGCTCAGCGTGACGGCGCCGACCGAGGAGCAGGCCGAGGCGCTGGCGGGCAGCTACGGCATGGCCTACATGTCAGCCCGCCGACAGGCTGTTGCCGTCGGCTCCTTGGGGGAGAGCGAGGGCGCCAAGCGCGCTATCGAGACTCTCCAGGACCGGTTCACCGAGGTGGAGGACGAGCTGCGACGGCTCGATCCCGACCTGCTGGCCCGCCTGCCCGACAGTGCCGAGCCCCTGGAGGAGGACGCGACCGGCACCCAGGAGGAACCGCCATCCCTCGACATCCCGGCGTCCACGCCTGTCGAGGTTCAGCTTCTGGCGTATGAGCGTCAGGACCTGCTCCGGCAGTTGGAGACGGCGAGGCGCAACTACGCCGCTGGAAGCACCAGTGCCCTCGTGCCGCAGTCCTATGGCACCATCGTCGAGCGGGTCGCCCCCGAGAACGTGACGCCCGAGCCGCCGACCCCGTTGATCCCGATCGGTGTCGCCGTTGGCGTGGCCGCGCTGCTGGCCCTCGCCGTCCCGGTGCTCCTCGACCGGATCGACCACTCCATCCGCGACAGCCAGGCCGCTGGCGCGGCGTTGGCCGCACCGGTGCTGTCGACCATCCCGGCGCCGCCTCAGTCGCGCCAGGCAACGCTGGCCCGACCCGGGTCTCCGAGAGGAGTCGCGTATCGTACGTTGGCGACAGCCAGCGTGGCCACCGATCAGCTGCCACGCGCCATCGTCGTCACCGCACCCATCGGCGACATGCAGGACAGCGTCGCGGCCAACTTCGCCGCCGCACTCGCGGAGCTCGGCCTGCGGGTGGTACTCGTGCCCACGCACTCCCGCCAGGCATGGTACGCAGACGCCCCCGAGGACGCCCTGACGCTGCCCGACTTCCTCGCACTCGCCTACACCGGGCGCCTCAACGGTGAGGTTCCCCAGCAGCTCCAGCCCACGCCAGTGGACAACCTGCGGATCCTGCCCCACGGCGAGGCCGAGCCCGACGCGCTGATCGATGGGCTGCCGCCCCTCCTTCGAGCTTTCGACGACGGCGGCGTCGACGTGACCGTGATAGCGGCGCCATCGATCCTGGAGGATCCCTCCGCCACCATCCTGGCGTGGAGCACGCGCAGTGTCCTGTGGGTCGTCGAGACCGGCGAGGTCACGCAGCAGCAAGCCAGCGAGGCCGCTGCGAAGCTGGAGCTCGCCGGGGCAAGCCCCTTTGGTGTCGCCGTCGTCGACGTGAAGGGTTAGCGCCGTCGTGGAGGGATCGCGGGTCCTCGAGGCCTCGGACCGGCTCCGGTTGCTGCCCAGCGCCACCCGGCGCATGGGGCCCGACCTCCTGGTGAGCGCCGGCGGCGCCACCCGCCCTGTGGAGCGCCTGACTGGCAGTGGGCCCGAGCTCTGGGGGAGCTTCGGGGCCGGGCTCACGTTGGGCGAAGCCGCCGCCCGCTTGGCCGGGCGCACCGGCGCCGCGCTCGGCACCATCGAGCCGCACGTCCTGGAGTTCGCGGAGGCACTCGTCCGCGCCCGGTTGGCTGAGCGGGCGACGTGACGCAGATCGATCCCCTCCTCCTGGCCGTCGCCCGGGCGGGGCTTCCGGGTGCGGGGCCGCCCCCCCGTGACGGATGGGACGAGCACCTCGGCGCCGTGATGGCCCAGGGCCTGGCCGGCCTCTTCTCGGCAAGCGCGGCCGCCGGGATGATCGACATCAACGCCGAGATGGCGGGCGGCCTGCAGCGGCAGCTCGACTCGGAGGCGGTCAGGGCGGTGCAGCTGGAGGGTGAGCTCATCCGGCTCGCTCCGGCGCTGGAGCACCTCGGTGCCGTCGTCCTCAAGGGCCCGGTGCTGGCCCACGCCGCCTACCCTGACCCGCTACTCCGGCCGTTCACGGACCTGGACGTGCTGGTGCCAGGGGACCGGGTGGCGCATGCGATCTCCGTGTTCGCCACCTACGGCTACGAGCGAACCCGCCCCGAGCCCGCCCCGGGCTACGACGCGAGGGTCGGCAAGGCCGTCGCCCTGCGCCACCCCGGCGGGGTCGTCATCGACCTGCATCGCACGCTCGCCGCCGGCAACGCCGGCGAGGCCGTCGAGGTCCACGAGCTGCTGGCCACCCGGCGCCAGATCCCGATCGGTTCACATACCGTGCCGGCCCCGTCGTGGGAGGCCCATCTCGTCGAGTGCGCCCTTCACGCCGTGGTCGGAGACGGGCTGGCCCGACCCCTGTCGCTGCGGGACATCGCGGAGGTCGCCCACCATCCCTCGCTCGATCCCGGAGCGGCGGCCGAGCTGGCGCTGCGCTGGCGGGTGGCGGAGCTGGTGGGGCTCGGTCTGCGCGCCGCTCGCGACGGCCTCGGGCTCGAGCTCCCCAACGCCCTCGCCGCCCTCGCCCACCATGCGGACGTGACCGTCCCGACCTCTGAGCCGGCGCGTTCGGCGCGCAGCCGCCTGGACGAACTCCGCCGCGGCGACCTGCGGCGGCGCGCCACGCTGACCCGCTCGCTCGTCGCGCCGTCAGCGGAGTTCCTGCGCTGGGCACAAGGGGACGCGCCGCTGCCCCGCCTCTACGGACGCCGCTGGCGCTCGCTGTACCAGCGAACGATGGAGGCTCGTCGTGGCGAGCCCTCGGTCACCGCCGGTCACGGCTCGCCTTTGCCAACCGACGACACGCCGGTCGAGGTACCCGAGCCATCGGCCCTCCTGCCAGCGGTCGCCGCGCCGCCTCCTCCCCCGCCCCCGCTCGGGCCGCCCCCGGCCGGGCGATCGCTGCGAACGGTGTCCCGCCACCCGGCCGGCACGCTCGAGCGAGCCGCACCCCCCAGCCGGCAGCAAGCCTGGAGCCGAGCACGGCCGCCCCGGCAGAGCGCCGCCACCAACGGCAATGGTCGTAGGCAGGACGGATCCGCTGGGGGCCCGGCCGCTCACGCAGGCGACAACGGCGACGCCCAGGAAGGCGGCGACGACGGCTCCGGCCCACCGGCCGGGTCGCGCGCCCCGGCCGGTGATCCCACGCGGGGAACCGCCCCGGCGGCGCCGGCCCGCAACGGAATGACCCTCGGCGTCGCCGGCGGTGCCCTGGTGGCGATCACCGCCGTGGGCTCCCAACTCGGGAGCAACAGCCTCGGCGTCGTCTTCGTTCCGGTGGCCGGCCTGCTGCTGGCCGGGGCTGCCTCGCTCCGCATCGCCCGACTACACCCCGACGAGGCATGGGTAGGACGGTGGCTGGTGCTGGCCGTGTGCGCCAAGGTCGGGGCCTCCTACTTCCGCTACCAAACCATCGCCAACGAGTACGCCGGCGTGGCGGACGCCACGGGCTACCACGAGTACGGCCAGCGGTTCGCGGCGGCGTGGCTCGACGGCGGCAGCGCGCCCGAGCTGGCCGATCTGCGCCAGACCAACTTCATCCGCTGGTTCACGGGCGTCGTCTACTACGTGTTCGGCACGAATATGATGGCTGGCTTTTTCGTGTTCGGGCTGTTGGCCGTGGTGGGCGCGTACCTTTGGTACCGCGCCACGGCCGACGCCGTCCCCCGGCTGGACAAGCGCCTGTACCTGGCGTTGGTCCTTTTCGCGCCGAGCGTTGCGTTCTGGCCGTCGTCGATCGGCAAGGAATCCCTGATGCAGCTCGGCATCGGCGCCGTTGCGCTGGCGACAGCACGCCTCCTCGATCATCGGCTGGCCAAGGCGGCCGTCCTGGGATTCGCCGGTGGTTGGTTGCTGTGGGTCGTACGGCCCCACCTGCTGGCCCTGGTGACGCTGGCCGCTGGGTGTGCCTATGCGGCGGGCCGCGTCCGGGCCGGTGGCGGTGCGGTCCGCTCCCTGCTGAGTCGGCCCGTCGGGTTGCTCGGAGTGGCGTTCCTGGTGGCCTTCACGGTGAGCCAGGGCGCCGAGTTCCTCGGGATCGAGGACCTGTCGCTGTCATCCATCGAGGCCGAGCTCGATGAGCAAACCGAGCGCAGCTCCCAGGGAGGCTCGGAGTTCGACAGCGGTGACAACTCGCTGAATCCCATCAACATCCCTGCGGGTGCGGTCACGGTGCTGCTGCGGCCGTTCCCCTGGGAGACGGACAGCGCGCTCCAGCTCCTGTCGTCGCTCGAATCGGCGGCCCTTGTCGCGCTCATCGTGGCTCGCCTGTCGTCCGTGCGGGCCGCCCTGGTCCGCGCCCGGTCGACGCCGTTCCTCCTCTACTGCTGGGTTCTGGTCATCCTGTACGCGGCCACGTTCTCGTCATTCGCCAACTTCGGGCTGCTGGTGCGGCAACGGTCGCTGGTGCTGCCGGCTGTCTTCGCGCTCCTGGCGGTGCGCCCCGGCGCCACCACCGAGGGGCGATCCACGGCCACGCCTGGCCGACCACTGGCCCTCGCCGGAGGTGTCCATGCCGGCCGCTAGACAACTGCTGCGGCGGGCCGTGAAGACAGCCGCCGCCGTCGCTGACAAGGTGCACGAGCCCCGACAGGGCGTGGTGGTCCTCATCTACCACCGCGTGGGCGGGGGGTCGGGCCTCGAGTTCGACCTGCCGGTCGACCTCTTCGCGGCGCAAGCCGAGGCGCTCGCCGCGTCCGGCCGGGTGGTCCCACTGGGCGACGCTCTGGCGTGTCTGGCTCACCCGGACGTAGGCGCCGGCGCCGGGTCCCGCGGGGACCCGGTCGTGGTCACCTTCGACGACGGGACCGCCGACTTCGGGGAGCATGTTCTCCCGATCCTCGAGCACCACCGCCTGCCGGTCACCCTCTACGCTGCCACGTCGTTCATCGACGAGCGCCGACCATTCCCCGGCGACGGCCGCCCGGTGTCGTGGACCGGCCTGGCCGAGGCGTGCGCCACGGGCCTGGTCGACGTCGGCTCGCACACGCACGGCCACCGGCTGCTCGATCGGCTACCGCTGGCCGACGTGGCCGGCGAGCTCGACCGGTCGATCGAGCTGATCGGCGAGCACCTGGGCGGTCCACCGCTCGACTTCGCCTACCCCAAGGCGGTACCGGGCTCGCCCGCCGCCGACCGCGAGGTGAGGCGGCGGTTCCGATCGGCGGCGCTCGCCGGCACACGTCCCAACCCCTACGGCGCCACCGACCCGCATCGGTTGGCCCGCTCCCCGATCCAACGCAGCGACGGCATGCGCTGGTTCCACCGCAAGCTGCACGGCGGCATGGCCGTCGAGGACGGGCTGCGCCGCACGCTCAACCGGTGGCGGTACGCCGCCGCCACGACATGACGGCGGGCCCGCCGACGGTCGTCCATGTGACGACCGTCGACATGAGCCTGGAGCTGCTGCTCGGCCCCCAACTCGAGGCCATCGCAGCCGCCGGCTACCGCGTCCTCGGCGTCTCAGCGCCGGGCCCGCACGTCGAGGCATTGGCGCGCCGGGGAATCGAGCACATCCCTCTCGCGCATGCCACGCGCGCCATGGCGCCCGCCGAGGACGCCCGGGCCCTGGTCGAGCTGGTGGGGCTCTTCCGGCGCATCCGGCCCACCATCGTTCACACCCACACCCCGAAGCCCGGCGTGTACGGCCGGCTGGCAGCGCGGATCGCTCGCGTTCCGGTCGTGATGAACACGGTGCACGGCCTCTTCGCCCTGCCGGAGGACCCGTGGCCCAAGCGGGCGGTCGTGTACGGCATCGAACGCGTGGCCGCCGGCTGCTCACACGCCGAGCTGGTCGCCAGCCCGGAGGACCTGAGCACCCTCCGTCGGCTGCGGGTGCCGGCCGACCGCCTCACGCCGTTGGTCAGCGGCCTCGGCATAGACCTCGCCCGCTTCGACCCCCGCACCGTCACGGCCGCCGACCGGGCCGCCGCTCGCCGGGAGCTGGGCGCAACAAACGACGACGACGTGGTCGTGGGGCTGGTCGGTCGACTGGTCCGCGAGAAGGGCTACCCGGAGGTCTTCGAGGCCGCCAGCCGCCTGCAAACCCGCCTCCCGCAGCTCCGCGTGGCGGTGGTCGGGCCCGATGAGCCGGACAAGGCCGACGCCATAACCACCGGCGACCGGGCAGCCGCCGAGCGGGCCGGCGTCCGGTTCCTCGGCCCCCGCGCCGATGTCGTTCGCCTCTACGCCGGCATGGACGTCTTCGTGCTGGCCTCTCACCGCGAGGGATTCCCGCTGACACCGATGGAAGCGTCCGCCATGGGGGTGCCGGTGATCGCGACCGCCATACGCGGCTGCCGCCAGATCATCGATCACGGCACCACCGGCCTGCTCGTCCCGGCCCGGGATCCGGCAGCGCTCGCCGGGGCCATGGAGCGCCTGGCAAGGGACCCTGCAGAGCGGCGGCGCCTGGGGGCTGCGGGCCGCCGCAAGGCGCTGGACGCCTTCGATCAGCGGCGGTGCGTTGATCTCACCCTCGCCACCTACGAACGCCTCTTGGCCGCGCGGGCCGGCGTCGCTGCCCCTGTTCGGGCGCCGTTCGCAGCGCGGGCCGGCGCGTCATGAGGTGGGACCCGTGACGCCAGCGCTCCGAACCGGGGACGCCGGTGACGCCGCCGGCGTCGCACGCCTCCACGCCGAACGCATCGGCGAGGGCTTCCTCGTCACGCTAGGGCCCCGGTTCCTGGCCCGCCTCTACCGGCGCATCGCCCTGTCGCCATACGCCGTGCTGGTCGTCGCCGAGTCAGGTGGGCGGATCGTGGGCTTCGTGGCGGCGGCCACCAGCACGCGACGGCTCTACGGTGATTTCCTCCGCCGGGACGCCTTGCCCGCGGGACTCGCAGCGGCGCCGGCGGTCCTGCGGGCTCCCGGGCGCGTCTGGGAGACGCTCCGCTACGGCAGCGCAAACGACGGCGACCTGCCCGCCGCGGAGGTTCTGTCGATCGCCGTGGCCGCCGACGCCGGGGGCCACGGCATCGGCGGGGCGCTCCTCGCCGGCGCCCAGAGGGAGCTGTCGCGCCTCGGAGCGCCGGAGGCTCGCGTGGTAACCGCCGTCGGCAACCACGCCGCGCTGGCCATGTACGAGCGGGCCGGGTTCCGGCGGCGAGGCCGTACCGAGGTCCACGCCGGCGTCGCCCAAGAGGTGCTGGTGTGGCCCTGATCGTCGCCCTCGTGGTGACCGCCCTAACGACGCCGGTCGCAGCACGCGTCGCCGTGCGCGCCGGCGTGGTTGATCGACCGGGGCCCCTCAAGGTCCAGCAACGGCCCGTCCCCTACCTGGGCGGCCTCGCCGTCTTCGCCGGGTTGGCCGGACCGGTCGCATGGGCCCAGCCGGCCCTGCTCGTTCCCCTCGGCTTGGCCCTCCTCCTGGGGCTGGCGGACGACGCTGCCGACGTGTCGCCGAGCCTACGGCTGGCCGGGGAGGTCGCCATCGGCGCCGCGGCGGCGGTCACCCTCCCGGGAAGCCTCTCATTGCTGGGCGCCGTGGTGACGGTGCTCGTGGTGGTGGCGCTGCTAAATGCGGTGAACCTGCTCGACGGCCTCGACGGCCTGGCCGCCTCGGTGGCGGCCCTCGGGTCGCTCGGCTTCGCGGTGGTCCTCGACGGTGACGCGCGGGTGGCGGCGATGGCCCTGGCCGGTGCGCTGCTCGGCTTCCTGGCGTGGAACCGGCCGCCCGCCCGCATCTACCTCGGAGACGCCGGGAGCTACCTGGTGGGCACCGGGCTCTCTCTCCTGCTCGCGCTCACCGCCACGGCTGACGATGTCGCCAATACTGCGGGAGCCCTCCTGTTCGTGGCCGTGCCCGCCGCAGACACGACGGTCGCGATCGTGCGCCGGTGGCGCGCCGGGCGCCCGCTCCTCCAGGGCGACCGCGGCCACGTCTACGACCAGCTCGTCGACCGCGGCTTGTCCAACGAACGGTCGACCCTCGCGTGTGCCGCTGCCCAGGCAGCGTTCGTCGGCCTGGGCCTGGCGGCGAGCGTGATGGCCGACGGGCCCGCCGTGGCGCTCGTTGCGCTCGTCATCGCCGTCGTTGGTGGCGGCGCCCTGTGGGTGTTCACTCCTCCATCGCCGAGGACGACCCGGACGACATGAGCGCTCTGACCGTAGATGTGCTGGGTGCGACCGTGGCCATCGTCGCCCCTGCGTGGCTGACGGCCGAGCTGCGGGCCGCCCTCGTCGACCTCCAGCCCGGCCCCGGCGCCGAGCGGGAGCTCGCCCTGTCGGAGACCCAGCGGGGGCTCGACCTCCGGGACAACGGGCGGGTCGTCCGGCGTGGCGTCGACCCCGGAGTGGCCGCCGCCACCGTGGTCTGGCGCCTCAACGCCATCGCCGGTGAGACGACCGGACACGTGCTCCTCCACGGGGCCTGCGTGGCGGGGCGCGGCGGCGCCGTCGTCCTTCCTGGCGGCCCGGGGGCCGGGAAGTCGATGCTCGCGGCGGCCTGCGTACGCGCCGGGCTGTCATACCTGTCCGACGAGCTCGTGGCGCTCGACCGTCGCACGGGCGCCGTGGCGCCCTACGCCAAGCCCCTGACGCTCCAGGGCGAGCGGCTGGTGTCCGCGTCGTCACTGGGCCCGGTGGCCGCCGGCGCGGTGAACCCGACTGCCCTTGCGTTCCCCCGTTATCGGCCGGGCGCCGACGGCAGTCAGGCACCGCTCGACCGCTCCTGGGCGCTCCTTGCGCTGGCTGCGCACGCAACGAACCTGCCAGCCCTCGGCGGGGCAGCCCTTGCCTGGCTGGCGGGGCTGGCGGCGGCGTGTCCGGCCCGCCAGCTCACCCACGGTGACGCCGGGCAGTCGATCGCCGCCATCGAACGGATGGCCGAGACCGCCGGCTCTCCGGTCGAGCCAGCCGAGGTGCTGAACCCCATCACCGGAGACACGACGACGGTCGCGGTGGGCGACTCCCTTGCGGTTCTGCACACACCCAGCGGCAGGGTGCACGTGCTGAACCCCGGCGCCGCGGCGGTGTGGCGGCGCGCAGCGGGCGTCGCCGGCGAACGCGACGTGCCTTCCCTGGTGGACGTCGTGGTCGACGCGGCCGTTGACGGACGTCCAGACCGCTCGACAGCGGCAGTCACCGTCGACCGGCTCGTCCGCACCGGCCTGCTCCCGGCCCCGTCGGGAACGTGAAGAGGTGGGGAGCTACCCCGTCGGGGAGTTCCTCCGAGGCTTGGCGGCGGGCACGGTCGCAGTCATCGCGGCGGCGGCGCTGGCATGCGGCCGGCGAACCCGGAAGCCCCGGCCCCGACGTGGCCGACCTGACGAACGGCCGGTCTGGTCACAGCCCACCCGGGCCCCCTGGCCCCCTGCCGCCGAACCGGTCACGGGCCTACTGATGACGGCGGCCGCGCTCGGCGCGATCAGTCGAACGTGGTCCGTGGGCGTGGAGGTCCTTCTCGGCATGGGCGGCGTGGCCGTAGCCGCGATTGGATCCACCCGGTGGCGCTCGGCGGGCCCGGTCCCCGTCGTCCTTGCGGTGGTCGTGGGGACGGCGTCCGCCTGCTTGCTCGCCGCCAACGCCTCGTCGATCGCGTGGGTTCGTGGACTCGTGGTCGCCGGCGTGTTGCTCGGTGGCTCGGCCGCGTCGCGAACGGACGACGCCTGGGGCGCCACCGGCCTGCCGCCGGTCCTCTACGCCGTCACGGCCGCCGGCGTCTTTGTGGCTGTGCCCGACACGGAGGAGGCAGCGGCGCTCCTCGGTGCCAGCGTCCCGGCGGCCCTGGCTGCCTGGCCGTTTGGCCGGGCGCGCCTGGGCTCGACTGGGGCGGCCACCGCCACGGCGCTGCTCGTCTGGGTTGCGGCCGTCGGCGCACGGGGCCGGCCGCCATCAATCGTCGGCGCCGCGGCCTGCTTGGGACTCCTCGTCACCCTTGCGGCCGGGCGGTGCCTCGCTCGCTTGAGCGGCTGGTCCGGTACCCCCCAGTCAGCACCCCGGCCGGTGATGCTGCTCGTCGCCCACACGGCGGTGGTGGCGCTGGCATCGAGAGTCGCCGGGGTGAGTAGCGAGCTCGAGGTCGCCGCCCCGGTGGCGGCCGCGGCCGGCGTCGCCGCGGTCGCCGGCGCGGTTGCAGGCGGGCGACCAGTGGAAACCCCAGCGGAACGGTGATAAGCAACGCGCCTGCCCGTACTGGGGAACCGAGCTCTCAGGGGCCGATCTTTTTGATCGATTGCGCTCCACTGGGGGAGGCCGAGATTCTTTCTCGACGGTCATTCATACAGTCGACCGCCGCGTTCGGTGCACTGGCCGCAACGGGGCTCGCCAGATCCCTCCCCACGCCGGCGGCCGCGACCTGGGAGTCGCCACCCAGCATCGACAACACGGGCCGGCAGAACGTGTCGGCCGCGCTGTCCGACTGGCTGGCGAGCACCGGTCAAGATGGCGACACCTTCAGGTTGCGCCGTGGTGCGGGCCTTGCTCCCGGCGCTTACTGGATCCCACAAGGGTTGAGGATCGACAGGCCCCTGACGCTTGATCTGCGGGGCTGTTGGCTGTTCACCAAGGCTGAGGATGGCAGCGCGTTCCCGCCGTTGTGGACGGATTGGGGGGAACTTCTGCCGGGTTGCTGGCCGAAGAAGCGGGCGTGCATGGTCATCTCGTCCAGCAACGTGAGGATCCAATCGTCACTGGTCAAGGCGCGCATCCAAGGCGCCGCAAGGAAGGCCGCACTGCGAAGTGGCTTCCTGGACCTCCCCAGCGGTTGTGACTACAGCGCAACGTTGGAAGATCAGCACGGCATTCGGCTCAGCGGCATGGGCACCGACCTCACCGACGTAACCATCGACCTCTCCAACATCTCGATCGAGTTCCAGCACGGCGACGGCATCTATTTGGACAACAACACGAGACGCACGACGATCACTGGGCGCAACCTTGGCGGCTCGATCGTGGGCGGTGAGCCGGCACCCAGGGATCCCGATTACCTGGGTGCAGTCGGAGGCATCGGTGGAACCTTGACCAGCGAAGGGTCCTGGGTTCCCGAGATCGCCACCTACCCGGGCATCCACCACATAGGGCGACATGGAATCGCTTGCGGCTTCTCCATAAGCGATGTTCTGATCGACAGAATCTCCATCTGGAGGGTTGGCAGGAGCATCTTTGATCTGGAGCCCGCTGGCAGGACGTCCGTCGTCGAACGAGTCACCATCAGGAACACCGAGGCCGGCATCCATCACCTCGGGTGGCTGGCAGCTGCCGCACGCTCCTGCAATGACATCACGATCGATGGCAACGTCTGCCACGAGAACATCCAGGTGACGACCGACCCAACGGACCCGTCGATGCCGCTACGGCACCGGAACTGGAAGCTGCTGGGCAACCGAGGTGGACTCCGCAAGCGCAATGGCGCAATCTTCGAGGTCTCGCGCATCGATGGTCTCGAAATCCGTGACAACCTCCAGGCGATTGATCCCAATGGCCGGGGGGTGGATCCCGGCAACTCGACTGGCGTCGTCATCGATCCGTCGGAGAGCCTGCAGTTTCCCGTGGCCGCCCGACCGGAGGGTTGATGGTGGAGCCCGCCGCGATCGGCATGCAGTTGTCGAACCCGTTGCCGAACACGTCTGCTGAGGGACGCGTATGACAACGGCAGGCATGGGGCTCGGCCTGGTGGTCCCCGTCTACAACGAGATCGAGCGGCTCGCGGACTACGTGAAGCTGCTGGTCGATTTTGTCGCCGCGCGTGGTGCCGAGGAGCTGCTGTTCGTCGACGACGGCAGCAGCGACGGAACGCCCGACGAGCTGGAGGAGCTCATCGCCGGGCTCCCGGGTGCTCCGGTCCGGATTCTGCGCTTGCCACACGTCGGCAAGGGTGCCGCAGTCACCGCCGGGCTTCGCGCCCTCGACGCGCCTCTACTCGGGTTCTGCGATCTCGACCTGGCGACGCCGCTCGAAGACGTCGAGCGAATCACCGCCGCCTCACTCAAGGCCGATGCGCTCGCCATCGGCTCACGCGATCTCACGACCTCGACGTTGGTCAAAGCCGAGGGGCGGCTGCGGGAGACGCTCGGGCGGGCATACAACCGGTTGCTCCAGGCGACGGTGACGCCTGGGGTCACGGACACCCAATGCGGTGCGAAAGTGGCGCCCCGGGCGATCTGGGAGGCGGTGCTGCCGCACTGCCGCGAGGTCGCTTTCGCTTGGGACGCAGAGGTGGTGGCCGTCGCCCTCGCCCTGGGGATCAGGGTGGTGGAGGTACCGATCAGCTGGCGCCACGACGAGCGATCCAAGGTGAGGATCGGCCGGGACGGCATGGCGATGGTCGCTGCAACGCCCCGGATCTGGCGGTCGGTCCGGCGGACGGGGTCCCGGCAGGGCCGCCCGCCGGATCGGTGGGCTGCCGTGGCGACATCGGCCGCAGGCTCGGCGGCCGGCCACGCGACCGAGGTGTTCGCTGACACCAACGCCTCGATGCTGGCGGCCTTCGACGGGTCGTACTGGTGGTATCGCAGCAAGGCCGCCCTGGTGGCGACCGCCCTGCGCCGCACTTCGCCGGACAGGCCCGGGCGAGGGTGGCTGGTCGACATCGGGGGCGGCGCGGGTGGCGTCACCGCGCTGCTGGGCTGGTCGCCCGAACGAGTCGCGGTGATCGAGGGCAACCGGCAGCTCGCCGCTCAGGCACGCCGGGAGCACCGGCTGACCTCGCTGCAGGCGTCGGTTCACGCCGCGCCGTTGGCGGATCGCTCTGCTGAGGTCGTGTGCCTCCTCGACGTGATCGAGCACCTCGACGATCCGGTGGCCGCGCTGCGCGAGTCGGCCCGGCTGTTGGTGCCCGACGGTCGCTTGGTCGTGAATGTTCCTGCCCACCCGTGGCTGTGGAGTGCCCACGACGAAGAACTCGGACACCGGTGCCGCTACACACGCGCCGCGCTGCGTGGCCAGCTGGCCCGCGCCGGCCTGCAGCCGCTCCTGCTGACCCACGTCTTCAGCTGGTTGGTGCCGCCCACACTGCTGATGCGGCGGCTGCTGCGCCGGTGCTCGGTGGCGTCCGGCCACGAGCACGGCTCGTTCGCGGTTGACCGGGCCGCTCTGACGCTGACGTTCGCAGAGCGGTCGCTGTTGGGCCGTGTCCCGCTGCCATTGGGGACGTCCGTGCTGAGCGTGGCCACGCCCGCGCCATGAGCTGGGCACCTGGGCGGTGACCAGGCGTCGCCAGTCGCGGGACGCTTGCACGGCAGGGCTGCCCCGGCTACAACCTCGCGGCGTGGTTGGGGGGTTGCTGCGCGTGGTGCAGGCCGATCGCCGCACCGTTGGCCGGTGGCTGCTCCTGGTGATCGTCGCGGGCGTCGTCGCCAGGGTGGCATGGGCGGCATGGATCGCACACGCCGAACCCGTGGCCGTGCGTTCGCCCGACACACCCGGGTACATCTGGCCCGCTCGGGCACTCGTCGATACCGGGCGTTTCAGCCTGTCGCCGATGGACTCCACCCCGATGTTCGTGCGCACGCCCGGGTACCCGGCCTTCCTCGCGCCGATCCTGTGGATCACCGACAGCGAGTGGGCGATCAGTCCGATCCAGGCGGCGTTGAGCTCCCTGGCCGTTGCGGCGGTCGCGCTGGTCGGCTGGCGGCTCATCGGCCTCACCGCGGGCCTGATCGCCGGCACGCTGGTGGTACTCGACCCGCTGCAGTTCATGGCATCGGGCACGATCCTGACAGAAGGGGTCGCGTCCATCACGATCGCCGCGATCGCCGTCGTGGGTGTCGTCGTGTTCGTTGGGCGTCGACCCCGCGACGTGCCGATGGCGGCGGTTCTCGGCCTCGGAGCGGTCGTCGCCATGGCCACCATGGTCCGCCCCACGATGTGGTTCTACCCGGCACTGCTGCTCGTGCTGCTCGCCATCCGCTTCCGCGGTCTGCCGCGACGTGCGCTGCTCGCTCGGTTATCGGTGTTCTTGCTGCCGATCCTCCTGGTGGTCGGGGGATGGCAGGTACGCAACCACTCGGCCGTCGGGTCGTGGCAACTCTCGGGCGCCACGGGACTGCTCACCTACTGCAGCAACGCAGCGCAGATCGAGGCGCGCGAGGCGGGGATCACCGTTGACGCGGCCCGGCGGCGGCTCGGCTGCCCACCGTCTGGCGAGGATCCCCACGGTGTCTGCGCATCAACCGTCGGCTGGTCCTGCCGGATCCCCGATCCGGACGCGGACGGTCAGGGCTTCGACGAGTGGAACCGCCGGGGGCTCGAGATCATGGCCGATCACCCCGTGCAGACCGCACGCGTCATGGTCGAAGGCGTAGTGCGCCAGATCGCCGGGCCGGGCACCGACACCGTCCGCCAGTACTTCGACGTGGGGGCGTCCGTTCCGCTCGCATTGGGCCTGTTCACGTGGAACGCCGTGCTGTGGGCGTTCGCCGTGGTGGGCGCCGTCGTGGGGCTCCGCTCGGCGTACCGTGCGTACTGGGCCTTCCTCGCCGCCACCATTGGCTACGTCATCGTCGTCTCGGCCGGCGACGCCGCCGGCGCCCGCTACCGGGTTCCGGTCATCCCGATGCTCGCGCTGCTCGCCGCCCTCGGGATGCAGTACAGCGTGCGGAGGCTTCGTCGGCGCCGGCAGGAGCCGGTGAGCGGGCGAGAGGCAAAGCTCGTGACGTCCACAGCCACCGCAAGCCCATGATCGTCATAGAGGCAATGGTCCGGGACGCTGGCGGGACGCCATGACGGGCCGACCTGCCCGCTCGCCGGTCAGACTCGGGCCGGCCTCGCCGCGTCGTCCCGATATCGCGCTGTTCATGACGGACCAGCAGCGCTACGACCAGGTCGGCTACGCGTCGGGCGGGTTCTTCGAGACTCCGGCGCTCGACGGCCTGGCCGCCCGGGGGATCCGGTTCGATGCCGCCTACAGCGCCTCCACGACGTGCGTGCCCGCTCGCAACGCCCTTCTCACCGGCATCCAGCCCCACCGGCTGCCGAAGAGCCAGTACCCGATGGCACTTGCCGAAGGAACCTGGACAGTCGCCCACGCGCTGCAGCAGTCGGGCTACGACACGGCCCTTTTCGGAAAGATGCACTTCACGCCCATGCATGCGGAGCATGGCTTCGACACCATGCGCACAAGCGAGCACCTGTCGGGAAGTCGCCACGCTCTCCGGTGGGACGGGACCCCGGACATCGACGACTACCACCAGTGGCTCGTCGATCTGGGTTTGGCCACGTGGGAACGGCTGGAGGTGGGCGAGGCGCCGGTGCTGCGCCCGGGTGCCTCTCCGGCGGGCGAGCCGCCAGCACTGTTCCCCTACGACGTCCGCTACCACGCCACGACGTGGATCGAGCAGGAGGTGTCGGCCTTCCTCGACCAGAGGCGCAGCAACCGGCCCCTGTTCCTCGTCGTCTCCTTCCCCCACCCGCACACACCGCTCAACCCGCCCGAGCCGTACCGCTCGCTCTACGACCCGGAAGGCATCGTGGTCCCCACGCGTGGCTTCGAGCTCAACGACGGTCTTCCCGACGCGTTCCGAGAGGCGATGGTCGCCGACGACCGCGTCTACAAGCCCTGGCGTGTCGCGGTGCACGGAGAGGCTGCGCTACGGATGCGTCAGTCGAAGATCCGAGCACTGATCCGGCAGATCGACGACACGATGGGTCGCCTGCTCGCCCGCCTCGATCTCGGCCGGACCCTCATCGCGTTCACCTCGGACCACGGCGACTACGGAGGACGCCGAGGTTTGGCGTCGAAGATGCCGTGGATACCGTTCGACGACCTCGTGCGCGTCCCGCTCGTGATCGCTGGGCCAGGGATCGCCGCCGGGCGCCGCGTGCAGAACGTCGTGCAGTCGTGCGACCTGGCGCTGACGTTCTGCGACGCTGCGGGCCTTGACGTGCCGGTGGAGGACTTCGACTCCCATACCTTGTGGCCATTCCTGGGCACGACGGCGGCAAGCGAGCCCGATCGGGCGGCCATCTTTGCGACGACCATGGGGTGGCCCGGCGTGCGCCGTGGTGCCCTGAAGTTGATCCTCCACCCTCCGGAGTTCTCGCGGGTACTCTTCGATCTGGGCGACGACGCGGACGAATCGGTCAATCTCGCCGGTGATCCGTCCCGCCGTCTGGATGAGGACGAGCTCGGCGAACTGCTGCGAGGAACGTTCGCGCGATCCCGATTCGACCTACCGATGTTCGCCGGAGAGCGAGCGCGGGAGTGCACCGGCTGGTGAGTCGTTGACGGCCCGGCACGGGTACCACGGCGACGCCCTGACCACCCAAGAGCGGCGGGTTGGTCGCCAAAAGCTAAGGCGAACTGTCAGACCTTGCGGCGGGTGTCGAAGACGTCGACCGCCTGCCGCAGCGGCACCAGCTCGCGCCTGTGCTGGCGGTGGGCCTCGGCGACGGCCTCGGCGGCCTGCTTGCGAAGCCTCGCCAGATCCGCCCGCAGGCGCGCGACCTCGGCCTCGAGCTCGAGGACCCGCTGGACGCCGGCCAGGTTGAGCCCGTCGTTGGTGAGTTCCTGGATCCGTCTCAGCAGCTCGATGTCGGCCTGGCTGTAGCGGCGGCTGCCGCCGATGGTGCGGGCCGGGTCGACCAGTCCCTTGCGTTCGTAGATGCGTAGCGTCTGGGGGTGAACGCCGGCCAGCTCCGCCGCTACCGAGATCACGTACACCGCTCGCGTGCGCTCGCGGGGATTGGTTGTCGGTCCGGTACTCACTTGACCTCCTCGTCCACGCCGAGATGCGCCCGCGGCGAAGCGCCGTTGGCAGCGGCCAGTGCCTCGACGGCCCGCCGCTCCTCGGCGCTCAGCTTCTGGGGTACGGCAACCTCGACCGTGACGAGCATGTCGCCGGTCTTGCGTCGGGCAGCCACGCCCTTGCCGCGCACGCGGAAGGTGCGACCCGAGCGGGTACCGGCCGGGATGCGCACCTTCACGGGGCCCCCCTCGAGCGTGGGCACCGCTACGTCGGCTCCGAGCGCCGCCTCGGGGAACGTGATCGGCACCGTGATCGTCAGGTCGTTGCCCCGCCGACCGAACAGGGGGTGTGGCATCACGTGAACTGTCACGTACAGGTCGCCGGCCGGTCCGCCGTTGCGGCCCGGCCCTCCCCGGCCACGCAGCCGGATGCGCTGGCCGTCGCCGACGCCCGGCGGGATGCGCACCTTGACCTCGCGGGGCCGGTGCTCGACGCCGGTGCCGCGGCAGGTGGGGCAGGGCTCGTCGATCAGGTAGCCGCGGCCCGCGCACTGGGGGCACGGCGACGAGAAGCTGAAGAAACCCTGGTTGTCGTCGACCACCCCGCGGCCATCACACATCGGGCAGGTCCGCGGCGTGGTACCGGGACGTGCGCCAGTGCCGTGGCACGTCGAGCAGGCCGCCTCACTCGTCAAGTGCACCGTGGTCGTGAGGCCGTGCACCGCATCCTCGAAGGCCACGTGCAGCTCCGACTCCAGATCCTGTCCGCGGTGCGGCCCGGTGCCCCGCGCCCCACCCGCAGCCCCGGCGGGGCTGCCGCGACGGCGACCGCGCCCGAAGAGCCCGCCCAGGACGTCGCCGAGGTCGCCGATGTCCTCGACGCGGAAGCCCCCGGCTCCCGGTCCGCCGGCGCCCGCCCCTCCGAACATCCCGCCCATGGGCCCGAGCTTGCGGACCTCGTCGTACTCCTTGCGCTTCTCGGGGTCGCCGACGACGTCGTAGGCCGCCGAGACCTCCTTGAACCGCTCCTCCGCCGCCCTGTCGTCGGGGTTGGCGTCGGGGTGGTACTGCCGCGACAGCTTGCGAAACGCGCTGCGGATGTCCTTCTGGGAGGCGGTGTCGCTCACCCCGAGGACGCGGTAGTAGTCCTTCTCGAACCACTCACGTTGCGGCGCCATCGCTGCTCGACCGCCCCGTCAGTCCGTCACCTTGACCATCGCCGGGCGCAGCACCCGGCCGCGCCAGCGATAGCCCGCCCTCAGCACCTCGGAGACCACCTGCTCGCCCCCCTCGCCGGGCTCGTGCAGCACGGCCTCGGCCTCGGCCGGGTCGAACGGTGCACCCTTGGGATCGATGCGCTCGAGGCCCTCCTTGCCGAGCGCGCCGTACAGCGCGGCGAGCACCGGCTCGACCTCGGCGGCGCCGTGGGCCAGGGCGGCGTCGCAGGCGTCGAGGACCGGCAACAGCTTCTCGACGAAGCTGCCGAGGGCCCGCACCACGGCATCGTCCTGCCGCTTCTGCGCCTGCTTGCGATAGTTCTCGAAGTCGGCCTGGGCGCGCCGGTAGGCGTCGAGGTACTGCTCACGTTCGGCCAGCAAGAGCTCGAGGTCGACCTCCAGCGCGTCGGCCGCGGCCTGGAGGTCGTCGGTCACCTCGACGCTGCCGTCGGTGTCGTCCAGCGCCTCGTCCAGCGCGGCCGCGGGAGCAGACTCGGAGGGCTCCGGGGCGTCACCTTCCTCACCTACCGGCGGGGAAGGCTCGGCCTCGTGTTCCTCATCGGGCGTGACCTCGGCCGACGCTCGTTGATCGGGCGTGGGCCTCTGGGTCACGTCGAGCCGCCCTCCTCGTCGTCGACGATCTCCGCGTCGACCACGTCGTCGTCGGACGCCTGGTCGGTGGCGCCGGTCGCGCCGGCACCACCGGGGCCGCCGGCGGCCGCACCCTCCTGCGACGCCGCCTCGTACAGCTTCTGCGTGAAGCTCTGGCTGGCCGCCATCAGGGCGTCGGTGGCGTTGCGGATCGCGTCGGTGTCGCTGCCGCCGAGGGCCGCCTTGAGATCGCCGAGCTTGTCCTCGACCGCCGACTTCTCGTCGCCCGAGAACTTGTCGCCCTGCTCCTTGAGCAGCTTCTCGGTCTGGTACACGAGCGTGTCGGCCTGGTTGCGGACCTCGGCCTCCTCCCGGCGCCGGCGGTCCTCCTCGGCGTGGGCCTCGGCGTCCTTGACCATGCGGTCGATGTCCTCCCGGGCCAGCGACGACTGGCCGGTGATGGTCATCGACTGCTCCTTGCCCGTGGCCCGGTCCTTGGCGGCCACGTGCACGATGCCGTTGGCGTCGATGTCGAAGGTCACCTCGATCTGCGGGACCCCGCGGGGCGCCGGGGGCAGGTCGACGAGCTGGAACTTGCCGAGCGTCTTGTTGAACTGCGCCATCTCGCGCTCGCCCTGCAGCACGTGGATCTCCACCGACGGCTGCATGTCCTCGGCCGTGGTGAACACCTCGGTGCGCCGGGTGGGGATGGTGGTGTTGCGCTCGATGAGCCGGGTCATGACCCCGCCCTTGGTCTCGATGCCGAGCGACAGCGGGGTGACGTCGAGGAGCAGCACGTCCTTGACCTCGCCCTTGAGCACGCCCGCCTGGATGGCGGCGCCGACGGCCACGACCTCGTCGGGGTTGACGCCCTTGTGGGGCTCCTTGCCCGTGAGCTCGACCACGAGGTCGTGCACGGCCGGCATGCGGGTGGAGCCGCCCACCATGATCACGTGGTCGATGTCCTCCTTCGCGAGGCCGGCGTCCTTGATGGCCTGCTCGAACGGGCCGCGGCACTTCTCCAGCAGGTCGGCCGTGAGCTCCTGGAACTTCGCCCGGCTCAGGCTCTCGTCCAGGTGGAGCGGACCCTCGCTGGTGGCCGTGATGAAGGGCAGGTTGATCTGCGTCTGCTGAACCTGCGACAGCTCGATCTTGGCCTTCTCCGCGGCCTCCTTCAGCCGCTGGAGCGCCATGTTGTCGTTGGACAGATCGACGCCGTGCGCGGCCTTGAACTGGCCGACGAGCCAGTCGATGACGCGCTGGTCCCAGTCGTCGCCGCCCAGGTGGGTGTCACCGTGGGTGGACTTGACCTCGAACACGCCGTCGCCGATCTCGAGGATCGAAACGTCGAAGGTGCCGCCGCCGAGGTCGAACACGAGCACCGTCTGCTCGGCGCCCTCCTTGTCGAGCCCGTAGGCGAGGGCCGCGGCGGTGGGCTCGTTGATGATCCGGAGCACCTCGAGGCCCGCGATCTGGCCCGCCTCCTTGGTGGCGGTGCGCTGGGCGTCGTCGAAGTACGCCGGCACGGTGATGACGGCCTGGCTCACGGTGTCACCCAGGTACGACTCGGCGTCGCGCTTCAGCTTCTGCAGCGTCCGCGCCGAGATCTCCTGGGCCGTGTAGGCCTTGCCATCGATGTCGATCTTCCAGTTGGTGCCCATGTGGCGCTTGACCGAACGGATGGTCCGGTCGGGATTGGTGATGGCCTGACGCTTGGCCACCTCGCCCATCAGCACCTCGCCGCCCTTGGAGAACGCGACGACGGAGGGGGTGGTGCGCGACCCCTCGGCATTGGGGATCACGACGGGGTCGCCGGCCTCGAGGACCGCGACCACGGAGTTGGTTGTGCCGAGGTCGATGCCGACGGCCTTGGGCATGGGGTTTGCCTCCTGAAGAGTCGCTTTGAAGTGCAGCCCACGATAAAAGTTGAGTCCGCCGTTTGCAACTTTGGGGAGGCCGTCTCGGGCCGCCCCTGGTCGCCCGGCCGCCCGGTCAGGGGCTAGACGCCGGCGATCGCCGGGGCCAGGAAGTTGCGCAGCAGGTCATGGCCCGAGGCCGTGAGGATCGACTCGGGGTGGAACTGCACGCCCTCGACGGCGATCGCATGGTGGCGATGGCGCAGGCCCATGACCGTGCCGTCGTCGGTCCAGGCCGTGATCTCGAGCTCGGCCGGCACCGAGCCGCGGTCGACCACCAGGCTGTGGTAGCGGGTGGCCTCGAACGGCGAGGGGACGCCGGCGAACACCCCGACCCCGGTGTGGTGGATGAGGGACGTCTTGCCGTGCATGATCTCGGCGGCCCGCACCACCTCCCCCCCGTAGACCTGGCCCAGGCACTGGTGGCCGAGGCACACGCCTAGCACCGGGCGACGGCCGGCGAAGCGGCGGATCACCTCGTTGGAGAGGCCGGCGTCCTCCGGCCGGCCGGGCCCGGGCGAGATCAGGACGGCGTCGGGCTCCAGCGCGTCGATCTCGGCCAGCGACAGCTCGTCGTGGCGGTGGACCAGCGGCTCGGCGCCCAGCTCACCCAGGTACTGGACGAGGTTGTAGACGAAGCTGTCGTAGTTGTCGACGACCAGGACCCGGGGCGCCACGGCGCGTCAGGCTAGCGGCCCACTAGATCGAACTTGCGGCGGTTATCGACGCCGGAGCGGCGCTTTCCGCCGCAGGTTCGGCTGGGGGGCCCAGGACCTTGACGGATCGTCCGAGGACCGCCGAGAGCAGGTCGGTCCGCTGGTTGGCGGCGTAGAGCTCGAGCGACACGTCGGCCCCGGGCGCCGGCTCGACGTCGACCACCAGCGCGCCGTCCGCGCCCTGGCGGCACGACAGGCTGCTGACGCGCCCCGCGTGGTTGCGGTCGAGCCCGACCGCGATCCGCAGCAGCCCGGCCAGCACGCGCACACGGTGCTGGTCCTCGCCGTCGAGGACCCCGAACTCGGGATGCTTCTCACGCGGCACGGACTTGCGGTGGTACCGGGCCACCTGGGCGATCAGCTCGATCTCGCGGTCGGTGAAGCCGCTGAGCAGCTCGCTGTTCCGGATCACGTAGTAGCTGTGCTTGTGGTGCCCGGCGTGCGACAAAAACAGGCCGACGTTGGCCAGCAGCGCCGCCGCCTCGAGGATCTCGCGGCTGTCGTCGCCCAGCCCGTGCACCACGCAGGCGCCGTCGAACAGCTCGAGCGCCAGCCGCGCCACCTGGGCGGAGTGCGTCAGGTCCTCGTCCATCTGCCCGGCCAGGCGCAGCACGCTGCGGCGGCGCAGGTCGGACAGGTGGTGGAGCGATCCGCCGTGCTCGCGCCGCCACGTGTCCAGCAGCACGCCCTCGCGTAGGGCGAAGTCCGAGAACGTCAGCTCCTCGAGGCCGCACCCGGCCGCCACCTGCTCGAGGATCAGCGCACCGGCCACGATGATGTCGGCGCGGCGCGGGTCCAGACCGGGAATCTTGGACCGCGCCTTGACCGTGCCCGCCTTGATCAGCCGCCGAACCACGTCGTCGATCTCGTTCCGGCTCACCCTGAGGTTGTTGAGCGTGCGGGGCGCTGCGCCCGTGGCGCGAACGGCCGCCATCTGGCAGATCGCACCGATGGTCCCCGACGATCCGACCGCCACGTCGAAGCCCAGCCGCCCGATCTCGCGGACCGCCGGGGCGAGGGTGGCGCGGATGTCGCGCCGGCAGCTCTCCACCGCGTCGCCGTTGAGCTTGTTCTTGGCGAAGTAGCGCCGGGTCAGGCGGATGGCACCCAGCTTGAGACTGCGGGCGGTGAGGATGTCGCCCTTGCGCCCCACGACCAGCTCGGTGGAGCCGCCGCCGATGTCGCACACCAGTACCTGGCGGTCGTACACCGGCACCGCCTGGAGCACGCCCAGGTGGATGAGCCGCGCCTCCTCGAAGCCGGAGATGACCTCGACGTCGACCCCCGCCTCGTCGCGGGCCCGCTCGATGAACGCCATCCGGTTCTCCGCCTCGCGGACCGCCGAGGTGGCCACCGCCCGCAGCCGGGCCCCGTGGATCGCGGCCACCTGGCGGAACCGAGCCAGAACCTCGATGCCCCGGTTGATCGCCGACGGCGTCAAACGCTTCATGTCCCGCGCCGAGGAGCCGAGTCGCACCATCTCCCGCTCGCGCTCCACGACATCGAAGCGCTCGGCGTCGACCCGGGCGACGACGAGGTGGATGGAGTTGGTCCCGATGTCGACGGCGGCGAGAACGGTCATGAGGCGTCGGGGCAGTGGGGGCGCAGCCCCCGATGGTGCGCGGTCACCGCACCACTCTCCCCCACGCGGCGGCGCGATGGCGATGCGGCTGGCTCGGGGTGCTTTCCGTCGGCCTTGCCGCCCTCACTAAGGTGCCCGGCCATGGCGAAGCCAGCCAAGCGCAGGATCTCGGGTGGGCGCGTGACCGCCAAGGGCACCACGCCGGCGTCGAGCCGCCCCAACCAATCCACCCGCTACACGCCGCCGGTGCCCCGCGAGGTGAAGGTCAGTCCCATGTGGGTGCCCGTGCTGATGTTCTCGCTGCTCGCACTCGGGGTGCTGCTGATCTTCCTCAACTACCTCGACGTGCTGCCCGGTGGGACGAGCAACGCCTACCTGGGGGGCGGGCTGGCGGCCATCTGCGGCGGGATCATCGTGGCGACCCAGTACCGCTGAGATGCTGAACAGCAGGTAGCCGAAGTTACACAGATGTGACTCTCCCCAGGGTTTTCCACAGCCTGTGAGGATCGCAACGCGGCGCCAGCGTCATCAGTCGATGGGCGCCACCAGGTCCATGTCCTCCTGGCAGTGCCGGGGCGGATCGGGCACCTCGTCGTTGGCGCTGGTCATGCGCACCTCGGTGCCACAGACCGAGCAGCGGTACGTGAGCCGCACCTTGCGCAGCTCGCCGGGCGGAGGGGGCGGCGGCAGCGGGGTCGCGAGGCCCGACAGCACGGCGAAGCCGACCCTGAGGATCAGCCAGCCGGCGATCACGGCGACCGCCACCGCCAGCGGGGCGGCCCGCGTCACCAGCCAGGCGACGAGCCCGGCAGCGATGAGGCCGACCACGGTCACCCACGAGATCCTCGGCCTGCGCACGGCGTCAGCGTACGGGCGTCGCACCGACGCCACGGGTACCCGCGGCAACAGATTCCACCAACCGGTTCCGGTGGCGGTGCCCCGGCGGGCCGCTGACGACCGGTCGTTGTTGTGCCCGGGGTCGGCCCCGTCGGTTCAGCTCACCGGCTCGTTCTCCGTGGCGACGAAGGGGCGGCAGGCCATGCCCCGGAGGCCCGGGCACGGGGCCGGTGCGACGTCGGGGACCCGGACGCCGTCGATCACCGACAGCACCAGGGCCGACGGCTGCCGCCGGCTGCGGTAGACGTCGATGGCCGGGACGTCACCGCCGTAGTCGAGCGGCTCGAACTCCCAGGTGGCGTGGTTCCGGCCGGGCGTCGCGATCGACAGCCGGACGCGTGAGCCGGCGCGGAAGGCGTGGGCGAATCCGGGGATGTCGACGCGGGCCTCGACCACCTCGTCGCCCGTCAGCGGCCGGTAGGCGCGCTCGGTGAACGGGTGCACGACCTCCAGCCCCTCGGTCCGCCGGCGGTCCTCGGCCCGGTGGCCCACCCGCAGCCAGCCGGTGGTGACCAGGTACTCGACCCCGTCGGGACGGACCTCCGAGATCGACGCCTGCAGGTCCACATCGGGCGCGCCGCTCGACACCCAGAGGTCGGCAACCGCGGGGCCGGCGACCACCAGGTCATCGGTCAGCGGCTCCGTGAGGTACGACAGTTCGCGACCGCGACCGAAGCGGGTCCAGTCGGCGTCCGTCCAGACGGGGTCGAGGAGCGGATAGTCGCCCGTGCCCCCGAACAGCGTGGCGGCCCCCGCCTCGGGATCGAACCTGAAGCGGTCGGCGTCGCCGTCGCTGCGCCGGCCCGGCTGGTCGGGGCCTAGACGCTCGTCGTCCCCCAGGTACCAGGTCACCGGCTCGGCATCCCCCGTGGGCCACGAATCGAGCCCCAGCTCGAAGGTGCCACCCTGCTCACCGACCTCGTTTTCGCCGATGCCGCTCTCGAACAGCACCCGCACCGGAGCCTCGGCCTCGTACGCCGCCAGTGCGGCGGCGTGGTCGTCACCGAACCCCGCGAACGGGTCGGGCTCGAGCTCGATGTCACGGAGCTGGAACTGCCCGGCCAGCACCGGCGGCGCCAGGGCCCGGACCACCGGGTTCAGCCGTGGCACCCGCCGGGCGACGTAGAGCTCCAGGAACTCGAACCAGCGCATGAGGTTGGCGGGGCCGTAGCCGTCGGGATGCCGCCCGTTCCACAGGTTCACGCGCACGACCGGGGCCGACGAGAACGCGTCCAGCAGCGCGGTGAACTGCGGGCCCGTTTGCTCGTCCTGGAACGCTCCCGAGATGAAGACGGGCGCCTCGATCTCGCCCACGAGCCGGCGCAGGTCGCGTGCCCCTGCCGAGGCCGGATAGCTGTCGAGCGCCCGTACGAAGCCCTCGAAGTCCGGGTTCTGCGCTCGCAGCGCCTGGTGCCCGACGCAGGTGGTGTCACCCGACTCGATCCGGTCGGTGACCCAGCTGTCGCCACCGGGCGCCGCAGCCGCGTCACGCTCCGTGATCCACTGGTGCGTGAAGCCCGAGTTGAAGATGCCGCCCGGCCACGCCTGCAGCCAGGGGTCGGCGATGACCGACTGCGCCGTGACCGCCGCGAGGTGCGGTGGCCGGGTGGCCGCCGTGTACAGCTGAGTGATGCCCGAGTACGACAGGCCCACCATGCCGACGCGGCCGTCCAGCACCCACGGCTGGCGGGCCACGATCTCGATCACGTCGTAGCCATCGGCCATCTGGGCCGGGTTGAAGACGTCGAACACGCCGCCCGAGCATCCGGTGCCACGCATGTTGACCGACACCGTGGCGTAGCCGAACGTGCGGGCGAGGCGGGCTCCGGCCTCTTCGCTGCCGGGGTTCGACGGCGAGTAGCCCGAGTACTCGACCACCGTCGGATAGGGCCCGTCGCCGTAGAGCGCGGGGTCGGGCAGGCGCACCATCGCGCTGAGTCGCACGCCGTCGCGCATCTCGAGGTACTGGAATCCCGCCTCGAGCGACGAACCCGGCAGCACGTTCCCGAGGACATCGACCCGAGCGGCCGTGAGCACCTGGCGGTCGTAGAGGGCGGTGTCCGGAGCCTCGTCGCGACCGGGGACCGTGACCGCACTGGTGGCCAGCACGGGAGATGCCGAGTCGTCGCGGATCACGTAGCGCCCGGGCTCGACCACGCGGGCGGCCGTGGGATCGCCCAGGTCCGTCCAGTCGAGGTCGGGCCCGGACTGGACCTCGCGGTACTCGTCCGGCAGGTAGGCGAAGTGGGCCTGGCCTTGGTCGTCGGCCAGCAGCGTCAGCAGCCGGCGGCCGCGCCCCCCGTACAGCGTCAGCGGTTCGCCCGGGTCGGCGCCCGTGACGGTGATCTGCTCGACCCCGGCGCGCACGCCCCAGGGGGCTTCGTCGGTGCCTTCCAGGACGCCGTCGAGCGCTGCGGACTCGGGGGCCGCAGAATTTGCCTCCGACGACCCGCTGCAGGCCACCAGCGTCGCCACCAGGGCCAACGCCAGCAGGCCGCAGATCTTTCGCAATGGACCCCTCCGTCGCACGATCCGGAGCGACCGCCGAACCGGTCGCAGCGACGACCGGTCCGGCGAGCCCCTCCCCGGCCGCTGCCTACCCGAGCCGCTCGATGATGGTGGCGTTGGCCATGCCGCCGCCCTCGCACATCGTCTCGAGGCCGTAGCGGCCGCCGGTGCGCTCGAGCTCGTTGAGCAGCGTGGCCAGCAGCTTGGTGCCCGAGCAGCCGAGCGGGTGCCCCAGGGCGATCGCACCGCCGTTGACGTTGACCTTGCTCGTGTCGGCGCCGGTCTCGCGCTGCCATGCGACCACCACCGAGGCGAACGCCTCGTTGATCTCGACCAGGTCGATGTCGTCGAGCGACAGGCCGGCCTTGTCCAGCACCCGCTGCGTGGCGGGGATGGGCGCGGTGAGCATCATGACGGGATCGGCGCCGGCGAGGGCGAAGCTACAGAAGCGCGCCCGCGGCCTGAGCCCCAGCTCGGCGGCCTTGTCCTCGCTCATGATCAGCGCCGCCGACGCACCGTCGGTGATCTGGCTGGAGTTGCCCGCCGTGACCTTGCCGTCGGGCTTGAACGCCGGCTTAAGGTTGGCCAGCGACTCGGCCGTGGTGTCGGGCCGGATGCCCTCATCCGCCGTGACCAGTTCATCGGACTCGGTGATGTTGCCGGTCTCCTTGTCGCGGTGGATCGATCGAACGGCGATGATCTCGTTCTCGAACCGGCCCTCGTCGCGCGCCCGGGCGGCTCGCTGCTGGCTCTGGGCGCCGAAGGCGTCGAGATCCTCGCGGGTCAGGCCCCACTTGTCGGCGATCAGCTCGGCCGAGATGCCCTGCGGCACCAGGCCGCCGACGTCCTGGTAGCGCTGGCTCATCCTGGGACCGAACGGCAGGCCGTACCGGCCGTCGCCGATCGACGCCCCCATCGGCACCTGGCTCATCACCTCGACCCCGCCCGCGACC
>Ga0081538_10000168_pt1 | contig 57705 bp, 52 predicted proteins | sample TabmetS5T2R1_FD_71022 | JGI IMG/M metagenome (GOLD analysis project Ga0081538, IMG submission 71022) | Tabebuia heterophylla rhizosphere microbial communities from the University of Puerto Rico - S5T2R1 | ecosystem: Host-associated > Plants > Roots > Rhizosphere ...
CGCGCGGAGGATCTCCTCGCCGAGGCGCTCGACCATCGCGGCCTTGACTTCCGGATCCGTGCGAATCAGGTGGTGGACGATCTCGTCGCTAGAGACGACTGCGGCCCCGTGACGTGCGAATGCCCTGAGCGCCTCACTCTTCCCCGCTCCGATGCCGCCAGTGATGGCGACCGAGACGGGGGGCCTACTGCTGCTGCTCGTCGGTCTCGTCCGGAGCCGGCTGCGGCTCGGGCTCCGGCGGTGCCTCGGGCTCGGGTGGCGCCTCGGTCTCGAGCGCGGGCTCTTCCGGGGCGGCCACGGGCTCGGGTGCCGGCTCGGCGCCGGTCTCGCTGCCGAAGACCTCGTCCGAGAGGCCCAGCTCCGAGGCGGGCGTCGGCCCCTCTCCCTCGACGCGCTTCAGCGACAACGAGAGGCGGCGGCGCTCGGGGTCGACCTCGATGATCTTCGCCTGCACCTGGTCGCCCTGCGCGACGACCTCGCGCGGGTTCTCGACGTGGTGCTGTGCGAGCTCGGAGATGTGGACGAGGCCCTCGACGCCGGGGAGGATCTCGACGAAGGCGCCGAAGGTGACGACCTTCGTCACCTTGCCCTCGACGACGTCGCCCTCGCTGTACTGGTCGAGCACCTGCTGCCACGGGTCGCTCTGTGTCTGCTTGAGCCCGAGCGAGATGCGCTGGCGCTCGCGGTCGATGTCGAGGACCTTGACGCTGACGGTCTGGCCGATCTCGAGCACCTCCGACGGGTGGTTCACGTGGCTCCACGAGATCTCGGAGATGTGGATCAGCCCGTCCATGCCGTCGAGGTCGACGAACGCCCCGAAGTCGACGATGTTCGAGATCTGGCCCTCGACCACGTCGCCCGGCTGGAGCCGGTCGAGGATCGCCTGCCGCATCTCCTTGCGCTCGTCCTCGAGGACGGCGCGGCGGGAGAGGACGACGTTGTTCCGCGAGCGGTTGAGCTCGATCACCTTGCAGCGCAGCGTCTGGCCGAGGAACTCGTCGAGGTCCTGAACGCGGCGGATGTCGACGAGCGACGCCGGCAGGAAGCCGCGAACGCCGAGGTCGAGGATCAGGCCACCCTTGACGACCTCGATCACGCGGCCGTCGATCGCCTCGCCGGTCTCGGCCTTCTGCTCGATCGTCTTCCAGGCGAGCTCGAACCGGGCCCGCTTCTTCGACAGGATCAGGCGCCCCTCCGCGTCCTCCTTCGTCAGGACGAGCGCGTCGATCTCCTCGCCGACGCCCACCTCGTCCGCGGGGTTGACCGAGCGCCGGATCGAGAGCTCGGAGACGGGGATGACCCCTTCCGACTTGTAGCCGATGTCGACGAGCACCTCGTCCTTGTCGACCCGGACCACGGTGCCGTGGACGACCTCACCCTCGTTGATCGTCGGGAAGGTCGACTCGTAGTCGGGGATCAGCTCTCCCTCCGGCCCGGTCGTCCAGACCTCGGGGTCGTCCACCTGCTGTCGCATGTCGGTCTCGCTCATCACGAGCGGCGCAGTATATCTGCGTCTTTTCCGCTATCAGAAGCGCCGTAGGAACCCGCGGACAGCGCCCAAATAGGCGTCTTGCGCCTCGACCATGCTCATGTGGCCGGCGCCGTCCAGAACGGACAGCTCGCTGCCCGGGATGCCCTCGTGGAGGACGCGGGCGGCGCGGGGCGTCGTCACGCGGTCCTCGGCGCCGACGAGCACGAGCGTCGGCCTCGAGACTCGCCCGAGGTCGGCGGTGTAGTCGAAGTCGCCGTACCCCTCGTTCGCGAAGTGGCGCAGGACGTCGGGGACGTAGACCGTGTCGGCCGCGAAGTCGGGCGGCGCCGGGCCGTGGAAGTGAAACGGCGTCTGGATGCGCATCAGCTCGGCGCAGTCCTCCGGCGTCTCGACCGTCTTCTCCCACTCCCAGGACTCCGCGATCGGCTCACCGGCAGCGCCCATCGCCGCGAGCGAGGCCTCGACGTCCGCCATCAGCTTGTTGCTCGAGTCGCCGCCGCCGGAGATGACGTAGGCCTCGGCGGTGCCGACGTCGATCGCATGCCAAGTGGTGATGATCGCGCCGAACGAGTGGCCGAGGAGGACGAACCGGTCGAGCCCGAGCGCCTCGGCGAGGAGGTCGACGTCCCGCGCGAAGACCTCGAGGCTGAGCGTCGCGGGGTCGACACGCTCGCTGCGCCCCTGTCCGCGCTCGTCGACGTAGAGCAGCCGCCGCTCGTCGCCAAGCGGGTCGAGCCAGGGGCGGAGGTGGGTGTGATCGAGCCCAGGGCCGCCGTGGAGGACGATCAGCGGCGCCTCGCCGCCGCCGCCGACCTCCTGGACATAAAGGCCGTAACCGTCGGCGAGCCGGGTCAGCTCTTGGCTTCGTGCCAATCGTCCCCCACGCCGACGTCGACGGCCAGCGGCGGGTCGAGCTCGTAGGCGCCGCACATTTCCTCGCGCACGAGCTCCTTGATCGCCGAGACCTCGTTGTCGGGGACCTCGAGCAGCAGCTCGTCGTGGACCTGGAGGACGAGCCGGGCCCCCCTCCCCTCCGCCCGAAGACGGGAGTGGATCGCGACCATCGCCTTCTTGATGATGTCCGCGTTCGAGCCCTGCATGACGAAGTTCACGGCCAGGCGCTCGCCGAGCGACCGCGTCGCGCGGTTGGAGGCTCGAAGCTCCGGAACCGGGCGGCGGCGGCCGAGCAAGCTCGTCGAGTAGCCGTCCTCCCGCGCCTGCTCGATCGTGCGCTGGATGAAGTCCTGCACGTGCGGGAAGCGTGCCAGGTAGGCGTCGATCAGCGCCTGCGCCTCCTCGCGCGGGATCTCGAGGTTTTCCGAGAGCCCGAAGGACGAGATCCCGTAGACGATCCCGAAGTTGATCATCTTCGCCGTCGAGCGGTCACCGGTCGTCAGCGTCGCCGGGTCCTTGCCGAGCACCTCGGCGGCGGTTGCGGTGTGGATGTCCTCCCCTCGCGCGAAGGCCTCCCGGAGCTTGGGCTCGCCGGAGACGTGCGCCAGGATCCGCAGTTCGATCTGGGAGTAGTCGGCCGAGAGCAGCTTGTGGCCTGTCTCGGCGACGAAGGCCGAGCGGATCTCGCGGCCGAGCTCGGTGCGGATCGGGATCGCCTGCAGGTTGGGGTTGGTGGTCGAGAGTCGGCCGGTCGAGGCGACGGCCTGGTTGATCGTCGTATGGAGCCGCCCGTCCTCGCCGATCAGCGCCGGGAGCGGGCCGAGGTACGTGTTCAGCAGCTTCGAGTACTCGCGCCACTCCTCGATCACGCCGACGATCTCGTGCTCGTGGCGGATGGAGCGCAGCACCCGCGTGTCCGTCGAGTAGCCCGTCTTGCCCTTGCGCCCCGCGGTCAGTCCGAGGGCCTCGAACAGGATCCGCCCGACCTGCTGGGTCGAGCCGAGCATGAACTCCTCGCCGGCCAGCTCGTGCGCCTTCGTCTCGAGCTCCTCGACGCGCTCGGCCAGGCGGGCCGTGATCTCACCCATGCGGTAGGTGTCGATCTTGACGCCCGCCTCTTCCATCGCGGCCAGCACGGCGGTCAGCGGCAGCTCGACGTCGCGGTAGAGCGGCTCGAGCTCGCGCTCTCTGAGGCGGGCGAGCATCGGGTCGACCAGTCGCAGCGTCGATCCGGCGTGACGCACGAGAGCGGCCGTGTCCTCGTCCGCGGCCGGCTCGGGAAGCAGCTCGATGCCGTACTCGGCGGCGAGGTCGTCGAGCTCGTAGGTCGCCCGGCCCGGATCGATCAGGTAGGCGGCGATGAGCGTGTCGTCGGCCGCCTGGAGGCGCTGGTGCTTCGCGTCGTGCGCGACGAGGTCGCCCTCCAGCCGAGCGGGGCGATCGGCGACGACGACCTCGTCGGCCGTCGCGATCGCGACGCGGCCGTCCTCCGACGCGATCCCGACCCGCCCGTCGAGCAGCGGCAGACCCTCCCGCCAGGGCACCGGTACTCCCTCGACCTCCACCTCGGCGGCCGGCAACGCCTCGTCGAGGGTGTCCACGCGGCTGAGGAGGCCGCGGAACTCGAACTTGCGGAACATCTCCTTCATCCGCGTCCGGTCCGGCGGGGCGAGCACGAGCTGTGACGGGTCACAGTCGAGGTCGAGGTCTCGGCGCATGGTCGCCAGCTGCTTCGAGGTCTTCGCCTGCTCGGCGTGCTCGGTGATGTTCTTCCTGCGCGCCGGCGTCAGCTCCTCGACGTGCTCGAGCACGCCCTCGAGCGAGCCGTACTGCTGGATCAGCTGCGACGCGGTCTTGTCGCCGATCCCCGGAACGCCCGGGATGTTGTCCGACGAGTCGCCCTTGAGCCCGATGAAGTCCGGGATCTGGTCCGGCGCGATCCCGAGCCGCGCCTCGACCCGCTCCGGCGTGTAGACGTTCACGTCGGCGACGCCGCGCGGGGTCATCATCAGGACGACGTTGGCCGAGACGAGCTGGAAGGCATCGCGGTCGGTGGAAACGACGGTCGTCTTGATCCCGGCCTCGTCGGCCTGCGTGGCCAGCGTGGCGATGACGTCGTCTGCCTCCCAGCCCTCGAACTCGAGGTTGCGGTAGCCGAACGCCTCGACGATGGGGCGGAAGTGTGGGAACTGCTCGCGGAGCAGGTCGGCCATCGGGCGCCGCTCGGACTTGTAGGTCTCGGCGAGCTCCATACGCTCGACCGGCCGTGTGTCCCACGCGACGGCGACACCCTTCGGCCGATAGTCGGTCAGGAGCTTGAAGAGCATGTTCGTGAAGCCGAGCAGCGCGTTCGTGGGCATCCCTTCGCTCGTGGCCAGCTCCTCGGGGAGGGCGAAGTAGGCGCGGTAGGCGAGGTTGTTGCCGTCGACGAGGAACAGCTCGGAGTCCCGGGCAGGGCCGTCGTCGAGCTGCAGCTCCTCTCCGGTCAGAGTCTTGGGGCTCACAGGGCCAACGGTATCGTCCTGCGGCGATGCCGGGACTCGAAATCCAGCCCTTTTCGGAGGGCGTCGTGGGCGCCGCAGCGGAGCTCTTGGCCGGGCGCCATCGGCGCCACCGCGACGCGGAACCGCTGCTGGCCGCGGAGCTCGACTTCCGCGCAGAGCTCGAGGTACAGGCGGCTGACGGCGTGGTCGGCCTGCGCGACGGGCGTGTGGTCGCCTACCTCGTCGGAATCCGAAAGCCCGACGAGACCTGGGGCCCGAACGTCTGGGTCGAGTCGGCTGGGCACGCGGCCATGGAGGCCGAGGATCTTCGGGATCTGTACGCCGAGGCCGCCGCGCAGTGGGTCGACGAGGGCCGCACCAGGCACTTCGTGCAAGCGCCCGCCTCCGATGCTCCGCTGCTCGACGCCTGGGACCGACTGAGCTTCGGCCGACAGCATGCAATGGGGATCCGCGAGATCCCCGAGGTCGAATGGCCCGAAGGAGTACGGCTCGCGGACGAACGCGACCTCGACGCGATCATCGACATCGCGCCGGTCTTGCCCGACCATCAGGACCAGTCGCCCGTGTTCGGCACGGTGCCGCGCGAGAGCGAAGAGGAGCTGCGAACGGAGATCGGCGAGGACCTCGAGAACCCTGAGATCGCCAACTTCGTCGCCGAGCTCGATGGTCGGGTGGTCGGCAATCTCGTCATTTGTCCGACGGAGCTCTCCGGTGCGCATAGCGGCTTGGCGCGGGTCCCCGGCGCGGCGCTGCTCGCCTATGCCGCCACGAAGCCGGAGGTGCGCGGGCTCGGGACCGGCGTCGCGATGACAAATGCGGCCTTCGCCTGGGCGCGGGAGCAGGGCTACGAGACGATGGTCACAGACTGGCGCGAGACGAACCTGCTCTCGTCCCGGTTCTGGCCCAAGCGCGGCTTCCGGCGCACGTTCCTGCGCCTCTACCGCTCGATTCCGTAGAGCGTGCGGCTGCCGCTGCTCGCCGGCTCGCGACTCCAGGTCGTCGCGGTCCCCGACGACGCGCTCGTCCTCCGCGCACCACCGCCCGCCGAGGCGCTCGCCGACGTCGGCGCGGCGGTGCAGGAGGCGCTGCGCTTCCCGCTCGCGGGCCCGGCGATCGAGGAGCTCGTGCCGCGCGGAGCGCGCCGAGTCACGATCGTCGTCGAGCCGCCGGCGCTCCCGATTCCCTCGGCCGCGCGTGACCCGAGACAGCTCGCCCTGGCCGCGACGATCGCGGAGCTCGAGCGGATCGGCGTACCGCTTGAGCGACAGACGCTGCTCGTCGCCGCGGGGCTTGCGCGGAGGCCAGATCACGGAGACCTCGAGCACCTCGTCCTCCCCGACCTCGCGCGGCGGTTCTCTGGCCGCGTGGAGATCCACGACGTCGAAAGCCCCGACCTCGTGGAGCTGGCCGTGGATGGCCCGGTTCCGGTCCGCGTGCATCCGGCTCTCGTCGAGACCGACACCGTCGTGGTCGTGTCGTCCGCCGAAACGCTGCTCCACGGCGGCGCGGCGACGCTGCTCGCGGCCTCGTCTCCGGAAGCCCTCCGCGCCGCGGGCGCGGACTCGCTCCTCGAGACCGCCGCCTCGGAGGGCTGGCGGATCGCGGTCGAGCTCGAACGAGCTCTGGCACGCCGGGTGCCGGCGATCGCAGCCGTGCTGACCCTGAACCCGCCGGCGCTGACCGGCGCCTTCCACGGCTATCCGCACGACAACCGCTCGCTCGAGCGGGTCGCGGCCTCCCCGGTCCGGATGTTGTTCCGGCTCGCGCCGGGCGGCGTTCGCAGCCGACTCCTCTCCTCGCTGCCGCGTGAGCTCACTGCGACGGCCGCGTTCGGCGGCTCACCGTCGGTCGCGCACGTCGAGGCGCTGCTTCGCGGGGTCGACGCGCGCTCGGCGCCGCTGGCGGAGCCGCTCGACGTCGCCGTGATCGGGCTGCCGGCGACGACGCCGCACCTGCCGCGCGAGCGCCCGAACCCGGTCCTGGCCGCCCATCTCGGCCTCGGCCTCGCGCTGCGGCTGTGGCGCGACCGGTTTCCGCTGCGAGAGGGCGGCACGGTCATCCTCCTCTCCCCCTTCGACCGCAGCTTTCCGCGCCCGACGCAGGCTCCGTACCGGGCGTTCTTCAACTCGCTGCGCACCCTCGGCACGCGCGCGGCGCACGAGCCGCCCGCCTGGGCCGACGCCGAGCAGGCGGCCGCCGCTGACACGCGCGCGCTGGACGCCTACCGCCGCGGCCACTCGTGCCATCCGCTCCTTCCCTACGCCGACTGGGCGGCGTGCCTCCCGGTGATTGAACGCGTCGGCGCCGTCGTCGTCGGCGGCTGCCGCGACGCTCTCGCTGCCCGCCAGTTCGGCTTCGTCCCGACCAGGAACCTCGCCGCCGCGCTCGCGATGGCGCGAGGGCGCGCGGAGGGCGAGCCGCGCGTCGGCTACTTCGTCACGCCGCCGTACTTCCCGGTCAGGGTGGGGCCGGGTTAGTCGACGCCGAGGTACGTGTTCCGAACCTGCTCGTTCTCGCGCAGGCTCTTCGCGTCGTCGGCGAGGACGATCCGGCCCGTCTCCATCACGTAGCCGCGGTGGGCGGTGTCGAGAGCCATCAGCGCGTTCTGCTCGACGAGCAGGATCGGCGTCCCCTGCTCGTTGATCTCAAGAACGATCTCGAAGATCTTCTCGACGAAGATCGGAGCCAGGCCCATCGACGGCTCGTCGAGAAGCAGGAGCCTCGGCTGCGCCATCAGCGCGCGCCCGATTGCGCACATCTGCTGCTCGCCGCCGGACAGCGTGCCCGCCCGCTGGTTCTTGCGCTCGGCGAGGCGCGGAAACAGCCCGAAGACGCGGTCGAGCGACTCGCGGATCCCACTTCGATCGGAGCGCTGGAACGCCCCCATCTCGAGGTTCTCCAGCACGCTCATCCGCGGGAAGAGACGTCGGCCCTCGGGCGACTGGCTGATCCCCATCTTGACCACGTCGTGCGGGGCCTCGTCCGTGATGTCCCGATTCTGGAAGCGGATCTTCCCGCGCCGCGGATGGTTGAGGCCGTTGATCGAGCGCAAGGTCGTCGACTTGCCCGCGCCGTTCGCGCCGATCAGCGTCACGATCTCGCGCTCGCCGACGTCGAGCGAGACGCCCTTCAGGGCCTCAATCGAGCCGTAGAAGGTGTGGACGTCCTCGACCTCGAGGATCTTCGTCGGCGTCTCGGCGGTCGCCGCGCTCACTGGGCCACCGCCGCCGAGCCGAGGTAGGCCTCGATCACCTTCGGGTCGCGCTGGACCTCCTGCGGCAACCCTTCGGCGATCTTCTCGCCGTAGTCGAGAACGGTCACCCGGTCGGAGACGCCCATGACGACGCGCATGTCGTGCTCGATCAGCAGCACGGTCAGCCCCTGCTCCGCGCGCAGCTTGGCGACGAAGCCGGTGAAGTCGGCCGTCTCCTGCGGGTTCATTCCCGCCGTCGGCTCGTCGAGGAGGAGCAGCTTCGGCTCTGTGGCAAGCGCTCGGGCGACCTCGAGGCGGCGCTGGTCGCCGTAGGAGAGGTTCCGTGCGTATTCCTCCCACTGGCTGCGCGGGACGCCGCAGAAAGCGAGCAGCTCCCGCGCGCGGTCGGCCGCGGACCGCTCCTCCTGCTTCACGCCGGGCGTGCGGAGCACGCTCTTGATGATCCCGCCCTTCAGCCGCGCGTGCATGCCGACCATCGCGTTCTCGCGCGCAGTCATGTTGTGGAAGAGGCGGATGTTCTGGAAGGTTCGCCCGATCCCGCGCTCGGTGATCGCGTGCGGCGGCTTCCCGGTCACGTCCTCGGCGTTCAGCACGACTGTGCCCGCGGTCGGCTTGTAGACGCCCGTGAGCATGTTGAAGAACGTCGTCTTGCCGGCGCCGTTCGGGCCGATCAGGCTGATGATCGAGCCTTCCGGGATCGTGAAGTCGACGTCGTTGACTGCCACGAGCCCGCCGAACTCCTTCCGGAGGTTCTCGGTGACGAGCAGGACGTTGTTGGTGCTCATTCGGGCGCGCCTCGCACGTCGTAGAGGTAGGCCGGCTCCTCGACGCCCTCTTCGAACTCGGCCTTGCGGCGGGCGCTCGGGATCAGGCCCTCGGGTTTGAAGAGCATGACGAGCACGAGGATCGCTCCGAAGATCCCGAACTGGTAGAGCGGAACGTCGATGTTGGTCCCAAACGTCTCGTTGATCTCGGCGCCGATGTTCCCGAGCCCTTCCTGGTTCAAATACGCGAGGAAGCCGCCGCCCAGGATCACGCCCCAGATGTTCCCCATCCCTCCGAGGATGACCATGCAGAGGATGAAGATCGAGATGTTGAAGAAGAAGTCGTCCGGGAACACGGCCGCTTTGAAGCTCGCGTAGTAGGCGCCGGCGATGCCGCCAAAGAAGGCCCCGGCCGCATAGGCCCACGTCTTCGTCCGCATCAGCGGTACGCCCATCGCCGCGGCGGCGGTCTCGTCCTCACGGATTGCGATCCACGCACGGCCGAGCCGCGAGTCGCGCAGCCGCACGGAGCAGAAGACGGTGAACAGGAGCAGGACGAGCGCGGTCCAGTAGAAGAGATTGATCGCGTTGGAGGCGGTCAGGTAGTCCGCCGGGAGCCCGAGCCAGCTGTTCAAGCGCTCGCCGAACCCCGGTGGGTCGACCGGGTTGATCCCCTGCGCGCCGTTCGTGAGGTTGAAGCCGGTGCTGAAGAGGTTGTCGCCGTTCCGGGCGATCTGGGGCATGATCTCGCCGAACCCGAGGGTGACGATGGCCAGGTAGTCGCCGCGGAGACGCAGTGTCGGCAGGCCGATCAGCACGCCGATGAACGCGGTGAGGATCCCGGCGATCAGGACGACGAGCCAGATCGAGACGTGGAACCCGGCGGCGTTCGGGTTCACACCGACGGAGCCGACGTGCGCGGTCACGCTTTCGCCGAAGTGCGGCGACGCGAACCACGCTGCCGTGTAGGCCCCCACGGCGTAGAAGGCGACGTAGCCGAGGTCGAGCAGCCCCGCGTAGCCGACGACGATGTTCAGCCCGATCGCCATCATGATGAAGATCGTCATCGTCACCGCGGTATCGACGCTCGGGAACGATCCGAACACCGGGATGCTGGGTAGTGCGTCGCGGTAGTACGGGTAGAGGAAGGCAAGGGCGATCACTGTGGTCGGCAGGGCCGCCTTGCGTACCCGGCGGGGCAGGCGTCGCCACTGCGCACGGATTACGTCGAAGCGCAACAGCTCCGACATGCGGCCGCTCAGCTCCTGTCGGCGCGTCCTAGCCACCTTCGGGCGTCCTCTCTCCGAGCAGCCCCTCGGGCCGGAAGACCAGGATGATGATCAGGATCGCGAAAATGATCGACTGCGTCCAGTCGCTGCCCGGGGTCGCCCATTCGAGCCCGTTGTTGAACGACTCGATCATCGCGATCACGAGCCCCCCGAGCACGGCGCCCGGAAGGTTGCCGATCCCGCCGACGACGGCGGCCGTGAAGGCGATCAGCCCGAGCCTGAAGCCCTCGTCGTACCGGACGTTCGTGATGTAGAGCGCGTAGAGGAGGCCCGCGGCCCCGGCGAGAGCTCCGGCGATGAAGAACGTGAACGAGATCGTCCGGTTCACGTTGATGCCCATCATCGCCGAGGCGTCGCGGTCCTGGGCGGTCGCACGCATCGCCTTGCCCTGCCGCGTGCGCTGCACGAGCAGCATCAGGGCGACGAGCACCGGAACCGTGAACAGGAGGACGATCAGCTTGTCCCACGTGTACGGGACGCCGGCGATCGTGAACACCTCCCCGCGGGGCAGGATCGAGTCGACGGAGGTCGGGCGCGCACCCTTCCAGACGAGCGCGATGTTCTGGAGGATGAACGACATCCCGATCGCCGTGATCAGCGGCGCGAGGCGCGGCGCGTGGCGTAACCGTCTGTAGGCGACGATCTCGATGGTCGTGTTGATCACTGCGCAGAACGCCATCACGATCACGAGCATCAGCAGGATCATCGACCAGAGGAAGATCCCGGACTCGCCGGCGAGGCCGAAGCTCGCCACCATCGTCGCGACGAGCATCCCTCCGAGCATGAAGACGTCGCCGTGGGCGAAGTTGATCAGCTCGAGGATGCCGTAGACGAGCGAGTACCCGAGCGCGACGAGGCCGTAGATCGCGCCGTTCGTGAGGCCGATCAGGAACAGGCGGTAGAACTCCGCGGGCGTCTTGATCAGGTTGACGCCGAGCCAGACGATGAGCAGCGCGACGAGAAGCGCCGCGAAGGCCGGCATCAGGTACTGCGTCCACGAGCGCCCGGCGAGGGTCGGGACGGGAAGGCGGCGAGCCTGTGTGACCATGGACCTCCTAGACAAGCGGGGGGAGGACGGTGTCCTCCCCCCGCTCTACTCGGTTCGTTTCGCTATGCCTACCCCTCGACGAAGCTCAGCTCCGGGGTAATCGTCCTGACGAACGTCGGCTCGCCGCTCTTGATCTGGAAGACGGCGACCGTACCGAGCGTGGTGTCGCCGTTCTCGTCGATCTGGAAGGAGCCAACGATGCCGTCAGAGATGTCGGTGTTGAAGAGCTCCTCGGACACCTTGGCGCGGTCGAACTCGCCCGCCCGCTCGATCGCGTCGAGCAGGACGACCGCGGCCTGGGCGGCGTACACGCTGTACGGGTCCGGTGTCTTTCCGAACTCCTCCGTGAACGCGTCGACGAACTCCTTGCCGGATCCCTTCAGCTGATCGACCGGGATGCCCGGCTGGGTGATGTACATGTCGTTGGCCGAGGCCCCCGCACCTTCGATCGTCGCGGAGATCGGCGTCCACCCGTCCGGCCCGACGAGCGTGACATCGGGGCCGAGGCCGGCCCGCAGGTCCTTGATCAGCTTGCCGCCGTTGTTACAGACGATGCCGCCGAGGAACACCGAGTCGGCGCCTGACGCCTTGATCCGGCTGGCGAGGGACTCGTAGCTCGAGGCGTCCTTGTCCCACTTCTGGTTGCCGAGGATCTGGATCCCGAGCTTCTCGGCGTACTCGCTGAAGAGCGTCGCGATCCCGAGCCCGTAGGTCTCGCTGTCGTTCAAGACGAAGACCTTCTTCAGCCCGAGCTCCTGCGCCAGCTGCGCGCCGGCGGCGCCCTGGAACTGGTCGTTCCAGACGACCCGCACGTAGTTGCGCGTGCCGGTCGGGTAGTAGTTGTCGGGCTCACCCTGCTCGGTGCCAGGGCCGCCCTCGGTCAGTCCGGGGTAGGTGTTGGCCGGGCTGACCATGGCCAGCGGGCCGTTGGGAGCGCGGTTCGCGACCGGGATGACCAGCTTCGCACAGCCGGAGTTGAAGGTCGCGACGATGCCGATCACGCTCTCGTTGTTCGCGTACGCCCGGGCGTTGGACGAGCACTTGGCCGAGTCCCAGCTCCCTGCCTGGGCGGTCGAGTCGTCGCAAGACTGGTAGCCGATGACCAGGTCGCCGGCCTTCCAATCTTGCTGCTGGAGCACGAGCTCGATTGCATCGGCCATCTCGGTGGTCAGTGCCCGGTTCGCCCCTTGGAGCGGGAGGTCGGACGCGATCAGCGCGTCCGGAGCCTCTTCGCCCTGGCGGATCGGGCCGCAGGATGCGGATGGGAGCGCAGTGGCCTCGCCCCCGCCGCCACCGTCGTCACCGCCGCACGCGGCCGCCGCAAGGCCGAGCACGGCTATGAGCAAGGTCATGAAACCTAGTAACCCACGCTTCTTCAACTACGCCTCCTCCATCCGTTGTTCACCTGGGCGGAAGGACGGAGTGCCGCCGCCAATCCGCGCTCCGGGCGGGAAGTATCCGGGGTCCTGCACAGAGCCGCAAGCGAGAACGGTTCGCTAGCCGAAGAAGGCGCGCGCGACGCCGTACCAGGAGGTCGGTACGCGCTTGAGCTCACGCGTGGCCTCCTCGAGCGCGACGTCGACGATCTCGTCCCCGTGGAGGGCAGCCATGCGGCCGAACCGCCCCTCGTGGACGAGGTCTGCGGCCTTCAGCCCCAGGCGGGTCGCGAGGACGCGGTCGCGCGGAGTCGGCGTCCCGCCGCGCTGGACATGGCCGAGCACCGTGACCCGCGTCTCGTAGCCCGTCCGTTTCTCGATGTCCGCCGCGAGCGCCTCTCCCACGCCGCCCAGCCGGACGTGGCCGAACTGGTCCGTTTCGGCGGCCTGCGTGACCGCCCGCTTCTCCCCCGACTCGTAGGTGAGCTCGTAGCCCTCGCTGACGACGACGATCGAGAAATCCTTGCCGCGCTCGTGGCGGTGCTGCAGGTCAGTGCACGCCTGCTCGACGGTCAGGGGCTCCTCGGGGATGAGGATCATGTCGGCGCCGCCGGCGATCCCGCTCATCACCGCGATCCAACCCGTGTGACGGCCCATGACCTCGACCACCATCACCCGGTTGTGCGACTCCGCGGTCGTGTGCAGCCGGTCGATCGCCTCGGTGGCGATCCAGACCGCCGTGTCGAAGCCGAAGGTGTAGTCGGTCCCCGAGAGGTCGTTGTCGATCGTCTTGGGGACCCCCACGACGGGGAATCCCTGCTCGGCGTAGAGCCGGGAAGCGACGCCGAGCGTGTCCTCGCCGCCGATCGCGACGAGCGCGTCGAGGCCCTGCGCGCGTGCGGTTTCGAGCACGCGGTCGACGCCGCCTTCGGTCTTGAACGGGTTCGTCCGCGAGGTGCCGAGGATCGTCCCGCCGCGCGGCAGGATCCCGGAGATCTCGCGGCTGCCGAGCGGCTGGAACACGCCGTTGACGAGCCCGCGCCAACCCTCCCGTACCCCGACGACCTCGACACCGCGATCGAGCGAGCGCCTGCCGACGGCACGGATGACCGCGTTCAGCCCCGGGCAGTCGCCGCCGCCGGTGAGGATCCCGATCCTGCTCGCCACGGGGCTACCCTAGAGGCCGGGCCGAAGTGGCGGAACTGGCAGACGCGCCGGACTCAAAATCCGGTGGGACGTGAGTCCCGTGTGGGTTCGATTCCCACCTTCGGCATTCGCGTCGCTTCGCTCCGCTTTCGCGGAAAGTCTCTCGACTTTCCGCGACCGTATGGGCAGAAGCGTCGTGCAGCGTTCGTTCTCTCTAGGGAGCGTCCCCGGCGAAACGGGCACAACCCGTTTCGCGGCTATTGGAGTAGCTCCGCAAGTGGGAAGCTTCGGTGGGAGCGCGGCGGGACCAGGAAGTTTTGGCGATGGGTTGTCCGGAGGACCGAGTTCAATCCTTGGGTTCTTGCTCTGGGTGGGATCGGTAGGCGTGTTCCGTCGGGGAGCACGCCGTCCATAGCGAGCCGGTTGCGGTTGAAGTCGTCGCTCGACGGGTTGAACGTGACGAAGTGGACGCCCGCCGACGGGCTCTCCTCGAAGCCGTCGCGGTCCGGGTCGGCCGTCCAGAAGAACGGGTTGTCGAGCGTGTTGAAGTCGGCGCGCAGCGGGATCGCGCTGCCCTTGCGGTAGAGCTCTCCGTCGGCGCCGCGGATGTCCATCTGCAGGCGAGACGTGGACTGGATCGAGGAGCCGTGGCCGATTGCGCCGGCGCGCCGGAAGTCGTCCTCGACCTCGGCCGCGCCGACGGCGTCCTCCGGCGGCTGCGGGAGCGTCTGGGCGCCGTCGGACGCCTCCTGTCCCGGCCGGAAGGTCGTGTCGACTCGCTCACGGAAGTCGAAGTCGAGGTACCACGCCTCGAGGTCCTCGTCGATGTGGGACAGGTGCATGTGCGTGCCGTGACGGAAATAGCCGTCGCGGACGTCGACGAGCCCGAGCGTCTCGAAGTTCGCAATCGCCGACTGTCCCTGGGTGTTGGTCTGGGTCGACGTGAAGCCGAGGAAGAGTTGCGCCGTGTCGGGGATCAGGTCGGCGCCCGGGACGCCGGCCGCTGTCGCCATCGACTTCGGAAGGCTCGTCGCTCCGGTGAACCCGCCGCCCTGGAAGCCCTTGCGGATGCTCGTGACGTCGAAGAGGTCGTCCGTTTCCTCGAAGAGCCTGCCGGCGCCGTCGGCGACGTGCTCGCGGATGTCGCTACGGAGGAGGATCGCGACGTCGTTCGCCTCCAGGATCGTGTCGTCCGGGTCGCTCGGAAAGCGGATCGCGTCGAGGAACGCCGAGACCGGGCGGACGGCGCTGCGCGTCGCACGCCGGTCGACGGGGATGTGCCGCGCCGCGAGCTCGGGGACGTACCGCTCGAAGTACGGCCGCCCCCACGCCACCGTGACCGCCAGTCCGGCCGGGGTGAGGTCGTAGCTCCGTTCCAGGTCGCGGAGCGCCCCCTCGAGCCGCTCGCGCGCGGCGGCGAGCGCGGACGGGTGCGGGTCGACGCGGAGCTTCGCGGTCACGACCTGGTGGTGGAGCGGCGGCTCGATCACCTCGACGCCCTCGTGCTCGAAGGTCTTCATGCCGGCGAGCAAGTGCTGCTCGGGCGGGAGCTCCACTGGCCCGTCCCGCTCCGGCGAATCGGCTGCGAGCTGGTCGACGAGCTCGTAGATCCCGGCCGCGCCGAGCGCGCCCGCCGCCGCGCCGCCGAGGAGCTGCTTGCGTGTCAGCTTCACGAGTTTCCTACGCGGTCGTGTTCGGTGCGATCAGCTCCAGCCCACCGACGAGCCGGTCGAGGTTGGCGACGACCTTGCGGAAGTTGAGCGGCGGCGCCACGTGCTCGCTGACCGTGTAGAGCGTCCCGTTGCGACGCCAGAGGTACGTGACGTGCCACTGGTCGGCATCGCGGGAGACGGTGTAGACGGTGACCTTCTTGTCGCCGATCTGCCGGGTTCCGCGCGGATCGCTGAAGCAGGGGATCCGGCGTTTCCCGTCGAGGCATTGCGGCATCGCCGTCTTCCCGGGGAACCCGCGGAAGTTGACGTGGACGTCGCCGCTCGATGCCTCGTGCCAGAGGAAGCCGACAAGGAAGCTCCGGTCGCGGTTGACGATCGGGCCGCTGCTGTTCCACTGGCCGTTGATGTCGGCGTCGAGCGGGCTCGGCATCCAGTTCGGGCAGTAGACCGGCGCGCCGACGCGGTTCGCCAGCTGCTGCCACTCCGGCTTCAACGCCGCTGGGCAGCCGGCGGGCCGCGCCGAGGCGCTGCTCTCGACCTTCTCGTCGCCCGAGCAGCCGGCGAGCACGCCGCCGAGCACGACGAGCACGATCAGCGATCCGAGACCCCTCACTCGATCAAGAGTAGTGCGTCTGTTGGGGCGTACTGGTCGGTCAGCGTCGGCACGCCCTCGATCGGGATCGTCCGGTCGTGGCGATCCCGGATCTGCTGCGTCAGGTCCGGAGCTTTCGGGTACTGCGCTCGAACCTCGTTCCAGCGCTGAACGAGAAACGACTCCCGCGGCGCCGCGCCTTCGGTCGCGACCAGGATCAGGTTCCGGACTGCGCTGTCACCCTCGTCGCCGCCGAGGATCACGGGATGGACGAGCACCGTGGGGAATACCGCACGATAGGTCCGGTTGACCGACCGAAAGAGGCGCGATCGGGGGCCGGCGATCGAGCCGATCGTGTTCGTCATGATCACGCCTCCCGGGCTCAGCCGCGAGCGCGCGAGCTCCATGAACTCGGTCGTGAAGAGGTGGAACGGGATCGCGTCGGCGAAGAACGCGTCGATCAGGATCGCGTCGTACCGTTCCTCGTGGTCGTCGAGGTACCGCCGGCCGTCCTCGATCGCGACCTGGAGCCGCTCGTCCCGCGGCAGCTCGAAGAAGCGGTAGGCGACGTCCGCGACGACGGGGTCCAGCTCCACGGCCTGAATGCGCAGGTCGGGGAAGTCGCGCCAGAGCCGCTTGGGCGAGGAGCCGCCGCCGAGACCGATGAAGAGCACGTTGCGGGCGTTCGGGTTGTAGGCCCGGAGCAGGTGGAAGAGATCGGCGTACTCGAAGGCGGTATCGAACGGCCGGTCGATGATCATCCCGCTCTGGTACGTGTTGTCGAAGCGCAGGTACCGGGTCGTCTCGTCGTCCGCGACGGTGAGCCGGTGGTAGCGGGTGTCCTTCGCGTAGCGCAGCGTCAGGCCGGCGGTGTCCGGCGGCTCCTGGCCGCGGACGTAGCCCGCCGTGCGGTAGAGCGGCGACCAGTTCCGAGCCTGGACTCGGCTCAGGGTCCCGCCCGTCTCCGGGGCCAGCTGGACGGCGGCGAAGGTCGCGAGCGCGACGCCCGCGGCGGTCAGCGCGGAGATCAGGATCAGGCGCTCGGACAGGGCCACGATGGCCGCGGCCGCGAAGAGGGCCGCGGCCGCGATCCCGAGCAGCTGGTCGGTTCCGAACTCGGGGATCAGCCAGAAGGAGGTCGCGAAGGTGCCGGCGATCGAGCCGGCGGTCGAGATCGCGAACAGGCGGCCCGCGGTCTGGCCGAGCGTGGCCAGCGAGCGGGCCCAGAGGCGGACGGCGATCGGAGCGACGCCGGCGAGGACGACGCTCGCCGGGCCGAAGAGCGCGATCGACGAGAACAGCGGATTCAGCCGCGGCCCCGGATCCCAGTTGACGATCGCCTCGAGCACCGGCTCGTCGAACACCGGGATCGCGAGCACGAGCAGCGCGCCGAGACCCATCACGGCCGCGAGCAGGCTCGGCGTCGGCCACCGGTCGGCGAGCCAGCCGCCGGCCCAGTACCCGACCGCAAGGCCGGCGAGCACGACGCCGATCAACGAGCCCCAAACGAAGAGCGAGTTCCCGAAGAACGGCGCGACGACTCGGGACGCCGCGATCTCCATGCCCAGCACGACTGCACCGGAGACGAAGACCGCCGCCGCGACGATGAATGCGCGCCGGAGGACGACCGGCGTCGCGTCTACAGCTCGTACACCGCTACCCAAGGTCCCGCCAGTTTGCCGACACCGTCGCGAAAGAAGCGCCGGTTCCCCTGCCGTTCGAGCTCGTCGTAGAAGGCGTACTCGGCCGGGTAGCGGTCCCGCGCCTCCCGGACCCGGTCGGCGACGGCCCCCGTCACGAGCACGTAGCCGACGTTCAGGTCGCGCAGTCGTGAGACGTCGCGGTCGGGGTCCCGCGGCCGTCCCGGACCGGGCAGCGCGAGGCGGAGGACGCGCACGTCGCCCGGCGCCGCGGTCGACGGATCCGCCGCGACGAGCGCGCCGGGGGTCAGGTTCTCCTCCATCCAGTCATGGGCGACGACACGCGTATCGGTGCGTACGAGCGGCCTCGTCTCTCGGATCGTCCAGACGAGCGGAACCGCGAGCAGCAGGAGCGTGACGGGCGCCAGCGCCCGGACGCGCCCTGCGAGCGCGCCGAGCGCCGGGATCAGCGGGAGGACGTACCGGTCGAAGTGGGCGTCGAGCGGAAGCAGGGTGACGAAGTAGGCGGCGACGAACGCCACCAGCACGCGATCGGCGAGCGTCCGCTGGACGACGGCGAGGAGGAGGCCGGCGAGCGCGATCAGCAGGACCGGGCCCATGCTCTCCCAGAGCCGGTCGAGGAACGCGATCGGCGTCCAGGGGTCGTCCTCGAACCCGAGCCAGCCGCGACGCCCGTCGCGCTGGACGCGCCGGACGTCGTCCACCGCCGACGCGAGGTGGACGGCGAAGTACGGGCTCGTAACGAGGAACGCGACCGGGGCGAGCGCGGCGGAGATCGCGAGCCGCCGCCACTGTCCCCACCCCGCGACGACGAGCGGGACGAGCAGCACGAAGCCCGGGTACTTGAAGCTCGCCGTCACTCCCACCGCGATCCCGGCCGGGATCAACTGCCGCCTGACGAGCAGGGCGAGCGTGACCGCGACCCCGAGCGTGAGCGGCACGTCGGTGACGGCCATGCGGGCGTACTCGGCGTGGACGGTGGCGACGGCCGTGACGGCGGCGGCGACGAACCCGGCGAGCAGGCCGTAGGCGCGGCCGCCGAGCCACCACGCGGCCGCGATCCCGCCGAGCGCCAGGACCACGAGCACGAGCCGCGCGGCGAGGTACGAGGGCTCGTCCGCCCAGCTCTGGAACGGGGCGAGCAGGTACATCAGGAGGCTCGGGTAGTCGAACCAGTTCGGATCCAGCCCGCCGCCGTGGCTCATGCGCCAGGCGCGCGGGACGATGTTCTCCTCGTCCGGGTTCAGCAGTGGGAACGGGAGCCCGTACTGGATGCCGACGAGCCGGATCGCCGCGGCGCCGGCGAGCAGTGCGGCCAGGGCGAGCCACGGGCTGCCCCAGCGGGACTCCCGCACTAGACCTCGGGCGGGGCGGCGCCGACCAGGTGAGCGACGTTTCCGGCGGCCACGATCACGCCGTCGATCCCTGCCCGCTCGAGCTCCTCGACCTCCTCGCGCGTCCGCGCGCCGATATCGGCGATCGCGAGCTTTCCGGCGGGCACGTCGGGGAGGAGCTCGAGCACCCGCTCCGGCGACGATTCGGCCCGGTGTCTCGACTCCGCGAGGACGAAGACCTCCGGGTCGAACTTCTCCAGCAGGAACTCGAGGCGCTCGTCGCTCGCGATCCGGAACGCGAGCTCGAAGCGATCGCCGAGCATCAGCTGCACATGGCCAAGCCAGTCTTCATCGTCGTCGCGCACGTCGACGATGCAGGCGTCGGCTCCGTCGAGCGCGTCGGCGCTCTCTCCGTCGTAGAAGAAGAGGATCGGCAACTCCGTCGCGCCGCGAATGGCAGGTAGCCGCGCCTCGTTTCCGCTCCAGACAAAGAGCGCCTCGGCGCCGGCATCCTGCGCGTCACGCGCGGCCTCCGGGCTGTCCACCTCGACGATCACCGAGATCCCGTCGCCCTCGGAGATCGCCTGGCTGAAGCGGCGTGCACCTGTCATTGGCGCGCAGATCGTAGTCGAGCCCCGGGCACCGAAACCGTCACGCTCTTGGCGCTCTTTCGTATCCCACTCGCGCCGATTTCCTGAATACGATCACAGCGGGGAGGAGGTTGGAGGCCCCGGGGTCAGACGCCGATCGGGTGCCAGACGGTCTTGAGCTCGAGGAAGTTCGCAATCTCGTACGGGCTCTGCCGGTCGGGCCGTCCCCGGACGACCCGCTTCACGTTCTCGGCCGCGAGCCGCTCCAGCTCGGGAGCATCGCCGTCCGCGGCGCCGATGTCGAGCGCGTTCACGTCCATGTGCCCGGCGAGCCACGGCGCGAGCTCGGAGCGGTGGCCGGTGAGGATGTTCACGACCCCGCCCGGGACATCGGCTGTCGCGATCGCCTCCGCGAGCTCGATCGAAGCGAGCGGCTCGGCCTCCGGGGCGAGCACCACGGCCGTGTTTCCTCCGACGATCACCGGCGCCAGCCGGGCGACGACGCCGCCGAGGGCAGACGACTCCGGGGCCAGCACCCCGACGACGCCCGTCGGCTCGGGCACCGTGAAGTTGAAGTAGGGCGCCGCAACGGGGTTCGACGACCCAATCACCTGCGCGTACTTGTCGGCCCAGCCCGCGTACCAGACCCAGCGGTCGATCGCCTCCTCGACCTCGGCGCGGCCCGACGTGAGCTCGGCGAACTCGGCCGCGCGGGCCTCCATCATCTCCGCGATCCGGTAGAGGACCTGACCGCGGTTGTACGCGGTCATCCCCGACCACTTCGACGCCGCGCCGCGGGCGGCACGCACTGCATCGCGAACATCCTTTCGGGACGCCCTGGCGACGTTCTGGCCCTGCGCCTCGTACGTCCGGCCCGACTCCGAGCGCGGAAACTCGCCCCCGACGAACAGCTTGTACGTCTTCCGGACGGGAAGCCGGCTCATTGGCTCCGCCCCTTGGAGTCGTCGAACTCGAGGTAGGGCTCGAGCCCGTGCAGGCCGCCCTCACGGCCGAAGCCGGACTCCTTGTAGCCGCCGAACGGCGAGCTCGGGTCGAAGCGGTTGTACGTGTTCGCCCAGATCACGCCCGCCTTCAGCCTCTGCGCGATCGACAGGATCCGCGAGCCCTTCTCCGTCCAGACACCTGCGGACAACCCGTACGGCGTGTTGTTGGCCTTTTCGACCGCCTCGTCCGGGGTTCGGAAGGTCAAGACCGAGAGCACCGGCCCGAAGATCTCTTCCTGCGCGACGCGGTAGCTCTGCGCGACGTTCGTGAACACGGTCGGGACGAACCAGTAGCCGCGCTCCGGCAGCCGGCACGGCGGCTGGTAGATCTCCGCTCCCTCCTCCTCGCCGCTCGCCACGAGCTCCTGGATCTTCTCGAGCTGCTGCTTCGAGTTGATCGCGCCGATGTCGGTGTTCTTGTCGAGCGGGTCGCCGAGCCGCAGGGTCTTGAGCCGCTGCTTGAGCTTCTCGATCACGGGCTCGTAGATCGACTCCTGGACGAGGAGCCGCGAGCCCGCGCAGCAGACGTGGCCCTGGTTGAAGTAGATCCCGTTGACGATCCCCTCGACCGCCTGGTCGAGCGCCGCGTCGTCGAAGATGATGTTTGCCGCCTTGCCGCCGAGCTCGAGCGTGAGCTTCTTGCCGGTGCCGGCGAGCTCGCGCTGGATCGCCTTGCCGACCTCGGTCGAGCCGGTGAACGCGATCTTGTCGACGTCGTCGTGCTTGACGATCTCGGCGCCGGTTCGTCCGTCGCCGGTGACGATGTTGACGACGCCCGCCGGCAACTCGGCCTGTCGCAGGACGTCCGCGAAGAGCAGCGCGGTGAGCGGCGTGGTCTCGGCCGGCTTCAGCACGACCGTGTTCCCGGCCGCGAGTGCCGGTGCCACCTTCCAGGCCAGCATCAGCAGCGGGAAGTTCCACGGGATGATCTGGCCGGCGACTCCGACGGGGCGCGGCTTGCGATTCGGGAAGGCGTACTCGAGCTTGTCGGCCCAGCCCGCGTAGTAGAAGAAGTGGGCGGCCGAGAGCGGGAGGTCGACGTCGCGGGACTCCTTGATCGGCTTGCCGCCGTTCAGGGACTCCAGAACGGCGAACTCGCGGGAGCGCTCCTGGAGGATCCGCGCGATCCGGAAGAGGTACTTGGCGCGCTCGGCCGGCGAGAGGTCCGACCAGCCGTTCTCGAATGCGTCGCGCGCGGCCCTGACGGCCAGATCGACATCCTCCGCACCGGCCTGGGCGACCTCCGCCAACGGCTCCTCGGTCGAGGGGTCGAGCGTTTCGAAGTGCTCGCCGGAGCGGGGATCGACGAGCTCGCCGCCGATGAAGACGCCGTAGCGCTCCTGCAGCGTGACGATGTCCCGCGCTTCGGGGGCGGGCGCGTAGTCCCAGCCGGACGGAACCGGCGCGCGATCCTGCCGTCGCTCGAGGTCAGTCAATCGTGAAGTAGTCCGGGCTCTGGTATCGGCCCGTCTTCTCCTTCCGGATCTGCATCAGCACGTCGTTCAGGAGCGTCGAGGCGCCGAGCCGGTAGAGGTCAGGCGTCAGCCACTCGGCGCCCAGGGTCTCGTAGAGCTGCACGAGGTACTGGACGGCCTGCTTCGCCTGCCGGATCCCACCCGCCGGCTTCATCCCGACCTTGCGGCCCGTCTCCTCGTGGACGTCGCGGATCGCCTCGAGCATGACCAGCGTCACCGGCAGGGTTGCAGCCTGCGGCAGCTTCCCCGTCGAGGTCTTGATGAAGTCGGCGCCCGCCGCCATCGCCAGGAGCGAGGCGCGGCGCACGTTGTCGTAGGTTCCGAGCTCGCCGACTTCGATGATCACCTTCAGGTGGGCATGCCCGGTGGCCTCCTTGACCTGGACGATCTCGTCGTAGACCTTCGCGTAGCGGCCCGAGAGGAAGGCGCCGCGGTCGATGACCATGTCGACCTCGTCGGCCCCCAGCTCGACGACCTCGCGAACCTCGGCGACCTTCAGATTCGTGGGCGACTGGCCCGACGGGAACGCCGTGGCCACCGACGCGACCTTCACGCTCGAGCCCTTCACCTTCTCCACTGCAGTCGGCACCAGGTTTGGGTAGACACAGAGCGCGGCGACCGAGGGCACGCTCGTGTCGGAGGGGTCGGGCCGGATCGCCTTGGAGGCGAGCGCGGCGATCTTTCCCGGCGTGTCCTGCCCCTCGAGCGTGGTCAGGTCCGTCATCCGGACTGCCAGGTCGAGCGCGAAGAGCTTCGCGTCCCGCTTGATCGACCGGCGGGCCAGCGAAGCGGCCCGCTCCTCGACGGCGACCTGGTCGACCGAGCCGATCCGAGGCAGCCGCGGCTCGAGCGGGAGCTCGAATCCAGACGGGAGAGCAGGCGCCTTCGCCATCGAAATGAGTGTAGCCCCGTAAGGTCGCGTCGCCCGGGAGCCCGCCGCCTCCTCCCACCGGCGATCCTAGTCCGGAGAAACGCGCGTGTCTGCGCCCGGTCGGCGCCGAAACCGCAACGGCTCAGCGCCGGCTCAGAGGCCCAACCGGTCGAGCATCCGCTCGTCTCGCCGCCACTTCGGTCGCACCTTGACCTGCACGTCGAGGAAGACCGGCTGACCGACGAGCGCCTCGATCTCCGGGCGAGCGCGCGATCCGATCTCGCGCACCATCGTGCCGCCCCGGCCGACGAGGATCTGCTTCTGCGACGCCGTCTCGACGTAGAGCGAGACGCGAACGAGCCGATCCTCGAGCTCCTCGACCTCGGCGGTGATCGAATGCGGCACCTCGTCCCGGGTCAGCTGGATCGCCTTCTCGCGGACGAGCTCGGCGATCTGCTCCTCCACCGAGAGGTCGGTCCGCTGCTCGAGCGGGAAGTACTGCGGCCCCTCCGGCAGGAGCTCGACGAGCTCGGCACGCAGCTCCTCCACGCCGTCACCCGTCTTCGCACTGACCGGATGGAGTGCGTGGAAGTCTCCGAGCCGTGACGCGGTCGCCATCTGGGTCGCGATGTGGCCGGGCTTCAGCCGGTCGACCTTGTTCAGCGCGATCACGACCGGGACGTCGGCCGCGAAGACGCGCTGGGCGATGAAACGGTCGCCCGTGCCGATGCGGTCACGCGCGTCGAGGACGAAGAGCACGGCGTCGGTGTCCTCGAACGACGCGTCGACCGTCCGCTGCATGTGCTCCGTGAGGGCGTCACGCGGACGCTGGAAGCCGGGCAGGTCCGCGAGCAGGAGCTGGTAGTCGTCGCCGTTCGCGATGCCGAAGATCCGCCGGCGCGTGGTCTGCGGCTTGTCGGAGGTGATCGCCACCTTGCCGCCTACGAGGGCGTTCACGAGGGTCGACTTGCCGACGTTCGGCCGTCCGGCGACGGCGACGAAGCCCGACCTCAAGGCTCGAGCTCGAACGTGTCGGGTAGGAGCTCGGCAGGGGTTGCGACGACGACCTCGCCGTCGGGCCGCCGGTACACGATCCGCTCGATCCGGAACTCGTGGAACCACTGGCGGCAGCCGCCGCACGGCGAGGCCGTGACGGCCAGCGCCTCGACCTCCCCCGGCCTCACGCCGTCCGAAACGGCCCGTGACAGCGCCGTCTTCTCGGCGCAGATCCCGAGGGGGTACGCGGCGTTCTCGACGTTCACTCCCTCGAAGACGCGGCGGTCGCGTGTGCGCGCCGCGGCGCCGACGTGGAAGTCCGAGTACGGCGCGTAAGCGCGCTCCGCCGCCGCGTCGGCCCGCTCGAGCAGCTCGCGGTCGGCGTCGGTCACGACCAGAAGAGCTGGAAGAGGACGAGGGTGACGAGCGCGCCGAGCACTCCGCCGGAGAGGACCTCGACGAAGGAGTGGATCCCGGACTCGACCCGAGTCTGGGCGACGAGCAGCGCCATACCGAACGTGAGCGACGAGATCAGGAACCAGTGTGTCGAGTCACCGAGGATGTAGGTGGCCGCCATCCAGCCGGCGAACGCGACCGCCGCGTGGCCGGACGGGAGGCCGCCACGCAGCGGACGGCCGCGGCCCGTGTAGGCCTTGGCGGCGATCACGAGCGCCGTGGTCAGCACGAGCGCCACCAAGGTGAGCTCGGCCGGCCCCTCGCGGAGCGTGTCGAGCACGCGCGAGCTCGGGTCCTTGAGGCGCTCGACGAAGACGAGATAGCCGACGGCGACGGCGTTCACGGTCGCGATCAGGACCGCCCCCGCCGCGATGTCCTTGGCCAGCTTGGCCAGCGGGTCGAACGACGTCGTGGCGACGTCGATCCCCTGCTCGAGCGCGGTGTTCAACATCTCGGCGATCAGCACGAACGAGATCGCAAGCAGCAGCGCGACGAGCTCGAGCCGCCTGACCCCGACGGCGAGTGCGGCGATGAGGACCGCAATCGCGATCGCGAAGTGGATCCTCATGTTCCGCTGCGTGCGGAGCACGTGGATGATCCCCTCGAACGCGAAGTTGAAGCTCTGGAGGAGCGATGGGCTGCGGCCGACGTTCATGGCCGGCTCGCCGCCTCCCGCGCCTCCATCTCGGCGCCGTGCTCGTAGCCGAGCAGATGCAGGAGCCCATGGACGAGCGGCTCTCGCCACCCGTCGCCGACGAGCTCGGGGCAGATCACGACGTCGCCGAGCTGGCGCGGGACGCCGGGCGGAAGCTCGTCCACACCGTCGATCGGGAAGGCGAGCACGTCAGGCGTCTCATCGACGCCGAGATGCTCCTGCTTGAGGCGTCTCGCCTCGTCGGCTGCGACGAACACGAGGCCGAGGTCGCCGTTCTCGACGCCCTCTGCCGACAGGACCTCGCGGGCCAGCTCGACCGCCGCCCGCTCGTCGACGGCGGCCCCGCTCCGGTTCGCCACCTCGACTTCGACCATGGCCGCCTACTTCCGGCGCTGCGTGCCGGTTTCCTCCGCGTGCGACTTGTACGCCTCGACGATCCGCTGCACGAGCTTGTGCCGCACGACGTCCTGGTGCCCGAAGCGGATGAACGCGATCCCGTCGATCGTGCCGAGGATGTCCTGCACCTGGATGAGCCCGGAGGCCTGCTCCTTCGGCAGGTCGACCTGCGTCACGTCGCCGGTGACCACGACCTTCGAGCCGAAGCCGAGGCGCGTCAGGAACATCTGCATCTGCTCGGGGGACGTGTTCTGCGCCTCGTCGAGGATGATGAACGAGTCGTTCAGCGTCCGGCCGCGCATGAACGCGAGCGGCGCGACCTCGACGATTCCGCGTTCCATGTACGAGTTCAGCCGGTCGGCCTCGAGCATGTCGTAGAGCGCGTCGTAGAGCGGACGCAGGTACGGATCCACCTTCGCGAGCATGTCCCCGGGCAGGAAGCCGAGCCGCTCTCCGGCCTCGACGGCGGGACGGGTGAGGATGATCCGGTTCACCTGCCGCTCCTGGAGGGCGGCGACGGCCAGCGCCATCGCCAGGTAGGTCTTGCCGGTTCCCGCGGGGCCGATTGCGAACGTCACCGTATGCCCCCGGATCGCATCGACGTAGCGCTTCTGCATCACCGTCTTCGGCGCGATCTCCTTCCCGCGGTGCCGCCAGACAACGTCCTCGAAGACCTCCCGGACGTCTTCGCCCTCGTCGATCGCTCCGAGGACGGCGTCGACGGTCGACGGGGCGATCTCGTGGCCGCCGTTGACGAGCTCGACCATCTCGTCGATCACCGTTCGGACCTGCGCGACGACGTCGTCCTCGCCCTCGATCGTCAGCCGGTTGCCGCGCAGATGGATGGCGACGCGGAGCCGCTCGCGGAGGTGGTCGAGGACGCCGTCGCCGATCGAGGCCAGCTCGGCCGCGACCGCGTTGGGTACGGACAGGGTCTCTTGCATCGCTCCCAGTGTAGGTTCGATCCATGCCCGATCCGTTGGAGCTGAAGCGCGAGGAGGTCCGTGCGCTCGAGCTCGTTCTCGACGCTGCGAAGACGTACCTGAACGAGCTCGACGATGCTCCGGTGCTCGCGTCGCGCGAGCGGCGCTTCGGCGGCCCGCTGCCCGAGGAGGGCGGCGGCGCGGCCTCCGCGCTGGCCGAGCTGATCGCCAGTAGCGCGGTTGCAACCCGATCGTCCGGCCCGCGGTTCTTCCATTTCGTGACCGGCGGGACGACGCCGGCCGCGCTCGGCGCCGACTGGCTGACCTCACTCCTGGACCAGAACGCGTTCTCGGCGGTCAGCTCGCCGCTCGGCGTGGAGGTCGAGGAAGTCGCGATCCGCTGGCTACGCGAGCTGTTCGAGCTGCCCGAATCGTGGGGCGGCGTCCTCACGACCGGAGCGACGATGGCGAACTTCGTCGGGCTCGCCGCCGGCCGTCGCTGGTGGGCACAGCAACACGGCGTCGACGTCGACGAGCGCGGGCTGGCCGGACTGCCGGCGATGCCGATCTTCTCGACCGACGCGATCCACGTCAGCGCGCGGAAGGCGCTCGCGATGCTGGGCCTCGGCCGGGAGACCGCGCGGCTCGTGGACGTCGAGGCGCTCGAGCGTGGGCTCGCTGAGGCCGGTCCGGCGATCGTGATCGGAAATCTCGGCGAGGTCAACGACGGCCGGATCGACGACCTCGCACGCATGGCCGATCTCGTCGAGCGGCGCGGTGCCTGGTTGCACGTCGACGGCGCGTTTGGCCTGTTCGCCCGGCTCACGCCGCGCACCGCGGCGCTGACGGAAGGCGTCGAGCGAGCCGATTCGGTGATCTCGGACGGTCACAAGTGGCTGAACGTCCCGTACGACTGCGGCTTCGCGTTCGTCCGCGACCGGGAGCTGCTGAAGGAGCCGTTCCGGCTGACCGCCGCCTACCTGCCCAGCGACGAGACGCCGAGCCCGGAGGCCTCGCGCCGGGCGCGCGCGCTGGCGGTGTGGGCGACGCTTGCCGCGTATGGACGCAGCGGCTACCGCGCGATGGTCGAGCGTCACCTCGACCTCGCCCAGCACCTCGGCCGCCGGGTCGAAGAGGAGCCCGACCTCGAGCTCCTCGCGCCGGTCACGCTCAACATCGTCTGCTTCCGGTACCGGCCCTCGGGCCTCGGCGAGGAGGAGCTGGACGAGCTCAACGCCCGGCTAGGCGAGGATGTCCTCGCCGACGGGCGGGTGTTCTTCGGCACGACGCGCTACGGCGGCCGGGTCGCCTTCCGGCCGGCAATCGTCAACTGGCGGACGACCGAACGGGATGTCGACCTCATCGTCGACGTGCTGCTCGAGCTGGCCGAGCGGCGGACGGCTCGGCAAGCCACCGCGTAGCTCGGCGCACGTTCGGCACGCTCTCGCGAGCCATCCGCGCGCCGCCGCTCGGTACGATCGCCGCGGGGAGGAGGCTGGGAGCGCCTAAGTAAGCGGCCGGAAGCGGGCCGCGCGGGCTACGCCAGCTTCTCGCGGACGAGCTGGCTGACCTCGGCGCCGTCGGCGCGGCCGGCGACCTGTGGCATCACGTCGGCCATCACGCGGCCCAGGTCGCGCAGGCTCGTGGCGCCGTTCTCGGCGATCGCGTCGTCGATGATCTCCTCCAGCTCGGCCTCGCTGAGCGGCTCGGGCATGAACTCCTCGAGCACCTCGAGCTCGTAGTCCTCGGTGTCCGCCTGCTCCTCCCGCCCCGCCGCGCGAAACGCCTCCTCGGCCTCGACCCGGCGCTTTCGCTCGCGCTGCAGCACCTGGAGCTCCTCCTGATCCGTCAGGGGCCGCTGGAGCTCCTTCTCGGCCGAGCGAAGGCTCGCGAGGATGAGGCGGAGCGCGTCGCGCCGATCGTTGTCCCGCTCACGCATCGCCTCCTTGAGCTCGTCCTCGATCCGGGCGATCAGGCTCACTCCGGCATCCCTTCGATGCGGCCTCCGAGGACGTGCCAGTGGAGGTGGAAGATCGTCTGACCGCCGCCTGGGCCGACATTGACGAGCACCCGGTAGTCGTCCAGCCCAGCCCCGCGCGCCGTCTCGGCGACGAAGGCGAGCATCCGTTTGGCCTCCTCCGGTGGGAAGGCGTCGACGTCCCTGAACGTGTCGACGTGGCGCTCCGGGAGGACGAGCAGGTGCGTCTCCGCCTTCGGATTGATGTCGCGGATCGCGACGAAGCCGTCGGTCTTCGCCAGGTGATCGCCCTCGTGTGCGAGCTGACAGAAGAGGCACTGGTCAGGCAGCGAGGATCCCCTCCTCCGTGACCGCTGCCCCGCGGACCCGGACGAGCTCGCCGATCGGAGCGTCGGGACGGACGAGCCACGGCGAGTAGTCGTCGCCGTACCCCCGCCCCGGGCGGTCGACGAGGACGACGTCCTCCCGGCCGAGCTTCGTCTGCCAGCGCTCGAGACAGGCGTCGTGCGAGGCGGCGCGAAGCCGCGCGCCGCGCTCCTTCTTCACCGCCGGGGGAACGGTGTCAGCGGCCGCGGTCACCGTTCCCGGGCGCGGCGAGTACGGAAAGACGTGCACCTTCGTGATCCCAGCCCGCCGCACGACGTCGAGGGTGCGGGAGAACGCGGCCTCGTCCTCGCCCGGGAACCCGACGATCACGTCCGTCGTGAGGTTGAAGTCCCCGAGCGGTGCGAGGCGGCGAAGGTAGGTCTGGGCCGAGTAGCGCCGTCCCATCGCACGGAGGATCTCATCGTCGCCCGACTGGAGTGGGACGTGCAGGTGGCGCGAGACGACCCGCGTCCCGCGCAGCGCCGCGACGAGCTCGTCGTTGACGTGGTTGATCTCGATCGACGAGAGTCGTAGGCGCTCGAGGCCCGGGACCCCGCCGGCGGCGCTGACGAGCCGCGCGAGCGTGTAGCCGGCGTCGCGATCGCGGAAGCAGCCCAGGTTGATCCCGGTCAGGACGACTTCGCGGTGGCCCTGCCGTACACGCTTGGCGATCTCGTCGAGGACCGCGGCGGCACTGCGGCTGCGGGAGTGGCCGCGCACGAGTGGGATGACGCAGAAGTTGCACGAGAAGCTGCAGCCGTCCTGCACCTTGACGAAAGCCCGGACGCGATCGAGCCGCGCATCGGCCTGGACGCAGCCGATCGGCCCGACGTCGCGCGCAACGAGCTGCGGCGTCGCCTCCGGCGCTGCACGGACGACCGAGACGTTGCCCGGCAGCGTTGCGAACGCGTCGCCCGCGAGGTTCGCGCCGCAGCCCGTGACGTAGACGCGGCCGTGGGTGCGGGCGGCGCGGGCCGCGGCCCGGCGTGACTTCGCAACCGCCTCGTTCGTGACGCAGCAGGTGTTGACGACGGCGACGTCCGCCTGCGCGTCCAGCTCCTCGTGTCCGTCGGCGAGCAGTCGCTCGCGCAAGGCCTGTGCGTCGGCGTGCGAGACCTTGCAGCCGAGGAAACGGACGGTGAAGGTCGTCATCTCGCAGGCGAAATCTACTGCCGGTCGAACAGGTCGGCCGCCCAGCCGCCGTCGATGCGCCGCTCGCGGTGGGCGAAGCCGCTGAGCTCCGGCGTCCGCGAGTGGAAGTAGCCGGCCGTCACGAGCCGGCCCACATCGAGCCTCGGGGCCAGCGCCTCGACCGCGGCGAGGTCGATGTTCGCGAGGCCGACAGCGGCCGACGGAAGCTGTGCGGAGAGCGCATCTGCTCGTCGCACGTCGACGACGACGCCGTTCGCGCGGGCATTGCGGGAAGTCGCCTCGACCGCGGCGGCATCGTGATCGACTGCGGTGACGGGGGCGAAGCCGAGCTTCGCGGCAGCCACCGACAGGGCGCCGGATCCGCAGCCGACGTCGAGCAGGCTGCCTCGCGGGAGCTCGTGCAGAAAGCTCAGGCAGAGTTGAGTCGTCGGATGCGACCCGGTCCCGAACGCCCGGCCGGGGTCGATGATCACTGCGATCGCGCTCTCCGGCGGCTGCTCCCACGGCGGTCCGATCCAGAGCGGGCCGACCCAGACGGGACGGTGGAACTCACGCCAGCGCTCCTCCCACCCCGGCTCGACCGGCGCGGCCCGAACGGCCTCGAACTCCCGCGCCAGGCGTTCCTCGCCGGCGGCGTCCGTGTAGACCGCGAGCTCGCCGTCGCCCTCCTCGAAGCCCTCCGGGTGGAGGGGAAGCAGCCTCGCCACTGCTTCTTCGAACCCCGCGGCGGAAACCGGGATCACGACCCGCCGGAGCTCCTGCCCGCTCAGCGGAACGCGCTCTTCAGCTTGTCGAAGAAGCCCTCGTCGGCCTTGTAGGTGTCGCCGTCCGCCGTCCGCTCGAAGCGGTCGAGCAGGTCGCGCTGCTCGTCGGTCAAGCGCCGCGGGACGGCCACGTTGACGAGTACGCGTTGGTCGCCGCGACCGAATCCCTGCAGCACGGGCATCCCTCGCCCGCGCAGCACCACGACTTCGCCGGGCTGCGTCCCGGGGCCGAACTCGAGCTCGGTTTCTCCGTCGAGGGTGGGAACCGCGATGCGCGTGCCCAGCGCCGCCTGCGTCATCGTCAGGACGACGGTCGAGAAGATGTCGTCGCCTTCGCGGACGAACCGAGGATCGGGACGGACGCGCACCCGGACGTACACGTCCCCGGCTCGCCCCCCGAGCGTGCCCGAGTGTCCTTCTCCGGACAGCCGGATGCGCTGGCCGTCGTGGATGCCCGGAGGGATCTCGACGTCGAGCGTCCGGTCCTCGAGGCGGTGGCCCGAGCCGTTGCACTCCTCGCACGGATGCGTGATCAGGCGGCCGCTGCCGCCGCAGTCCGGACAGCCCTGCGTGCGAATGAACTCGCCGAACGCGCTCCGGGAGATGTGCTGGATCCGACCCATGCCTCCGCAGGTCGGGCACGTCGTCGCTTCGGTGCCCGGCTCGACGCCGGTCGCGTCGCAGCGGCCGCAGGGAGCGCTGACGCGGTACGGAATCTCGCGTTCGGTGCCGGTCGCCGCCTCGGTGAGATCGATCTCGACCTCGGCCGCGATGTCGGCGCCTCGCGCCCCACTCCGCATCCGGCTCGTGAGCAGGTCGTCTCCGAAGAACGCCGAGAAGATGTCGGCGAGGCTTCCGAGGTCGAACGTCGTCGGGCGAAAGCCGCCGCTGCGCAGGCCGGCGTGCCCGAAGCGGTCGTAGAGCTCGCGGGTCTCGCTCTTCGAGAGCACCTCATAGGCCTCGACGGCTTCCCTGAAGCGCTCTTCGGCGTCGGGTGCCTCCGACACGTCGGGGTGGAGCTCGCGCGCCAGCCGCCGGAACGCCTTCTTGATCTCGTTCTCGCCGGCGTCGCGCCTGACGCCGAGGATCTCGTAGTAGTCACGCTCCGCCGTCGCCATCACCGCAGCGTAGCCAGCGCCCCGGGCGCTAGTTCTCGGCGTAGATCTCCTCGACGAAGTGCGACAGCTCGCGCGCCGCGGCCCGGACCGACCGGATCGCAGTCTCGTAATCCATGCGCAGCGGGCCGAGCAGGCTGACAGTGCCCAGCCGCCGGTGGTGGAGGCCGTACGCGGCCCCGACGAGCGAGGCATGCCTGAGCCCCGGATGCGCGAGCTCGACGCCCAGGCGGACGAACGGGCCGTCCCGCCCGAGCGCCTCGCCGAGCAGGGCGAGCAGTGCCGCCCGTTGCTCGAGCGCGCCGAGAAGCGCGCGATACGCGTCGAGATCCTCGGTCCGCGCGTCGCCGAGGAGGTTCGCGGCGCCCCCGACGAACAGCCGCTGTTCCTCGGAGCCGGCGGCGTCGGTGAACGCCGGCGAAAGCAGCTCGAGAAAGGCGCGTTCGCGCTCGGAGAGCCCAGGCTCTGCGAACGCCTGCCGAAGCCCGTGGGATCCGAGCGGAAGGCCCGTCGTGCGCTCGTTCAGGTACTCGGCTGCCCAGCTGACCAGGCCTGGATCGATCGGCTCGCCGAAGGCGAACACGCGCTTCGTCACACCGCCGGTCGACGTGATTACGACGACGACGACGACCTGCGGCTGCAGCGCGAGCACCTCGACGTGCCGCACCGTCGCCGCCTCGATCGGCGGTGCGGAGACGAGCGCGAGCAGACGCGTCAGCTGCGCGAGGGCCTCGGTCGTCGCCTGGAGGGCCGGCTCGACCTCGGTCCCGGCCCCGGGCAGGTCGATCTCGAGCGACCCCGGCCGCGGCTCCAGCCGGTCGAGCAGCCCCTGCGCGAAGAGCCGGTAGCCCTCCTCGGTCGGCATGCGCCCGGCCGAGGTGTGCGGATGGGAGAGCAGGCCGAGCCGCTCGAGCTCAGCGAGCTCGCCGCGCACCGTGGACGGCGAGACACTCAGCGCCGCGCGCTCGACGAGGTGCTTCGAGCCCACGGGCTGGCCCGTGGCGATGTACTCCTCGACGAGGCGCCGGAGGATCTCACGTTGGCGGTCGGTCAGCTCGACGGTGCCCATTTGCAGGGATTTTACGCGAGCAGCTCCGCCGTGACGCCGCCGCCGAGCAAGCGTCCCCGTCTCGTGAGCGACAGAGCGTCGCCCGCCCGCGTCGACGGGCGGACGACGAGGCCGAGACGCTCCAGCCGGGCGAGCGCAGCCAGGTCGATCGCCCCCGCCGCTTCCTCGACCTCGAACGGCTCGTCGAGCCGCAACCCGAGGATCAGACGCTCGCGGCGGCGGACGTCGGCGGCGAGCTCCTCGACCTCCCGCGGCGGCCGATCGCCGCGCCCTAGCGCCTTCAGGTACACGGGGAGCCGCGGCGTGTTCCGCCAGCGTCGTCCGCGGACCGTCGAGACTGCGCCAATGCCGACCCCGAGGTAGTCCCGCCCCAGCCAGTACGCGAGGTTGTGCCGCGACCGCAGGTCCCGACCGCCGTCCGCCGACGGCGCTCGACAGAAGTTCGCGGTCTCGTACCACCGGTAGCCGGCGGCGATCAGCCGGTCGACGACGGCCTCGAAGTAGCCCTCGAGCGCCTCGGCCTGGCGCTCGAGCTCCACGCCGTGGGCGTGCGTGAACCGGGTGCCGCGCTTGGCCTCGAGCTCGTAGCAGGAGAGGTGCTCGGGGCCGAGAGCCAACGCCTCGTCGATGTCGGCCTGGAGGTCGGCGGGGCTCTGGCCCGGGATCCCGTAGATGAGATCAAGCGAGATGTTGTCAAATCCGGCATCACGCAGATGGTAGAAGGCCCGCCGGACATCATCTGGGCCGGCGGCCCGCTCGAGGATCGCGAGCAGGTGCGGCCGGAAGCTCTGCGCTCCCAGCGACACGCGCATGACGCCCTCTTCACGCAGGAGCTGCGCGAGCTCCGGCGTCACCGTCTCGGGGTTGGCCTCCACCGTGAGCTCGTCGGCGGGCGGGACCAGGCGGAGCACCCGGCGAAGCGCGCCCGGCTCCGTGAACGTCGGCGTCCCGCCGCCCAGGAAGACGGTGTCGAGACAGGGCGACAGCGACTGACGCTCGAGGTCGAGCTCGACGGCCAGCGCGTCGACGTAGCGCCCGTGCTCGCCGGCCCGGCCCACGATCGTCACGAAGTCGCAGTAGCCGCAACGGTGCGCGCAGAACGGGAGGTGGACGTAGAGGTGGCGGACCCCGACCATCAGCGTCCCTCGTCCAGGTTGAGGACGGCCAGGAACGCCTCTTGCGGCACCTCGACCGCGCCGACCTGCTTCATCCGCTTCTTGCCGGCCTTCTGCTTCTCCAGCAGCTTACGCTTCCTCGTTATGTCGCCGCCGTAGCACTTGGCGAGCACGTCCTTGCGCTTGGCCTTGATCGTTTCCCGAGCGATCACCCTCGAGCCGATCGCCGCCTGCACGGGCACGTCGAAGAGCTGGCGTGGGATCTCCTCGCGGAGCTTGTCCACGAGCGCCCGGCCCCGCCCGTACGCCGAGCCGCGGTGGAGGATCAGCGACAGCGCGTCGACGGACTCGCCAGCGATCAGGACGTCCAGCCGCACCAGGTCGCCCTCCCGGAAGCCGATGATGTCGTAGTCGAAGCTGGCGTATCCGCGTGTCCGCGACTTGAGCTGGTCGTAGTAGTCGACGACGACCTCGGCGAGCGGGAGCTCGTAGATGAGGACGACCCGGTCCTCGGAGAGGTACTCCATGTGGTCGAACCGGCCGCGCCGCTCGGTGCAGAGCTCCATGACGGGGCCGACGTACTCCTTCGGAACGATCACCGACGCGCGGATGTAGGGCTCGTCGACCTGCTCGATCTCCGCCGGCATCTCGGCGGGGTTGTGCACCTCGACCTCCGCGCCGTCCGTCGTCCGGACTCGGTAGGCGACGTTCGGCGCCGTGACCAGCAGGTCGAGGTCGAACTCGCGCTCGAGGCGCTCGCGAACGATCTCCATGTGGAGGAGCCCAAGGAAGCCGCAGCGGAAGCCGAAGCCGAGCGCCTGCGACGTCTCAGGCTCGTAGACGAGCGCTGCGTCGTTCAGCTTCAGCCGCTCGAGCGCGTCGCGCAGGTCCGGGTAGTCGTCGGAGTCGGTCGGAAAGAGGCCGGCGAAGACCATCGGTTTCACGTCCTTGTAGCCCGGGAGCGGCTCGGACGCAGGCCGCCCGACGGAGGTCAGCGTGTCACCAACTCGGAGGCGGCTGACGTCCTTGAGGCCCGTGATCACGTAGCCGACCTCGCCCGCTACGAGTGTGTCCGCAGCGCGCATGGTGGGCGAGAAGAAGCCGAGTTCCTCGGCCTCGAAACGCGTCCCCTGAGCCATCGCGAGGAGCCGCTCGCGCGTCTCGAAGACGCCGTCGACCGCGCGCACGAACGCGACCACGCCTCGGTACTGGTCGTACGACGAGTCGAAGATGAGCGCACGCGGCGGTGCGTCGGCGTTGCCGGCCGGCGCCGGGATCCGTTTGATGACGGCGTCGAGGATCTCGTCGACGCCGTCGCCGGTCTTCGCCGAGACGCGCAGGACGTCGCGGGGATCGCCGCCGATCAGATCGGCGAGCTCCTTGGCAGCCTTGTCCGGGTCCGCCTGCGGGAGGTCGATCTTGTTGACGACCGGGAGCAGCTCGAGGTCGTTCTCGATCGCGAGGTAGGCGTTGGCGACGGTCTGCGCCTCGACGCCCTGCGCCGCATCCACGACCAGGACCGCGCCCTCGCAGGCCTGGAGGGAACGCGAGACCTCGTACGTGAAGTCGACGTGGCCCGGGGTATCGATCAGGTTCAGCTGATGGCCCTTCCAGGTGACGCGCACCGCCTGAGCCTTGATCGTGATCCCTCGCTCCCGTTCGAGGTCCATCGAGTCGAGCAGTTGCTCGCGCATCTCTCGTCCGGAGACGGTCTCGGTCAGCTCGAGAATCCGATCGGCGAGCGTCGACTTCCCGTGATCGATGTGCGCGATGATCGAGAAGTTGCGGATGCGGTCCTGCTGCATTGACTAGGCGGGCGGGCGGGAGCGGGCTCGCAACGATAGCAACGCGTTCAGCTCACGAACTCCCAGCAAACGGCACGAAAAGAGGTACGCGCCGGCACCGACGAGAAGGGCTGCTGAGAGCGACACGAGCTGGGCACCGAACGACCGCCCGAGCGTCTCGTCGAGCGCCCACCAGACCGTGTAGGCGACGAGCCCGAAGACGGCTGAAGCGATCGTGATGAGCAGAGTCGAGTGCGCGGTCTCGGCTCCTTCGATTCGGCCGTCGAGCCGGCTGCGGAGCAAGTAGAGGAGCGCCGCAGCCCCGGCCACGTTGGCAAGCGAGATCGCGAATGGAATTCCCCAGGTGCCTACGCGATAGAAGATCGCGAACAGCACGGTGTTGAGGAGCAGGTTCCCGAGCGCGACCCACGTCGGCACCCAGGGGGCCTGGAGGCTGAAGAAGGCGCGGTTGAGCATGAGCATGGCGCCGTTGAACACGAGCCCCAGCGAGAACGCGGCGAGAGCCGCGGCGACGACGTCGGTTGCGCGCGGGCCGAACTCGCCACGCTGGTAGACGAGCCGGACAATCGGCTCCGCCAGCACCGCCGAAACGACGCTTGCCGGGATGAGGAGGAATGCGATCTGGCGGAGGCCGAGGCCGACTGTGTGCCGGAAGCCGTCGAGATCCGCGCGTGCGGCGAGCCGCGCCAGGGACGGGAACAGCACCGTCGCGAGGGCGACCGAGAACATCCCCTGCGGGAGCATGTAGAGCCGGAAGGCGGCGTCGATCGAGCTCGGGGACAGCGCCGGGTCGATGTAGCGCGCCGCGAAGAGCGTCCCAATCAACGCATTGACGTTGATCAAGCCGAGCCCAAGCGCGACCGGAAGCATCAGCACGAAGACCCGCTTGACCGCCGGATCGCGCCAGTCGATCGCCAGCCGCAGGCGTCCGTCGAGACCGGAGAGCCACGGCAGGGGCAGAAGCAGCTGGATCACCGTCCCGACGACGATCGCGCCGGCGTATACGTAGAGCTCGGCGTCCAGGGAGTCGGCGCGCGGGACGCCGATCAGGAGGCCGACGATGATCGCGACGTTCCAGAAGACGGGCGTCAGGGCGGGCACCGTGAAGTGCTCGTAGCTGTTCAGGATCCCGACGATGATCCCGGAGACGCCGAGCAGGACCACGGTCGGGAAGAGGATCCGCGAGAGGGTGACGGCGAGGTCGGCTGACTCCCCGCTGCCATAGCCGAACACCGACATCACCCACGGCGCGGCAAAGATGAACACCGCCGTGACCGCGGTCAGGCCGAGGAGCAGGATCCAGATCAGACTGGAGGCGACCCGCCACGCGCGGGCTCGCTCGCCCTTCTCGAGCAGCTCGCTGAAGACGGGGACGAAGGCGGACGAGAGCGCCGCGTCGGCGACCAGCGCCCGGACGAGGTTCGGCACCTGGAATGCCACGGTGAAGGCGTTGATGCCAACGCCCTCGACGCCGAAGTACCGCCGGACCACGATCTCCCGGACCAGCCCGAGCACGCGGGATAGGCCGGTCGCGGCCGAGAAGATCGCGGTCGACCAGGCCAGCCGTCGCGCCGGGAAGGCCGGTGCTTCCTGCGCCTCGCTCACGGGAGGCTCACCACGGGGTGAGCATACGAGCGCGTGCCGCCGGGTCCTGCGGGCGGCGGGAGTGGCTGCGGGCCTCTGGTACCATGCGCCCGCCCGCAGGAGCGGGCATTTTCACGTCATGGCGAACATCAAACAGCAGAAGAAGCGGGTCGGGATCGCCGCGCGTCAACGGCTTCAGAACCTCCACTACCGCTCCACGGTGAAGACGTTGACCCGACGGCTGCACAGCGCGGTCGAGGACGGTAACGCCGACCGCATCCGAGAAGCCCATCTCGAGCTTCAGCGCTGGATCGACCGCGCCGCATCCCACGGCGCCCTGCACCGGAACGCTGCGGCGCGGAAGAAGGCGCAGGCGGCCCGGATCGCCTCCGGCCCCGGCCCGGGCTCCTAGCGTCCTAGGCGCCCGACGCCGACGGTTCGGGCACGCCGGTCAGGTCGCGCAGCGCTCTGGTCAACTCGAGCTCGCCGGAGAGTCGGCTGGCACCCTTGATCGCCGCGTCGAGCGCAGCGAGGCGCACGACGGCGGCATTCAGTTCGTCCTGCGAGTACCGGTCCGCGTGACCGCGGGCCTTCCTGATCCGGAACTCGTGCACCTTCAGACGCTTCGCGATCTCGCGGGCGTTGACACCCTCCGCCGCGAGCAGCCGCACGGACCGGACCAGCGCGACGTGCGACGCCAGTCGCGTCGAGATCGCGAAGGGGTCGCGACGCCCGAGCTCGGCCTCCGCCGCCGCCAGCAGCGCGGGCAGGTCGCGCTCCCCCCACGCGTCGGTGATCGCCCACGCGGTTGACTCGCGGGCGGGCGTCGCCAACGCCTCGACGTCGGCACGGGTGATCGGGCTCCCTCCGGCCCAGGTCGCGATCTTGTCTGCCTCGGTCGCGAGCGTGGCGAGATCGTCGCCGACGATCTCGACGAGAGCGCGTGCCGCGTCCGGGTCGGCCGCGGCGCCGTGCAGCTCGAACTGCGCCCTGACCCAGCCGGGCAAGTCGCGCGGCCTGGGAGCGGCGTACGTGAGGACCTGCCCCACCTTGGTCACCGCCTTGGCCAGCAGGTCGCTGCGCGGGGTCTCGACCGCGACCAGGGCGAGCACTGCCCCTGGCACCGGGTCGGCGAGATACGCCGTGACGGCGTCGATGTCCGCCTTCTTCCACCGCTCGACGCGTTCGACCACGACCAGCCGCCCACCCTCGCCTCCGGCGAAGAGCCCGAGGGCGTTGCAGGCTGCGACCGCGTCGGCGCCGGTCGCCGAGTCCGCTGCGAGCTGCTCGACTGACTCGTCTCCGAAGCGTGTGCGCAGCCGGCGGAGCGCGCGCGCGATCTTCGGGTAGTCGTTTCCGGACAGGAGGTAGACCGGCAGCAGGGGCTCGTCCGACACCGGAGGTGAGCTTAGTCGGCCGCGCCGGCCAAGCCGGCACGGCCTCTGCTGGTCGGCGCCGCCAAGTCGGCGCCTTCGCCGCCTTCATCGCTGGGACCAGGTCGAGATCCGGCTGCCGTCCGTCTCGACGACGACGCGGCCGTCGCGGTCGGTCCGATAGACGTCGAGCTCCGGAGCAGCATCGAGTGTGGCCATCGTCGTTGGTGTCGGATGGCCATAGTCGTTGTCCCTCCCGCAGGAGACGATGGCCACGCGCGGCTTGGTGATTTCGAGCAGCCGTCCGAGCCCCTCGTCGCTCGAGCCGTGGTGCGCGACCTTGAAGATCTCCACTGGGGGCGGGTTGAGCGCAAGAGTGACGGGAGACTCAGCGTCGGCGGTCAGCAGCGCATCGACCCGGCCGTAGCGCGCGAGAATGACGATCGCGCGGAGGTTCGGATCCTCGCCGGCCGCTCCGGGCCCGTCGGGCCAGAGCACCCTGAGCTCGAGGCGCCCGAGTCGGAAGGCCAATCCCGCCCGGGCCGTCGTCACGGGCACGCTGCGCTCGCGGGCCTCCGCCAACGCAGCGGTCTGGTCCGGGTTCTGGACGAGAAGCGCCGGCTCGAGGACACGGTCGACTTCGACGTGCTCGAGCACCTCGGCCGCCCCGCCAACGTGGTCGCGCTGAGGATGCGTCAGCACGAGCAGTGAGAGCCGGCGGACGCCGAGGCGGCGCAGCTGGTCGTCCACCTCGGCCTCCGGTGGGCCCTGGTCGACCAACACTGCGCCCTCGCGAACCTGGAGCAGGAACGAGTCACCCTGGCCAACGTCGAGCGCCGTGAGCCTGAAGCCGTTCGGTGGTGGCGGCACCGAGGACGGCTGCAACTTCCATCCGACGAGGACGACGACCCCCGTCCCGACGACGACGGCGAGACCCGGCCGCCGCCACGCCGGAACTCGGGTGCTCACGACCAGCACAGCCGCGAGGGCTCCGGCGATGCCGAGGGCGACAACCGAGCTCACCTCCGCCCCCGGCAATCCGCCGACGAGCCGGGCGCAGGCCGCGATGTAGGCGGCAAGCCAGCCGTTGACCCACGCGGCGGCGAGGGCCGCTTCCGGCAGCAGGTGGTCGAGCAGCGCGGTCAGGAGCGCCAGGCCAAAGCAAGGCGCGACCGCCACCGCCGCGAGTGCGTTGCTGAAGACCGAGTAGACGGGCACCGATCCGAACTGGAAGAGCAGAATCGGCGCCGTCGCCAACCCGCAGGCGGCCGACACCGCGACGATCCCTGCGAGGCCCCGGGGGAGTGGATAGCCCTCGAGAACCCCTTCGAGCCGTGGAACGGCAATGAAGATCGCCGCGACGGCGGCGAACGAGAGCTGGAAGCCAGGCTCGAGCAGGCTATACGGGTTCCAGGCCATCAGGAGCGCCGCGCCCAGCAGCAGGAAGTACCAGCGGTCCCGCGGGCGCGAGGCGAGCCACGCCAGGGAGGCGAGCGCGCCGGCGACGCCTGCTCGCACGACCGACGGCTGCCAGCCTACGGCCATGACGTACGCCGCGATCGCCGCGAGCGCCCCGACTTCCGCAGCGAGCCTCGAGATCCCCAGGAGCCATGCGATCAACAGGACGCCGCCTGCGACGAACGCGACGTTCTGGCCCGAGACGGCAAGCAGGTGATAGAGCCCGGAGGACCGAAAGCGGTCGCGCAGCTCCTGGCTGAGGCTTTCCTCCTCGCCGAGCACGAGGCCGGCAAGGACCGCGCGCCGCTCTCCCGAGAGCCCGGGTGCGATCGAGGAAGCCAGCTCGCGCCTGACGCGGTCGGCAAAGCCTGCGACACCGCCTCTGCGGCCGACGATCCGCCAGCTCCGTCCGCGGGCAACCACGTGCACGCCGCGCCGCCGGAGAAGGGCACGCTCGTCGAAGCCGTCGCTTGGACCACGCGGCGGTCTCAGCTGGACGACAGTCTCGATGAGCGTGCCCTGCGGAGGTGCCCGGCCGAGCGGAAGCTCGAGCAGCACCGCCTCGCTGATTCGGGCGCGCCGGAACTCGCGCACCTTCGCCGGCACGCGGAGACTGAACGGTGTCCGCCGGGCCGGACCGGTGATCTCAACGACCGACGGACCCACCTCGCCCGTTCGCGGCGCCAGGACGCTTCGGTCGAGCGCCTCGAGGCGTGCGCTTCCCCACCAGAGACCGGCGAGCGCCAAGCCGACGGCCAGCGCCGCGACGCGGCGGCGGTCGTCTTCGATCGCAACCGCGGCGACGACCGCCGCCAGGGTCGCGACGAGCAGCGCGGTGCCGATCCGAACCGCGTTCGCCGCCGCAAGGCCGCAACACAGCGCCGCCGCGAGCAGGTGCGGTGCGAAGCGGTCGAGGAACGGCGCCGTCACGGCGCGACCAGCTCCCGCAGCTGCTCGAGTCGAGCCGGCCCGATCCCCGGGATGGCGTCGAGGTCCTCGACGGAGCTGAAGGCACCGCGCTGCTCGCGCCAGTCCACGATCTTCTGCGCGGTCACGGGCCCGACGCCAGGCAACTCGTCGAGCTGGTCGACGGTCGCGGTGTTGAGGTGAACCGGACCTCCGGCCGGCCCCTCACCACCGGCCTCCCCCGCCGCCGCCTCCGCGGCCGAGACGCGGCGAGGGACGACCACCTGTGTCCCGTCGGAGACCGGAGCGGCAAGGTTGACGAGCGCCAGGTCGGCGCGCCGGGTCGCACCTCCCGCGCGCTTGAGCGCATCGGCGATGCGCGCGCCATTTGGAAGCCGATAGAGGCCCGGTCGCCGCACGGCCCCGACCACGTGGATGACGAGGCGCGGAGCGGGCTCGGCACGGAGCTCATCGGAGGCCGGCTCGACCCCCGACCGCTCCTCCGCCGCGCCGGCGCCGGCCAGGTAGCGACCGGCGATGAACAGCGCTCCGATCAGCAGGAGCGCGCCGACGATCGCGCGCCCACGCGAGAGCCTGAAGAGATCCATGTTGCCGATTCTGGCGACAAAGGTGTCACGACTGTGTGACCGAGCAGTGCCAGATGTGCGCCGGAGCGTGACGCCGAGGGCCGCCGTGGCGTATACCGAGTGCGTGATCGACGTGACGACAGCTCGTCCGAGCTTCGCCTCCGTCGCCGAGGCCCACCTCGACGACGTCTACCGCTACCTGCTCTACGTGACCGCGAACCCATCGACTGCCGAAGAGCTCACGTCCGCGACCTTCGAGCGGGCGCTCGACCGCTGGCATCGATTCGACCCGAAGCGGGGAACCGCCCAGACCTGGCTGTGCCAGCTGGCGCGAAGTGCGGCCCTCGACCACTTCCGCGCCGAGAGCCGTCGCAGGCGGCGCGAAAGCGCCTTTGCGGCCCAAGCGGGCCCGGACGCCGCCGAGCTGGAGCTCCCGGACGACTACGGCCCGGTGCTCCGCCAGGCGCTGCGAACGCTCTCCGCCGCCGATCGCGAAGTCGTCGTCCTTCGGGTCGTCCTCGAGCAGGACACGCAGAGGGCCGCTCGAGTGCTCGGAATCTCCCCCTCAGCGTGCACGACGCGGCTGAACCGGGCACTCGAGCGGCTCGAGCAGAAAGTGAGGCCCCGCCTTGTCGCCTGATCTCGCCACGGCACTCCGCAACGAGACCCCCGTCGCACCCGACGCGCTCCGCGAGCGGATCGCGCTCGTCGCCGCTGCCCCGCCCTCGGGGCGTCGGCCGTTTCCGGTTCGGCGACTCCTCGCCCTCGGCATCCCCGCCGCACTGGCGGCCTCGGCGGTCGGCGCGGCGGTCATCGGGCTCGCGTCGTCGAACAAGCCTGCTCCCGAGTCGGCCGCCAACGCCGAGCTCTCGGTCGAGAGCCGCGACCAGGCCCGCGGCAGGCTGAGGGCGCCACTGAGGCGCAGCCTCGCCCCGATCCCGGCGCCCGCAGGGGCAGCCGAGTCGCAGGGCCGGGCCGTCATTCCCGGCACGAACCGCGCGCAGGATGTCCAGGCGTACCTGACGGTGCTGGTCGACGGCACCGAAGACCTCTCGGCAACTACCCAACGCGCGCTCCGCACGACGCGGCGGCTGGGCGGCTACGTCGTCAACGTCCAGTACGGCACCCCGGAACCGACCGAAGGCACAGCTGAGCTCCGTGTGCGCGTCCCGGTCTCGCGGGTCCAGGCCGCGGTCGTCCAGTTCAGCGAACTCGGGCGAATCCTCGCCCAGCAGGTTCAGATCTCCGACCTCCAGCAACCGCTGGACGAGCTCACCCGCCGAATTCGTCGCCTCGAGCGCCGCGCGCAGAACGCCAAGGGCGCCGAGCTCGCGCGCATCAAGCGCGAGATCGCTGCCCTTCGCCGCGAGCGCGTCGAGGTCAACCGGAGGGCCGCGTTCGCCACGGTCGGACTGGACCTCACTACTCACGAGCCGGAGAAGAAGGTTGTCGTGCCCGGCCGATTGGAGCGGGCAATCGACGACGCGACCGGCGTTCTCACGGCCGAGCTCGCGATCGGCGCCTACGCGCTGATCGTCGCCGCCCCGATCCTGCTCCTCCTCGCCGGCGGCTATGCGGCGGCCCGCGCCTACCGGCGTTTCGCCGACCAGCGCCTGCTCGAGCGTGCTTAGCCGGCGACCCCGGCGCCCAGCTCCTCGTAGGCCCGGCGCAGCCGGCGCTCGCAGGCGACGAACGCGCGGATGACGTCAGGGTCGAACTGCCGACCGCTCTGCGCCAGGAGCTCCCGCGCGGCCTCCTCCCAAGCCCGGGCGCGCCGGTACGGCCGGTCGCTCGTAATCGCGTCGAGGGCATCGGACACCGCGAACACGCGAGCCGAGAGCGGGATCTCGTTCCCAGCTTTGCCGTCCGGATAGCCGGTTCCGTCCCACCGCTCGTGGTGCGAGCGGACGACGCGCAAGCCTTCGCCGCGAAGGAACGCGACCCCACTCAGTACCTGTTCGCCCAGCACGGTATGGGTCTGCATCAGCTGCACCTCCGCGGGCGTCAGCGGCTCGGGTTTCAGGAGCACGCGGTCGGGGATGCCGATCTTGCCGACGTCGTGGAGCAGGAAGCCGTACTCGGTACTCGGATCCTCCAGAAGCCGCGGATCGACCTCGCGCGCGAGCTCCATCGCATACTGCTGCACGCGCTGCGAGTGCGCGCCCGTGCCGGTGTCCTTCGACTCCAAGGCGCTCGCCAAGGCCAGCACCGTCTCGCGGTATCCCTCCTGCACGCGCGCCCGCTGCTCCCGCTCCAACTCGAGGACGTGGCGGAGGTCGTGCGCGTACAGTAGGAGCTGCTCCTGGGGGTCGTCCGTCCGAACGGACCGGAACGGCACGCCGTACTTCGCACCCGCGAGCCGCTCGACGGCGGCCAACAGCTCGAGCGGACTGAACGGCTTGCGCAAGAAGGTGTCGGCGCCGACCTCCTCGGCCAGCTCCTGCGTCCCGCCGTCCGACCCGGTCAACAACACGACACCGAGCCCGTCATGGGCAGGGTCGGCCTTCAGCCGGCGGCAGTACTCGAGCCCGTCCATGCCGGGCATCCGGACGTCGAGGACGACGACGTCGGGCTCGAACGTACGAACGGCGCGATCGGCCTCGGCCGCGTCCGACGCCTCGTCGATGTCGATGTCGAAGACCTCGAAGGTCGTCCGGAGCAGCGTCCGCAGGGCCGCGTCGTCGTCGACGAGAAGAACCCGCATAGACAAAGGATGGACCCTTTTACCGCGTAACGATGTTGACGAGCTTGCGCGGCACAACGATCGTCTGGGCGATCTCGCTTCCGTCCAGATAGGCCTGGACCCGTGGTGAGGCCTTCGCCCGCTCGACGAGCTCGTCATCGGACAGGTCGGCTGGGACCTCGACGCGGTCGCGAACCCGCCCGTTGACCTGGATCACGAGCTCGAACGTGGCCCGCTCCAGCAGCGCCGGATCGGCCTGCGGCCAGGGCTCCTCCCACAGGTGCTCGTGGCCCAGCCGCTGCCACAGCTCCTCGGCGAGGTGCGGCGCGTAGGGCTGGATCAGCGAGACCGCCGTCTCGGCAGCGAATCGCGCGGCCGGATCCTCCGGAGCCCTCACCAGCTCGTTCGTGAGCTCCATCACGGCCGAGATCGGGGTGTGGAACTGGAAGCGGCGCTCGATGTCGTCGGTGACCTTCGCGACGGTCGTATGCGCCTTCCGCCCCAGCAGAGTGTCGACGGAGCCGTCGGCGGCCGGGCGCTCCGCCACTTCCAGGACGACGCGCCAGAGCCGGCGGAGGAAGCGAACGATGCCTTCGATCCCGCTATCGGTCCACTCCATGTCCTGGTCGGCGGGGCCCATGAAGAGGATGTACGTGCGGACGGCGTCGGCGCCGTACTCGTCGACGAGCTCGTCCGGCCCGATCACGTTCCCACGCGACTTCGACATCTTCGACCCGCCCATCTGCACCCAGCCCTGGTGGAACAGACGCGCGAACGGCTCGCCGAACCCGACCAAGCCCATCTCCCGCATGACGCGGACGAAGAACCGTGAGTACAGCAGGTGACCCGTCGCATGGTCGATGCCCCCGATGTACTGCGAGACCGGGCACCAGTAATCGACGACGCGACGGTCGAACGGCGCTTCGTCGTTCCGGGGATCGACGTAGCGCAGGTAGTACCACGACGAATCGACGAACGTGTCCATCGTGTCTGCCTCCCGGCGCGCCTCTCGACCGCATTTCGGACACGGCACGCGCATCCACTCCTCGTTGGAAGCGAGCGGCGGCACCCCCTTTGGCCGGTAGTCCTCGACCTCGGGCAGCAGCACCGGCAAGTCCTCGTCGGGCACCGGGAGGACGCCGCAGTCGTCGCAATAGATGATCGGGATCGGGCAGCCCCAGTAGCGCTGGCGCGAGAAGCTCCAGTCGCGCAGCCGGTAGCTGACCGCCGGCCGGCCCTGTCCCCGATCCTCCAGCCAGGCGACGATCCTGCCCTTGCCCTCGTCCGCGGGCTCCCCGCTGAACTCGCCCGAGTTGACCAGCACGCCGTCCTCGTCGATCACCTCATGGATCGGCAGGTCGAACGCGTCGGCAAACTCTCGATCGCGCTCGTCGTGGGCGGGCACGGCCATGATCGCGCCGGTGCCGTACTCCATCAGCACGTAGTCGGCGACGTAGACCGGCAGGCGCTCGCCGTTCACCGGATTGGTTGCGTAGTGCCCCGTGAAGACGCCGGTCTTCGCCTCCTCGGCGGCCCGGTCCTCGCCTCGACGCGCCGCCGTTCGCTTCACGTAGTCGCCGACCTCGTCGTTCGCGATGCGCTCGACCAGTGGGTGCTCGGGCGCCAGCACGAAGAACGTCGCGCCGAAGAGCGTGTCCGGCCGCGTCGTGAAGACGGGAACGTCCTCATCCAGCTCCTCGATCCGGAACAGGATCTCGGCGCCCTCGGAGCGCCCGATCCAGTTGCGCTGGATCGTCTTCGTCCGCTCGGGCCACTCGCCCCACTCAGGCAGGTCGTACTCGAGCAGCTCGTCCGCGTACGCGGTGATCTTGAAGAACCACTGCTCCATCATCCGCGCCTCGACGAGCGTCCCGCAACGGTCACACCGCCCGTCGACGACGTACTCGTTGGCGACGACGGTCTGGTCCTTCGGGCACCAGTTGACCGGTGCGGCGGCTCGGTAGGCGAGCCCGCGCTCGAAGAACTTCAGGAACAGCCACTGCGTCCAGCGGTAGTAGTCGACCTCGTGTGCAGAGATCTCGCGCTTCCAGTCGATCACCCACCCCAGCCGCTTCATCTGCCTCCTGATCGCGGCGATGTTGCGCTCGGTGATCTCGCGCGGGTGGCCGCCCTCGTTGATGGCCGCGTTCTCGGCCGGCAGCCCGAAGGAGTCGAAGCCCATCGGACGCAGGACGTTCCAGCCCTTCCGACGGCGAAGGTGCGTCAGGACGTCACCCATCGTGTAGTTGAGGACGTGTCCCATGTGGAGCGTCCCGGACGCGTACGGGAGCATCTCGAGCTGGTACCAGTGGGTCTCCTCGGCCGCCTCGCCGGGAGCAGGGTTGGGCGTCTCGAAGGCCCGCTCCGTCTCCCAGACCTGCTGCCATTTGGGCTCGATTGTCGTCGGGTCGTATCGCTCCATCACCGTCTCCGCCGATAAAAAAGCCTCTCGTCTTGAGAGGCCAGGGGGAGTCGCCGCGGCGCCCGCCGCGTTGGCTCCCTGGACTACTCGAGGAGGTTCCTCATCGCCACTGACAATACCACCGGTGTACGGTCGGCGAAACTCGCGAAAGGAGCCCTCATGGCTGCATACACGGTGGTGAAGGTCTCGGACGTGCCCGACCAGTCCGCGAACCTCGGTTACGACCCCGCGCAGTTCGAGGTTCGCTTCCTGCGCAACGATCTGGGCTGCGAGAACTGCGGGATCACGTTCGCGCGGTACGGCAAGGGTTTCGCGGGCATAGGTCACACCCACAATCGCCAGGAGGAGATCTACATGCTCGTCGCGGGCCGCGCTCAGGCGCTCGTGGGCGACAACGAGATCGTCGACCTCGAGCCGTGGACGGCGCTCCGGGTCCCTCCGGAGACGCCGCGGGCCCTGCGCGCGGTCGGCGACGAGGACGCGATCTTCGTCAAGGTCGGCGCGCCGAACACCGGTCCCGGCGACAGCCGCGGCGTGCCTGACGACTTCGGCTGGCCCGACTGACGATGCCCAGGCTCTCCGAGCAGGAGATCGCCGAGCTCGTTCCGTGCTCGACCGAGCAGGTCACGCGGCTGGTCGAGCTCGGTCTGCTCCACCGTGGCGAGGACGATGGCCTCTTTCCGCCGTCCGACGTCCACGTCGTTCGCCTGATGGGCGCGTTCGAAGAGGCCGGTATCTCGCTCGAGGACGTCGCTCGGGGCGTGACCGGAGGAGAGCTCCAGTACCCCTTGGAGCGCTTCCTGCCCGAGCCGGTGGGAACGCCGGAGACATACGCCGGCCTGGCCCCGAAGCTGGGCCGTTCGCCGGAGCTTCTTCGGCGCCTGACCCGGGAGATGGGCCTGCCCCCGCCCGACCACGACCGGGTTCGCGCCGAGGACGCCGAGATCCTGTCGCTGATCGTGACGAGACTCGACCTGGCCGACGACGACGACCTCTCGCGGCTGGCTCGACTCTACGGCGGCACCATGCAGCGGCTCGTCACCGCCGGGCTCCAGTTGTTCGACCGGGCGATCCGAGAGCGCGTCGACACGTTCGATCACCTCTCGAATCAGGAGAAGGACAGCCTCACCTACGAGAAGGGTGCGGGCTTCAGCGAGATGGCGCAGACGCTCGTCCCGTGGCTGCAGCGCCGGCACCGAGAGCGCATCGTGGTCGACTACCTCGTCGACCGGACCGAAGCGTGGCTGGAAGAGCGAGGGATCGCTCCGAGACCGCCGAGACGGCCTCGCGCGATCGCCTTCCTCGACCTCACGGGCTACACGGCGCTCACGGAGGAGCGCGGAGACGAAGCTGCGGCGGACGTTGCGTCGGAGCTCGCCGGCGTCGTTCAGGACGCTGCGCAGGCCCACGGCGGCCGGCCCGTGAAATGGCTCGGCGACGGCGTCATGTTCCACTTCGACAACCCGGGTGGAGCGATTCAGAGCGGCCTCGAGCTCGTCGAGCAAACCGAGGACGCGATCTCGGTTCCGGCGCGAATCGGCATCAACGCCGGTGCGCTGATCGTCCAGGAGGGTGACTACTTCGGGCGAACGGTGAACGTTGCGGCGAGGATCGCCGACTACGCCGGGCCACGCGACGTCCTGGTGAGCGAGGAGGCAAGGCAGGTCGCCGACGTCGCCGGCATCGACTTCGAGCTCGTCGGCGACGTGCCGCTCAAGGGCGTCTCGTCGCCGGTGCGGATCCACCGGGCGAGGAGAGCCGTCAGGCGCTGAGCGTCTGCAGCCCCGGGCGGACGAGCTTCGGCGGGGAGACGAGGCCGGCCTCGCTCGCGGGCGGGTTGAGCGGCTCGGAGAGCGGCGTGGCGCCGAGCGAGGCGGCGATGCGCTCGGCCGGAGCGTCCCCGTAGAGCGTCGTCCGCTGGCGCGGCGTTCGGCCGATCGCGCGGATCGCCGTCTCCATCGCCTCGGGCGCGAGCTCCTGGCCGTGGTCGGCGCCGGCCGCGCGCGAGATCGACTCGTTCATCAGTGTTCCGCCGAGGTCGTTCGCGCCCGCGCGCAGGACCGCCTGCGCGCCCTCGACGCCGAGCTTCACCCACGAGGCCTGGACGTTTGTGATCCAGGGGTGGAGCGCGAGGCGGGCGACGGCGTGCATGAGAAGAGCCTCCCGGAAGGTCGGCCCGGGGCGGGCCTTGCCCCGGAGGTAGATCGGCGCCTCCATGTGCACGAACGGCAGCGGCACGAACTCGGTGAAGCCGCCCGAGCGGCGCTGTTGCTCGCGCAGCTCCAGGAGATGGCGCGCCCAGTTTCGGGGGCCGTCGACGTGGCCGAACATGACCGTCGTCGTCGAGCGCAGGCCGACGCGGTGGGCGACGTCGTGGACTCGCAGCCACTGCGACGTCGTCACCTTGTCCGGGCAGATCACACGCCGAATCTCGTCGTCGAGCACCTCGGCAGCAGTCCCGGGCAGCGAGGCGAGCCCGGCGTCGCGCAGCGCGCCGAGGTAGTCCTCGAGCGCGAGCCCGAGCGTCGCTGCCCCCTGCCAGACCTCGAGCGCGGAGAACGCGTGGATGTGGAGCTCGGGCAGCTCGGACTTCAGCGCGCGGCAGATGTCGAGGTACGTCTCCCCCGTGAACCCCGGGTGGATCCCACCCTGGAGACAGATCTCGACCGCACCGCGCTCCCACGCCTCGTGGGCGCGGCGGACAATCTCGTCGAGCGGGACGAGGTACGGCTTCCCGCGCAGGTTCGCGGCGAGCCGGCCCTTGGAGAAGGCGCAGAAACCGCAGCGGAAGTAGCAGACGTTCGTGTAGTTGACGTTCCTGGTGACGACGTAGCTGACGGTGTCGCCGCAGACCTCGCGGCGCAGCGCGTCGGCGGCCGCGAAGACCCGGTGCGCCTCGTCGCCGCGGGCCGAGAACAGACGGACGAGCTCCTCCTCACCCAGCTCGTCGCGGCTGTTCACCGGCAGCGCGTCGCGTGGCGTGAACGGGATCGGCGTGTGTGTGCCGGCCGCCCACCGGTCCTCACGGGCGAAGGCCTCGCCGTCGGACGCGTGGAGCACAGGCGTCATGACCTCCGGGTCGATCCAGTCGTCGCGCACGAACTCGGGGTAGACGGCGAGCCGAGGGACGAGCGCGAAGCCGCGCGCCTCGGTCTCGGCGGCCAGGCGCTCGAGCTCGGGCCAGGGCGCCTCCGGGTTGACATGGTCGATCGTCACCGGCGAGACCCCGCCCCAGTCGTCGATCCCCGCCTCCAGCAGGCGGCCGAAGTCGTCGCCGCTGAGGTTCGGGGGGCACTGGACGTGAACGTCAGGCGGCAGCACGACGCGTGCCGCGGCGGCAGTCCAGAGCAGCTCGTCGAGCGAGGGCTCGGGATGGTCGGCCATCTTCGTCCCGGGCTTGGCCCGGAAGTTCTGGACGATCACCTCCTGGACGTGGCCGTAGTGCTCGTGGAGCGCGGCGATCGCGTGCAGCGCCTCGATCCGCTCGGCGCGGGTCTCGCCGATCCCGATCAGGATCCCCGTCGTGAAGGGGATCCGGGCCTCGCCGGCGAGCCGGATCGTCTCCAGCCGAACGGACGGAACCTTGTCGGGGGAGCCGAAATGCGGCGCGCCGCGCCGTGACAGGCGCTCGGACGTTGTCTCGAGCATGAGGCCCTGCGAGACGCTGACGGTTCGGAGGAGCGCGAGCTCCTCACGGGTGACGACGCCCGGGTTCGTGTGCGGCAGGAGCCCGGTCTCGTCGAGCACGCGCTTCGCGCAGCGGGCGAGGTACTCGACGGTCGTCGCGCAGCCGAGCTCGCGGAGCTCGTCCCGCGCCGCCCGATACCTGAGCTCCGGCTTGTCGCCGAGGGTGAAGAGGGCCTCTCGGCAGCCGGCCCTGGCCCCGGCCCGCGCCACCTCCAGCACTTCCTCCTCAGACATGTACGCAGGCTCCCCCCGGCGAGGCGGCCGCGCGAACGTGCAGTAGTGGCAGACGTCACGGCAGAGCTTCGTCAGCGGGATGAAGACCTTCGGCGAGTAGGTGACCCTGCCGGGCCGCAGGCTTCGAGCCTCCGCACAGAGCTCCTCAATGGACGCGTCGAGCAGCGCGTGGGGATCCACGCGCGGAGCTTACGCCGCTAGCTGCAGCGGCGAAGGGAGCGGTCGAGCGACACGCTCCGCCCGTCCTTGAGCGTCACGACCGCCCGCACGAGCGTCGGCCTCGTCACACCGAGGCGGCGGCGCAGCACGACGGCGTTGTACGGCGCGCGGGCATCACGCTTGACGACCCGGGTGCCGCGGTAGAACGTCACCCCGGAGATCCGCGACGCGGCCGAGCCGACCACGCCGATCCTGACGTTGGTGCGGGCGCAGCGCGCACCGCCGCTGCGGTACCGAACGCGGAGGCTCAGATCCGGGCCGCGGCGGCAGGCGTCGCCCGCACAGGCGCGCAGCCGCGCGAGCCGCGCGCCGAGATCCGTCTTCAGCGCCGCGAACCGCGGATCGGCGTGCAGGCTCTGGAGCTGGTGCGGGTCGGCGGGCAGCTCGTAGAGCTCCTGCTCGCCCGATGCGTGCTGGACGAAAACGTGGTTCGGCGTGCGGATCGCGCTGTAGGAGGGAGTCTCCAGCAGGATGTCGCGGCCGGAACGGACGAGCGGATCGCGGGCGAACGGGAGCAGCGAGCGACCGTCGAGGCGGCGGTCGGCCCTCGCCTTGGCGGCGTCGAGGATCGTCGCCGCGAGATCGACGTTCGCCACGAGGTTCGGCCGCTGCACGCCGCGTGGAAGCCCGGGGCCGCGCACGATCAGCGGAACGCGCACCGACGGCTCGTAGACGAGCACCTTGCCGTCCGGGATGCGGTGCTCTCCGTGGAAGAACCCGTTGTCGGACGTGAAGATGACGAGCGTCCGGCCGAGCTCGCCGGTTGCCTCCAGCGCCGAGAGGATGTCTCGGACGGCCTCGTCGACCGACAGCAGCGACTCGAGCCGCTGCTGGTAGTTCTCCCGGATCGCGTTCAGCCGCGCAGGCGGGATCAGGCGTCGGTTGCGGATCGCGGCCGGCTTGTCGGCGACGTCGGCCTCGTTCAGCGACGGCGGCGTCGGCAGCGGCTGGTTGGCGAACACGTTGCGGTGGCGAGGCGCCGGTGACGGCGTCGCCTGGTTCCCCGGATCGTCAGCGTCGCGCGGGCCGCCGCTGTGCGGCGCCAGGAAGGCGACGGAGAGGAAGAACGGCTTGTCGCTCGGCGCAAGGCGCCTGACGAGCTCGACCGCCTTCCGGTTGTAGACGTCGCCCTGGTAGTTCGCCGCGCCCGTCCCGTAGGTCACGAGCCGACCGCCCTCGTTCAGCGTGTAGTTGTAGAACCGGTAGGTCGAGGGGTCGGTCGAGCCGTACCACTCGGTCCAGCCGGGCGGAACCTCCAGCGGCCGCGCGCGGCCGTACCCGTTCAGGTACTTGCCGAGATGCACCGTCGTGTAGCCGGCGCGCTGGAGCCACGCCGGCAGCGCGTTGGCGTGCAGCGGCGCGAACTTGTCGTAGCCCCCGGCCGGCGGAGCGTTGCCCATGATCGTGTGGTTGTGGCCGTACTGGCCGGTGAGATACGTCGTCCGCGACGGGCAGCAGAGCGGGAACGACGCGAAGCTGTTCGTGAACGTGACGCCCTGGCGCGCGAGCAACGAGTTGACGTTCGACATCACGCGCAGCGACTCGACCGTCTGGTCGTCGGTCATCAGCACGAGGATGTTCGGCTTGGCCGGAGCGGCCTGGGCCACCGCCGAGCTGCCGCTCTGGACAGCGAGCAGGGCCGAGAGCGTTAGCGCCGCGAGCGCGGCTGCCAGGACCCCCCACGCCCTCGGCCTCATGCCCGCCATCATGACCTGAAGACGCGTGGCCCCAGTTAGGGGTTTGTAAGGCGTTTCGAAAGGTTCCCGGCGTCCGTGATCGGCGCCTGGCACGCGAAGTTCTCGCAGAGGTAGACCGCCGGCCGGCCGTCCACGAGATCCTTCCCCGCGAGCAGCGGGACGCCGTCACCGGGGCCGACGGCGACCACGGTGTTGGGCTCGAACGGCTCGAGCGCGGCGCGCGCGACCTCGCTCGTCACCGGCCCGACCACGGCGAGCTCCCGCGGCGGCGAGAAGTGCAGGTCGAGCGCGCTCAGGGCGTGCCCGAACGCGTGCGGCGCGCGGGGGAGGGCCTCGCGCGTGAGGCGGAAGACGCCGACGGCGAGGCGCGCGAGCTCGTCATCGCCGTAGATCCGAGCCAGCCGCAGGAGGTCGTAGGCGAGCATCGAGTTGCCCGAGGGTGTCGGATGGTCGTCGAAGCTCTTCTGGCGGGCGATCAGCTGCTCCCCGTGGACCGGGGTGAGAAAGAAGCCGCCGTGCTCCTCGTCGGCGAAGAGCTCGACGGCGAGCCGCGTCAGGCGGCTCGCCTCCTCGAGCCAGCGGAGCTCGCCGGTGGCGACGTGGAGCTCGTAGAGCCCGTGGGCGACGTCCGCGTAGTCCTCCAGGAAGCCCGTGTTCTTCGCGCGGCCCTCGCGGTAGGTCCGGTAAAGGCGCCCGTCGTCGTCGGAGAGCGGGCCGAGCAGGAACTCGGCCAGTTGCGTGCCTGCGTCGAGCCAGTCCGCTCGATCGAGCCGGCGGCCGGCCTCGGACAGGGCGGCGAGCAGCAGTCCGTTCCAGGACGCGATCGCCTTGTCGTCACGCAGCGGCTTCGGACGCTGCTCGCGGATCGTGAACAGTCGCTCGCGTAGCTCATCGTCAAGCTCGCCGCGGATGATCGAGCGGCCGTCCTCGAACGGCTGGAGCAGCTCCTCGGGCACTCCTTCGTCGGGCGTCCAGGTGAAGGTCAGGCCCTCGACGCCGTCCGTGTCCGCGTCCTGGGCCGAGGCGAACGCGCCCTCGGGCAGCGCCAGCTCGTGGAGCACATAGTCGAGCGTCTCCTCGACCACACGGCGGTAGCGCTCGTTCCCGGTCACGACCCAGCCGTGGAGGTACGCGGAGGCGAGCAGCGCGTTGTCGTAGAGCATCTTCTCGAAGTGCGGGACCAGCCATGTGCGTTCGACCGCGTAGCGGTGGAAGCCGCCGCCGACGAGGTCGTACATCCCGCCGGCAGCCATCGCGTCGAGCGTCTTCGTCACCATCGGCAGCGCCTGCTCGTCCCCGCGCAGGTGCATCCGGAGCAGGAACTCGAGTGTCGAGGCCGGCGGGAACTTCGGCGCGCCGCCGAAGCCGCCCCACTCCGGGTCGAACTGCGAGCGCAGGCCACGCGCGGCCTCTCGAAGCAACCCCTCGGTGAGCGGCTCCGAGGACGGAGCGGCCCGACTTGCACGCCCGATCGCCTCTTCCAGGCGGCTCGCGGAACCTTCCACCTCGCCGCGACGGTCGCGATAGAGGTCGGCAATCGCCGTGAGGACGTCGCGGAACGCGGGCATCCCGTGCCGGGGCTCCGGCGGGTAGTACGTGCCGCCGTAGAACGGCACCCGCTCCGGCGTCAGGAACACCGTCGTCGGCCAGCCGCCCGAACCGGTCATCGCGAGCACCGCGTCCATGTACAGGGCGTCGACGTCGGGCCGCTCCTCGCGGTCGACCTTCACGTTCACGAACAGGTCGTTCATCAGCCGTGCGGTCTCGTCGTCCTCGAACGACTCGTGCTCCATCACGTGGCACCAGTGGCAGGCCGAGTAGCCGATCGAGAGCAGGATGGGCTTGTCCTCGGCGCGGGCCCGCTCGAAGGCCTCCTCGCCCCACGGGTACCAGTCGACGGGGTTGTCCGCGTGCTGCAAGAGGTACGGGCTCGTCTCCCGGGCGAGGCGGTTCATAGGCCTAGGCTAGACACCCGATCGTCACGCCGGTGGAAACGGCCCCGCGCGGTAGACGTAGCCCTCGAGCCGCCGCCCCAGCAGCCCCTCCAGCCACTCCGAGACCGCGATCAGCGCCTCGAGGTCGACGCCAGTCTCGATCCCCTCTCCCTCGAGCAGGTAGACGAGATCCTCGGTCGCGATGTTCCCGGTCGCCTTGGGCGCGAAGGGACAGCCGCCGAGCCCGCCGACGGACGCGTCGAGGGTCTCGACCCCCGCCTCCAGCGACGCGTAGGCGTTCGCGAACCCGGTGTTCCGCGTGTTGTGGAAGTGCCCGCCGACCGGCTTCCCGAGCCCGACCACCCGCTCGAGCAACCGCCGTGCCTGCGAGGGCGTCGCCACGCCGATCGTGTCAGCGAGGACGAGCTCGTCGGACTCGGTCGCCGCAAGCCGCTCGGCGATCCCGACGACCCGGTCCGGGTCGACCGGCCCCTCGAAGGGGCAGCCGAACGCGACGGAGATCGTCAGGCTGGCGCGGATCCCGTCCTCGCGCGCTCTGGCCGCGATCTGCTCGGCGGCGGCGATGCTCTCGTCGACCGACGCGCCGGCGTTCCGCTGCGAGAAGCTCTCGGTCGCCGCGAGAGCGAAGCTGACCTCGCCGAGGCCGGTCTCGCGTAGCCGCTCGTACCCGCGGAGGTTGAGCGCGAGGCCGGCGTACTCGACGCCGTTTCGGCGGTCGAGCGCCGCAGCGACCTCCTCGGCGCCCGCCATCTGCGGCACGCGCTCGGGATTGACGAAGCTCGCGGCCTCGATTCGCCTCAGGCCGGTGCCCGCGAGGCGACGGACCAGTTCCGCCCTGGTCGCGGGCGGAAGGATCTGCTGCTCGTTCTGGAGCCCGTCGCGCGGGCCGACCTCGCGGAGCGAGAGGGTCAAACGCCGCTCGCGTTGATGCGTTCCGGCTTGATCCGGACGATCAGCCGTTTCTCGCCCGGAACGTAGGAGTAGTCCCGGCCGCGGTAGCGGTGCGCGAGCTCGTTGATGTGCTCGTCCGCGCCGTCCTCGACGATCTCCGCCGGCCCCGTGACCGAGATCCACCGGTAGGGGTCGTCGTGGTCGACAACCTGCACGCTCACGACCGGGTTCCGGCGGATGTTTCGCGGCTTGAACCGGCCCTCGGCGGTGTTGAAGACGACGTTCTCGCCGTCCCAGTCGATCCAGACCGGGGTCAGCTGGGCGGAGCCGTCGCGGCGCAGCGTGGCGACCGTCGCGAGGTTCTTGCCCTTGAGGAGTTGCGCCTGCTCGTCGGTCAGCGGCATCGCTCCCGTAGGCTAACCCCGGATGGGCACGCTGCTGCTGGTCGGAACGCGTAAGGGACTTTTCCTGCTGCGCTCGGACGACGCGCGGCGGGACTGGGAGCTCGAAGGGCCGCTGCTCACCGGCTGGTCGGTCTACCACGCGATGCAGGACCCGCGCGACGGCGACCTCTACGTGGCGGGCAACAACTTCGTCTACGGCGGGACCGTGCAGCGCTCGAGCGACCTCGGCCAGACGTGGACGCGCTCGGAAGGCCTCGGGCTCCCGGAGGACACCGGGCTCGAGCTCGCCGAGGTCTGGCACGTCGAGCCTGGGCATGCGAGCGAGCCGGACACGCTCTGGCTGGGGGCGACGCCCGGCGCGCTCTTTCGATCGCCAGACAAAGGCGAGACCTGGGAGCCGGTCATGGGCCTCGTCCAGCACAAGACCCGCGAGCAGTGGGAGCCCGGCGCCGGCGGCATGTGCTGCCACTCGATCCAGATCGATCCGGACGACCCGAAGCGGATGTACGCGGCGATTTCCGCCGCCGGGACCTTCAGAACCGACGACGGCGGCAAGAGCTGGCTTCCGGCGAACACGGGAGTTGCCGCGGACTTCCTGCCGGATCCGTTCCCGGTGGTCGGGCAGTGCGTCCACAAGCTGCTCCTTCATCCCGAGCGGCCCGAGCGGCTGTGGCAGCAGAACCACTGCGGCGTCTACCGCTCCGACGACCGCGGCGACAACTGGGAGCGGCTCGAAGGGAACGGGCTTCCGAGCGGCTTCGGTTTCCCGCTCGCTCTGCACCCGCGCAGTCCGGACGTCGCGTTCGTGATCCCGGAGGAGGGCGCCGAGAACCGCGTCACGCCGGACGGGCGGCTCGGCGTCTACCGCACGGACGACGGCGGGGCGACCTGGCAGCTCCTGGAGAGCGGACTGCCGAAGCCGGCCTGGGGCTCGGTAATGCGCGAGGGCTTCGCGTCCGACTCGCGGGACCCGGCCGGGATCTACTTCGGCACCCAGAGCGGCTCCGTCTTCGTCTCGGCGTCCGAGGGCGAGGAGTGGCAGGAGGTCGCCCGTCAGCTCCCGCCCGTCCTCTCGGTCGAGGCTGGCGAGTGGTAGTAGTCAAGCTGCCCGCGCTCATCGCCGAGCAGGCGGGCGGACAACGCGAGTTCGACGTCGAGGCGGCAACGGTGGGCGACGCGCTCCGTGCCCTTCCCATCTCTGACCTCCTGCTCGACGAACGAGGGAACCTGCGCCGGCTCGTCAACGTCTACGTCGACGGCCAGGACGCGCGTGAGGCCGACGGGCTCCAGACGGCGCTGGACGCCGCGCAGGAGGTCCGCGTGATTGCCGCCGTCGCCGGCGGGTAGTTAGAGGGCCGTCGGGACCGCGATCTCGCCGTCGCGGAGGCGCTGCTTCACCTCGTCGAGCGCGTCGAGATCCTCCTGCGGCACCTTCGGGCTGATCTTGCCGAGCGCGACGCCGTCCTGGGCGAGGCCGAACGTCAGGTTCCGGCCGCCCCGCCACTTGCCGTCGACGACGCCCTGAATCGTCCGGAAGACGCCTTCGTCGACCCGCTTCTGCGCGCTGGTGAGCACGTGCGGGCCGAGGAAGGACTGGTCGGCGTCGACGCCGATCCCCCACACCTGGCGCTCCTTCGCGGCGTCGAGAGCGCCGAGGCCGCACCCGCCCGCGACCTGGAAGACGATCTTCGCGCCGCCGGCGATCTGGTTCAGGGCGATCTCCTTGCACTTGGCCTGGTCGTCCCAGTCCAGCGAGTAGCCGTTGAGCGTCTTGATGCTCGGCATCGCTTCCTTTGCGCCGGCCTGGTAGCCCGCGATGAACCGGTCGACCGGCGGTTCCTTGAAGCCGCCGACCGAGCCGATCGTGTCCGCCTTCTCACGCTTGGCC